>ERZ791864.147-NODE-147-length-95817-cov-10.517074_pt1 | contig 95817 bp, 87 predicted proteins | sample MGYA00510282_ERZ791864 | MGnify/ENA primary metagenome ERZ791864 (study PRJEB30046, sample SAMN00792087) | human gut metagenome | study: EMG produced TPA metagenomics assembly of the A metagenome-wide association study of gut microbiota in type 2... | reverse complement strand
AACGGTCCTATTGTATCCACCGGAAAAATTACATGGAGACTCCTAATTTCTACATAGTGTTGAGAAAAAGGAAAAATTGGTATAAAACCAATATAGTTTGTTGAAGTATGAGGTGTATAAATGGAACAATTATCAATAAAAATAGCAAACATTTTATTAAGAAATAAGTATATAGAAGAAGCAATGTATAGTGTGTATCAATATGGAATACAGATGGCATTTGAGGTGGGATGTTCTTTCATAATGAGTATTATCATATGTTGTGCGTGTGGACAAATGATAGATGGAATCATTTTTTTTGGAGTATTTATACCATTAAGGTCATACTTGGGTGGATTTCATATGAATAGCTATTGGGCTTGCTTTATTTGTTCGAGTACAGTATTGGTAGGGATATTATTGTTGGTAAGGTTTTGCAATCCGAATCCAATTGTATCATGGATAATGTTGATTTTTTCCGTAGTAATAATAGTTTGGAAAGCAAAAAAAGCAAGTGAAGTGGATGAGGAAGGTCAACACTATTATCCTAGAATATGTATTATTGTAGTTGGAATTTTGTTTGTCAGTATTATTTTTTTTGCAATAAGTAAATTTTCACTATTATTTTTAATTGCATGTACAAATGTACTTGTGGTAATATCAAAATTCCTCGAAAAGAGACAAGAAGAATAATGAAATTTGTTCAGAATATAAGTAGAAAAATATAAAAAATATAGTGATAAAAAGAGATTACACAAAATAATCGGATGGTGGAGACATTATCCGATTATTTTTTTAGAAAGTTATCTGTTTGAAGAATATTGTGTGTATCAGATTCTATCCAAATATTTAGAGATTTGTAATCAATCTTCGGTGTTTATATCATTTATTAGGTCAATCATGGAGCTGTTACAGGAAAAAATTACAAGAAGAGTCGTAATTTCATCAATATATGGGAAAAAACAAAACGATTGATAATATTAGCCTAAGTTTGTTGGTGCATATTTTGTAAAGAAGTTATGCGTTAATAAAGCAGATCTAAACTGAAGAATACTATATAGAAAAATATAGCGAAACGAAGCAAGAAACATTTTTCTATAATAGATTACTTCAAAATTTTTAATAGCCTGTACGAATGCCTTAAAAAGAGATATCAAATTATTGAAAAATAGACACTACGAATAGAAAGTTAAAAATGAAATTCAATACGAATTACCGTTCAGGCTGAAAGGAGAGAAAGCTTGGGCGGTTTTTTTGTGGGTAAAAATAGTGAGAATATAGTAATCGGATGGTGTAGACACTATCCGATTTTTTTGAATAAGGCTTTCATTACTTAGATGAAGTCCTGTTGTCATATACGTGGTCCGCCTTTTTTGAATTTTGACAAATTACAAAATTCAAAAAAGGAGACAGCCACAGATGGCAGATAAAGAAAAATATTATATTGCAATAGAAGGACAACTTTTAGAAGTTAATAAAGAAATATATGAGGTTTATTACAAAGGAAAACGTAAGGAGCAGTATTTTGAACAAGATCTAAAGATAGAACATACTAAGATCAATAAGGAAACAGGAGAACGAATTGTTGTTCCAAGCCGTGAGGATTCTTTTGAAAGACTGCTTGAAGCGGAAAAACAATTTGCGGAGGATGGTAATAGTGTGGAAGATGAAGTAATTCATACTATTATGGTGGAAAAACTTCAACAAACGCTAAAAATGTTATCAGAGGAGGAAAATACTATTATTCAAGCGTTGTTTTATGAGGACCTTAGTGAAACAGAACTTGCAAAAAGATTAGGAATTGCACGTACCACATTACAATCTAGAAAGTATAAGATTTTAGAAAAACTAAAGAAATATTTTCATTATTGAAATGTATTATATACTGAAAATATTTGAAATGAGAGGATCTACCTTATTAGGGTGCGGGATTCATACAGTTGACATGGAACTACGCATATATTGACTTCCAAACATATATGAAAAACAAGACTGGTGTAAACGATGCCAAAATTGTGACACCAGTGGGATATGCCACACAATATGTAGCTAATACTTATCCTTATGAATGTGCTGGTTGGTTTTGGAATGTTTACAAAGATATTAATACTAAAATTGCTGGAGGGGCATCTTTGCCAGCAGCAGAAACTGTCAAAAAGGTAACAAACGAGGTAAGAGGTACTACTAGTGGATATGAAACGAGATTAACATTCTATGAAAAAGCAAAACAGATTTTTCAGTAAGTACCAAAATAGTAATAATATTTTTATATAAAGAGTAGGAGTAGAATTGATATAGGTTCTGCTCCTACTCTTTATTGTGGACTTTTTCACTATTACCTTATTTTACAATAGACTGAGAACTTAGTCACCTTTTTTTGAAGATTGGTCTTCTGAAATGTTTGTTTGCCCTCAGTGTTCTTATGGAACTGTTTTAGTAGATTTACAAATCCAAAATCCATATTTAATTGGCTTCGAGGATTTCTTCTCCATATTCATAGATAGGGGCTTGACTCAGAAGATAGATATCAATGTTATAAATTGTATCCGAGTTTTCATCTGGTATTCCAAACTCATAAATACAATCATCAACAGAATAGCGATATATTGTATATATTATTCGTTCGGAATATGAGTGCATTTCATAAGAATCTCCATATAACTCTACCATTTGTGAATATGTACTTCCAGGATGTATCCCCATAGTCGTACGAGCGTGTTCACTAGAACCTTCATCAACATCAATCATGGCTGAGTGTGTTAATTGATGCGACTCCGCATGATAGAGCTTGTTTAATCGAAAGTGTTTCAGGAATGTGGTATTATAGAAATATTAGCGAAGCAGCAAATAGAAGTGATATTTTTTATAATCCAGTATATATTGATAGAGGGGCTGTAAATACAGAGTATGACATTGGATTTAAATATTCATCAGGAACCCAAATCTGGGCAAAAGTGGAAGCATCCGCAAAACTGGGAGAAGGTTATATTCCAATATTTTCGAGAGTGGCAATAGCAACAATTCCTTAAATCAATAGATGTAATGTAAATTACTATTGATATGATGATGGAATAAAAACGAAGCAGACGAACTCCAATTGTTTTCTCTTTGGCGCAGAATTATAAGTTGTGATTATCAATATGACAAAGGTGTGAGTATTACAATTCATTTTCTGATAAATTATTATAAAAAAATAAAATAAATAAAAATATTTCGGCAGACCCCTTCACTTAACGGATAAGTAAGTGAAGGGGTCTTATTTTGTTTATAAATACAGCCTTCTTCGCTGTACTTTGACAATTTCATACTCGTTCATCAGGCACAGCAGTAACAGATCGGATCACCGATAAGCACGCAGTCAGAATACGCCAGGCGGAATTATTCAATTATTCCAAGCGAATCATATCCGTGACTGTACAGCCCATGGCAGGGCGAAAATGCGATGACAACTGTTACAGACAATGATACTTCCATGAAAGTGGCCCACGAGGAGAGGGGAGAATGCACACCCACGTTTGAGAAAGAATGTGGGGCGGCTTCTATGATGCCTGCCAGCCAAGCAGGATACCTGATGGATTTTAAAGAGAATTTATTCTCAATATAAAGCAGTAGAAACTATGGGCTGGAGGATCATTATTTTGTAAATCAAAACTCAGACGACATCCTTCCAGCCCATCCTTGTACTGCTTTAGAGCAGTAAATGAATTTGAACATAGGAGACGAAAAGATGGCGAAGAAAGCAGAAGAATTATTGTGTTACATTTTTGAAGAAATATTACCGGAACATGGCATGAGCTTACGAGAAAATCAGAAAGAATTGTCATTGGAAATGCTCCGGGCATTGATAGAGAATAAACTTGCCCTGTGTGAGGCAGAGGTGGGAACAGGAAAGACTCACGCTTATATCATGGCACTGACGGTCTATAACTTATATGCGAAAACAAAAGCATCGGCAGTCATATCCACTTCGACGATCGCTTTGCAGAAGGCATTGACAGAAGAATACATACCACAGATTTCTAACATCCTATTGGAACATAAGATTATAGAAAAACCATTGACCTTTGTGATTCGCAAAGGAAAAAAGCATTATGTCTGTGATACAAGATTAAGGACCTATGAATCATCCATTAAAAATCTGGACAGAGAGCTGGATCAGAAGTTACTTATTGAATTAAAACGACTGACAGGCGAAAATGAAAATTTATTGGATTTGGATAACGCAATTCTGACACCTTATGTAAAAGGAAGAATTAACGTATTGCAGTGTAGAGAATCCTGTCCATATGCAGTGTTGTGCCGCTTTATGAATTTTAAGAAGAAATGTATGGTAAGCGGCATAGATTTCCAGATTACAAATCATAACTTCATATTGGCAGATCTGATAGGCAGAAAGCAGGGAAGAAAACCACTGTTTCCTGCCTATCATGCAATCGTGCTGGATGAATCACATAAGCTGGTGGATGCAGCGAGACAGATGTACAGCACATTTTTAGAAGAACAGGAACTGGAAAGACTGCTGGCACTTGCCAATGGGAATCGTGTCATGGGAGTACGGAGCATGGAACGTCTGGAGCAGTTAAGCAGTCATATTTTAAAGAATAGCGAACTGCTCTTTGAAAGACTTGGATATGACCTTTCAGGTAACCATACCAGAGAGGGGAGCAGAGAAAGTTTTACGGTTGGCTTGATAGAGCAGATTTATATTAAGAACATCATTTATGGATTAGAACAAATGGCACTACTTTGCAAAGAAGATGGTGGAAATCGCACCAGAAATGTACAGCGAGGATGTCAGAACCTAATAGATAAATATAACATATTTCTGAACAGCAATTATTTTATCTGCTGGATGGAGAAAAGAGAAAATGGCAGACTTGCCATGTGTGTAATACCTATGGAATTGGAACGTATTTTATATGAAGATATCTGGAACCGGGCAATTCCTTCTATATTAACATCCGGTACAATGTCAGTCCGTGGAGATTTTACACATTTTAGAAGAAATACAGGAATTAACTTTGCACCAGATAGAAGAATCATGGAAACCAGTAAGGAATCGCCATTTGATTACAAGAATCATGGCATGTTATACATACCAGAACGTATGCCGTTTCCAAATATCCGGGATGGAAAATACAGGGAAATCTTAATGGAAGAGATAAAGAAGATTATAAATGCTACGCATGGACATACCCTGATCTTGTTTACTTCCTATTGGCTGATGGAGAGAGTGTTTTATGGATTGAAAGAAGAAATCAGTGGGTATCCATTATTTATGATGGGAAAAGGCAGGCTGGATGTAATCAGTAATTTCCGAAAAAGTGGAAATGGTGTACTTTTCGCAAGTGACAGTGCAGGAGAAGGAATTGATCTGGCAGGAGATATTCTTTCCAGCTTAATTGTTGTCAAACTGCCATTTCCGGTACCTGATCCAGTTATGGAGTATCAGAGCAGACAGTATGATGATTTTGAACTCTATAAGCAGGACATCATTATTCCGGCAATGCTGATTAAGCTTCGTCAATGGATGGGAAGAGGAATCCGGAGAGAAAGTGACAGTGCAGTATTCACAATTTTAGACAGCAGAGCATCTCTTTGTGGAAAATACCGTGAAGAAATATTGAACGCATTACCATCTATGCCGGTAACGGACAGGCTGGTGGATGTGGCAGACTTTATTATAAGGAAGAAAGCGGATAGTTATTTTGAGGAATAGGGGTAGTAATTATATGAAGATAGTATGGATCGTGGCAGGAATTCTAATCGGAATCCTGCTGTTGTTATTTCTGCTTGCCTGTATCGGAATTGTGGGTGCAGGACTGGAGATGGAAACATGGGAAAGAGATAGATAGAGGGGAAATATAAAATGTTTGAATATACACAGGAACAGATTGAAGAAATGAAGCAAGTGGATATACGAACAGTAAGCCGCGATGAACTAAGAGATATTTGTGAAGTAAAAGTAAACCACAGATTAAAAGGTGAAGAACGAATAAAAGATTTCTTAGAGCAGGTAGGAAATCCCTATTGCTTTAATTGTGGTGACTATATTGTAAAAGTTGGTTTCACTGATACATCTGCAACATTAACTGGATGTTTGAAAGAATATGTGGGAAGAGTTTCTAAGGCCAATTTTTAAATTTGGCCGCTTGAAATCGTCCAAGTCATGTGTTAGACTTAGAATCAAGTAGGACAAATCTATAATATCACGGAAATACTGGATTCAACAGTCTGACACTATTGAATTTCAGGAGTGTGTATATTATGGATTTTTTTAGTTCAGAAATCATATTTATTGTCGCAGTATATCTGCGGCTATCGAAAGAGGATGGGGATCTTGATACTGCTGGTAAGAGTGAAAGTAACAGTATCCAGAACCAAAAAGCGTTAATTCTAAATTTCCTCAAAAAACTTCCCAATGTAAAAATTTATGATATTTATGTAGATGATGGATATACCGGAACCAATTTTGACAGACCGGATTTCAAACGTATGAAACGAGATTTTCTGGAAGGCCGTGTCAATATGGTCGTGGTAAAGGATCTGAGTCGTTTTGGCAGGGACTATGTAGAAGCAGGAAACTATGTCCGCAATATTTTCCGTAATCTTAATATTCGTTTTGTATCTGTTTTAGACCACTTTGACAGTCTTACAGCAACTTCTACAGATTACAATTTACTATTGCCAGTAAAGAATTTTGTGAACGATCAGTATTCCAGTGATATTTCCACCAAAGTAAGAGGAAATCAGGGAGCCATGCGTGAGGCTGGTAAATACATTGGTCCTTATGTTGGCTATGGTTTTCTGAAATCTCCGCAGGACAAGCACATCATCATAGTAGATGAGTATGCATGGGAAATCATTATGCGGATGGTGGATTGGAAATATGCTGGTTTCAGCAACCAAAGAATAGCGGACCAGCTGAATGCCACCGGGGTATTGTCTCCGGCAGAATACAAACGAACACTTGGCTGTAATTATAAAAGCGGTTTTCAGACGAAGAATAAAGCAAAATGGACATCGGTTGCTGTAAAGAGGGTGCTGAGTAATCCCATGAATAAGGGAATCATGATTCAGGGAAAACGTAAGCGGATTAATTATAAAGTGCGTAAGGTCATAGAGAAACCGCAAGAACAGTGGAATATCAAGCATAATGCGGTTGTAACACCAATGCCATTGCTTTGTTATGATAATGTACAGCGCCTGTTGGAGCAGGATATCAGAGTAGCACCAGGGCAGGAAAATGTGTACCTTTTTGCCGGCATGGTCTATTGTGCTGACTGTGGACGAAGCATGACAAGGCGAAAAACAAATGAGAATATATTTTACATCTGCACTACATATAATCGTGGGGATGGATGCAGCCGTCACAGCATTCCAAATGAAAAATTGAAAGAAGTCGTGCTTCAAACAATCAGGCAGTATATCGAAACACTGATGGAAACAGACGAAATCTTAACATATCTGGATACATTGGATATAAAAGAATCAGAAATTATCCTATATGATGAAGAAATACAGAGCAAATACAAGGAACTGGAACGATATGCAAGACTTTTGACATCCCTATGCGTTGACCGTCAGGATGGAGTGGTTTCTGATGCTGAATTTGTGGAATTTAAAGGTGTCTATGAAGAAAAAAGCATTGAATTGGAAAAGAATATTGCAGAACTAAAGAAGCGTATTCAAAAGATGCTTGATGGCCGTGGAGCAAAGAGAGAATGGATTGAACAATTTAAAGAATACAGAAATGTAAATGAATTGGATCGGATTATGCTGGTACTGTTAGTGGAAAAGGTACTTGTATATGAGAAGAACAGGGTAGAAATCATCTTCCGTTTTAAGGACGAATTTGAAACTACCATGAATTATATCAGAACCATGGAGAGATGTGGCAGACTGACACCTTCGAAAGAAGCAGATGAGAGGGTGGTGGTCTGATATGGCCAGGACGAAGGACAGATACCTCAAAGTCCTAAGACATCCGTATGAGCCAGTGGTTCTGTTAAGAAAATACAGGGCAGCGGGCTATTTAAGATTATCCGAGGACAGTGAACGTAAACAAAGCGATTCTATAGAAAATCAACGGTATATGATAAATCAGTATGCGAAGGAACATGAAGATATTGAGATTGTCATGTTTTTTGAAGATGATGGATTTACCGGAACGAATTTTCATAGATCAGGATTTGAACAAATGATGGATGCAGTAAGGAATGGAGAAATTGACTGTATCATCGTGAAAGATGTATCACGATTTGGCAGAGAGCATATACAAGTCGGAGATTACATTGACAAGGTATTCCCATTTTTAGGAGTTCGATTTATCTCTATTATGGATTATTACGACAGTATCAACCCTGACTGTGACAGGGAAAGAATGATTCTTTCTATCAAGTCTTTGGTGCATGAAATGTATCCCAGAGATATTTCAAGAAAGGTACATAGTACATTCAGAGCAAAAAGAGAACGTGGAGAAGTCAGAAGAAGCAACGGAATTCCATATGGTTTTTATATGGAAGCAGGCGATACCAGCTATCGGATAGACTATAAGACGTATCGAATCTATAAAAAGATTGTAGGCTGGTATGTGGCAGGGTGTGCATTAAAAGATATTGTAAGGCTTTTATTTAAAAGAGGTATTCTTACACCATCACAGTATAGAAAAACTGGCTTAGTATATCAGAATGATACGGTAAAAGCTAACATATGGGTAGAAAGTGCAATATGGTGGATGCTTAGAAATCCTGTTTATGAAGGGACATTAGAACTTCATAAAACAGAGCAGATTCTATATGAGAATATTGCACAGCGTTCCTTGCCCAGAGAGGAGTATCTGGTATTTGAGAACGCACATCCTAAAATACTCAGTCATGAAAGGTTCGTGTGGCTTCAAGAGATTATCGCCCAAAGAGAAACGAAAAGTGAGAAAGAGGATCTTCCTCTTTGGCAGTCCATGGAAGAAAAGGTATTTTCGGGAATTCTATTTTGTGGAGACTGTATGGGCAGAATGAAACGCAGAAGCCAGAGAAAAATGGTAGATGGTAAACGATACCGAATTTATGGATATGTCTGTGCACAAAATGAAAGAATGAACAAAATCTGTTCTTACCGGTGGATATGGGAGAGCGACTTATGCGAAATTGTTGTAGTAAGCTTGAGGACAAGGCTGCTTCAAATGGATGGTCTGGATCAGCAAATACAAAAATTTCATAGAGAAACTTACCATAGAGTGATTGAGGGAATGGAGAAAGAACTGCATCTGGTAAGGCATCGACAACAGAAGTTAGAAAGTGAACGGATAGATCAATATACGGCATATTTGGAAAGACGTGCTGACATTACCACTTTTGAACTTTTCAGAGCAGGGTATGCAGAAAAACGTGCCCGTTTGGATAAGCAGGAAGCAGATCTGATAGAGCAGATGGAAAGCCTGAAAAAGCTGGAACAAGTGCAGGTAAGAATGGTAAGAGAATTTCTATGCTTTAAAAAGCAGATTTTAAGCAGCAGAAAGAAAGCATACCAGCTCCTTACAACGGAATTGATACATACCTTTGTAAAACAGATCTTTGTGTATCAGGATAAGAGAGTCGAGATTATTTTCAAATTTGAAGATGAAATGCAATATCTGATGGGTAAAATTGCATCTCTCTGTGAAGGGAGGGCAAGTGCATGAAAGCGAAAAAGATCATTGCAATCTATCTGCGTTTATCTTCCGAAGATAAGGATGAGGACAAGGACGAAAGTAACAGTATTACCAATCAGAGATTTTTACTGCACAGTTTTATTCGAAAATTTCCACTTGATGAATATGAAGTTGTCGAATATGTAGACGATGGATATACAGGAAAGAATCTGGACAGACCGGGAATGCAGAGAATGCTGCAGGATATCAGAGACCGAAAAGTAGCCATAGTGGTGGTAAAGGATTTTTCCAGAATGGCAAGAGATCATATCATTATGGGAGATTTCATTGATAAGATATTCCCATTCCTTCAGATAAGGTTTATTTCCGTAAATGACCACTTTGATAGCAACGATTATGATGGAAGAACACCAGATATGGATGTGCCTTTTCAAAATCTTGCATCGGATTATTATTGTGAAGAGTGCTCTATCAAGATAAAAGAAGGTATTAAAACGGTGCAGAATCAAGGAGAGTACTATAGCTCAGAGGCACCTTTTGGATATCAGAAAGACCCAGAAATTAAGAATCATATCATACCAGATGACGAGACAGCACCCATAGTACAAAGATTGTTTCATATGAGAGGTGTCTTGAAGTATGAAAAACGCAAGATCGTACACATATTGAATGAAGAAGGCGTTACTATACCAAGCGAATATGCGAATAACAAAGCAGGCAAGCTTGTAAAAAATTATGCCGGAAAGATTCGGATTTGGACGGTTGATATGCTTGATAGAATTTTACGAAATCCTATGTATTGTGGAAAAACTGTAGCTGGAAAGAGCCGTACAATAGGTCCGGCTACAAAGAAAATGATATGGATACCGAAAGAAAAATATATCGTTACAGAAAATACGCATGAAGCACTTGTAAGTCAGGAGCTGTTTGACATTGTACAGAGCATGGAGCAAACCAGAGAAACGAATGGCAGATATAAGATGACTGACGAATTTAGAGTTACACCAGTATCTGGGATGGTCCGCTGTGGTATATGTGAACACAAAATGTATCGACGGTTCTACAATAAAAAAACACAGAAATCCCAGTATTATTGTTATTATGCGAACATGGCAAAAGACATGAAGTGCATGAAAGGTTCTCTGGATGAAAAGATTCTTGTTGAAGTGGTGGAGAAAGTTGTGATGCAGCAGATAGAGGTCGTAGCAAGGCTTCAGGAAGTGCAGAAGGAACGTAATAGGATTGAAGCAGATAACCGCAAAAAGGCTGATCGGGAACGAAAGAAAATCAGAGATAGAATTAACGCAGTAAAACAGAAAAATGTAGCTGCATATGAGAAATACAGCAGTGGTGAACTTAGCAGGGAAGATTTTATGTCCTATAAAGAAGCAAATAATTTGAAGGTTGAAAAACTTCTTGAAGAAATCGGACGATTAGAGCAGGATATCATGGATGCGGCTCCAGAGGAAAATGAATTTCTTAAATTGTTCGATGGGGTGAAATGGGATGGAAAACTTACCAGAGAACTGTCAGAAATGCTGATTGATACAATTTATGTGTATGATCAGAAGCACATAGAAGTGGTTTTTAAGTATCAGGATGAGTATAAAAAATTGCTTCAAACATTAAAAAATGAAGAAAGAAAAGCAGTATAAATTAGGACGAGATAAATAGGAGACGAATGAAGATGAACGAAATTAGCGTAATTGATGGAAAAGAGTATGGATTTATCAAAGAGACAGTCTTGGCAATAACAGTGCAAAATTAGAAGAACAGAAACAGAAAATGCTGGAACTTGCTGAACATCATGGGTTTGAAGTAGTAGGTTGTACTACAGAGATTGCATCAGGAAAGAAAATAAGACGCAAAGGAATCCACAAAATAAAAAGAGTTTTCAAGAAGAAAAGAGCAGATATTCTGATGGTAAAGAGCCTGGATCATTTGACTGTGAACATGAGCTGTTATGAAGAGCTTGATGGATGGTTTCGTATGCAGAATGTGAAGGTATTTGGTTATGGCTATGATGGTTTTGTAGAGACGGATGAACATACTTGCCTGATGCTGACAAGAAGAAAGTGGAGTTTCAGGAAATTCGTAAAAAGTATTATTTTAAAAGTAAAGGGCATGTGGTAAAATAGGGTATGCAGTAGAGGGGCAGTTTTCAGTGATACTGGGAACTGCCTTTAATAATAAAAAATGTTATTAGGATAACATTAAATTCAGAAAGTACTTAGGAAATTCAATATGATAAAACAATTGAAAACAATTTTAGGAAGGTATGTAAAAAAGAAAAAAATAGTAACAGAGATTCCAGAAAGAGCAATAACGAATGAAACTGATAATTATGATATAAGTGTTAGAAAGTATAAAAATATACCATTGTATACTGAAGAAGAGATGGAGAAAGCACCTATTGACGATAGTGACGAAGTTAGATATGAATGTTTAGGGCGCCAAGTAATAAATGGCTATGTTGGATTATATAAAGGTAAATGGATAGTAGGAAGAAGACGAGATGGGTGCATTGTTAAAACATGCAAGGATTTATTGTTTGATAGTCTAGATCCTGAAAAAGAAAAAAGAAATCGACACATTTTAGAAGTACAAAATAAGGCATTACTTGGAGAAGACATAGCAAATGAGATATTTTGTAAATTTACATATGATATAGAAAAGCAGGATATATTTGCGCTTCATGTGACATTAGAACGAGAATATGTTGAAAATGAAATTATAGAAGATTCTGGAACATATGGCGGAATACATTTTGTTCCCATTGATAATATTGATTTATGTGCGAACAAAGGAAATACATATTATGGGAATAAAATAGCATTATTGAAGCCAATAAGTGATGAAGTATATTATGAATATATGGAAGATACATTTGTTGGTAATAAAGTGTATATTACAAAAGTGATGTATTTATCAAGTGTGGAAACATGGAAGTATTTGAGTCAGTTAACTGTAAGTCTCAGAGAACATAAAGAAAAATTATGCCAATATCTGAAAGGACTGGAGAACTTGCTTCCAGAAGAGGATTATACATCCAGTATAAAGTTTATTGAAGAACTATAGAAAAGAGAGACATGCGTATGGAAAGTAATGTTTTGGCAATGGTATTAACCTCTTCAGTAGTTGCAGGTGTAATTTCATCATTAGTTGCATATTTTCAGTTTCATAAAAATAATAAATTAGTGTACATAACAAATGAAAGAAAAGCGTGGAGAAGCGATATACGTAGAATTGCTGAAGAGATTGAGGCGGCAACGGGATATGAAGATATTCGAAAACCTTTGGTGGAGTTAAAGGTGCGTATTAATGCGTATGGAAAGAATACAGATGATGTAAAGAAGGATTCACATATTTGGAAAGTAATTGAACGGCTGCAAAAACAGAACGATGATTTCGATGAGGCGAAACAATTACTGATTTTGTATTTATCAACACTATTAAAAATGGATTGGGAAAGAAGCAAAGAAGAGATAAAAGGAAATACTTATAAAATTGTACTATATTTTGTGACGCTGGCTACAGAAATTGTTTATTGCTATATTTATCTAGTTGAACTGAAAATATCATCGAACTTAATGTTTATTGGATCCATTATTATCATGATGTTACCAATTATTTTGCCAGAGAGGTCAGGTATAAATCTTGACGATGCGATAGAATGGGTAAAGGGCAAAGAAAATATATTTTTTCATAAGTTCATAAAAACTATGTGTATTTGCTTGCTATTATTTATTGGAAGTATACTATTAGAATGTTTATTTGACAGTATATTGATGAAATGGACGGAGTTTTGGCTTCCGATGGTTTTATTATTTGTTGGTTTTACAATAAGATATTTATATGAATATAGAAAATACTTGCTCGATATTTATTATATTCAAAATATATCAATGTGCAGAAATACTGAAAAAAAGTGCATGCATTATGAAAATGGTATTAAGGATGAAAAAAATATATGAAAAAATCTGTCATTAACTTGACACAATCAGGGTGAAGCAGAAGGAAGCGATATATGGCATTTCAGACGAATGAAAGATGGTACATATACCATACAGTCTCTATTTGATGGAAAATATCTTGATGTTGAGAAATTTAGCGATCAAAAAGGAGCTAACGTATATTGCTATGATTATACAGGTGATAGTAATCAGAGATGGTATTTGACATTGGGAAAAAATGGAAAGGTCTTAATTCCAAAGAATGCTACTGGATTATGTTTAGATGTTTTTAATGATGGTTCGGACGCTGGGACAAATGCACAGCTATGGGAGCCAAACGGAACAACTGCTCAGGAGTTTAATGTTTATAAAGAGGAAACGATAAAGCTAGGCACGGCAAATGTTACTTTATCAAATAACAACTATATATATGATGGTAAAGAGAAGAAACCGGATGTAACAGTAAAATATGGATATGCTACGTTACAACAAGGCACAGATTATACGGTGGAGTATTCAAATAACGTAAAAGCAGGTACCGCTACCGTTACAATAAAAGGCACCGGAATATATTCAGGTACAGTTTCTAAAAACTTTGAAATAAAAGAAGCTTTATATACTGTGTATGGATATCAGGTTGCTATCAAGGGAAATTTTGATTTGAAATATTATATTGATTTGTCCAAAGAAGCTGCAAATGATACAGATGCGTACATTGAGTTTAAAGTCGGTGATAGAGTACAAAAGGTAAAACAGAGAGAAACATCGAATGGACACTATGTTTATACATGTGAAGTTCCTGTAGCTCAGATTGGTGACAAAGTGACGGCAACACTACATTATAAGGATAAATCATATGCTCTTACACAGTATTCGGTCAAAGATTATCTAAATACAATAGTTCAAAACAAAGATAAAAAAGAAGAGTATGGCAAGGCTGCAGACATTGCATCGGCTATACTGAATTATGGGGCAAGGGCACAGCTATATTTTGGATATAAGACAGATTCATTAGTTAACAGTGCTTTATCGGATGCTGAGATAAAAAAAGTGGATTCGATTATGGCACAGGATATTAAGAATGCCATAACCAATAAGGAAAGCGGCATCCTTGAAAACAATGATTTCAAATACTATGGAGCTTCATTAGTATGCAAGTCAGATACAGGAATGAAACTGTATTTTGAAAATAAAAATAGTCTTTCTCTTAAAGAGATTGAGAAGAAATATGATATTTCGGTTAAAGATTGTAAGAAGCAGGTTAGTAAATCCATAAACGGAAATATGATTTGTATTACTATTAATGACTTAAATGCTACTGAACTGGATGATAATTTTGTGGTACAGATAACTAATAAGCAAAACAGCAGTCAGAGTATGTCTGTTTCGACAAGCCCGTATATTTATATAAAGAAATCTATGGATTTAGGAAATGCAAAGCTCATAAATCTCAGCAAAGCGATGTATTGGTATAGTCAGAAGGCTATGGAGTATTCAATGACGGAAAATAGATAAGTTTTATAATTATCTTTTCAAATTAATAGATTTAAGGAATACATCTTTAGCAATTGTATGGGAAATTGAATAATAACACTAGGAGATAGAGAACGGCGATGTTCTCTATCTTAATTTATATTGCATTGAACAAAGAAAAATAGTAATATAGAACTATAAGAAAAGAACTATATAAAAATGGATGTTATTCTAAGTTAATTTTGATAATTTTAGGGAGGATTAAAAATATGAAAAGAAAATTTAAAGTTTTATCTTTTATATTGGTAATGGCACTATTTATTATGTCTTATATGCCAGCTTTGGTGGTGCAAGCTTCTGAAATATGTAATAGTGAAGCTGCCAATAATGCTGCGAGTGTGAAGATAAAATCATTTTATAGCGATGGATATTTATCTGGTGCAATTTCCACAACGGGAGATTTGTATTGTTGGGGGAGAAATAATGGGGGTAATGTAGGGAATGGAACTACAGCTAATCAGTTAACACCGGTTAAAGTATTGGATAATGTAAGAGAGTTTTATATTGGAGATTTTGTAACTGCGGCGATAACAACAAATGGTGACTTATATTGTTGGGGGAACAATGAATGTGGTGGAGTGGGGAATGGAACCACAGATGATCAGCTAACACCTGTTAAGGTTTTAGAGAATGTTAAAGAGTATTTTTCATTTAGAGATATAGATGATGATTATGAAACATTTGCAGCTTTAACTACAGATGGAGATTTATATTGTTGGGGGTATAATGATTATGGTCAGGTAGGAAATGGCACTACTGATAATCAATTAGTTCCTTATAAAATGTTGGAGAATGTAAATCATATTTCGGTGGATGGTGCAACTTTAGCAGCAATAAAAATGAATGGAGATTTATATTGTTGGGGAGATAATATTAGTGGAAAAATAGGAAATGGCACATCAAGTGATCAGTTAACACCCGTCAAAATATTAGAGGGTGTTAGAGCTGTTTCTATAGATAGTTCGAATATAGCGGCAATAAAAAATAACGGAGATTTATATTGTTGGGGATTTAATAGATTTGGTCAAGTTGGAAATGGAACGACTGCAGATCAGCTAACTCCGGTTAGAGTATTAAAGAATGTAAGCAAATTTTCTTATGATGGCTTTACTTCCACAGCATTGACTACAAATGGGGAGTTGTATTTATGGGGTGAAAATGAAAATGGTGAATTAGGAAATGGAACTACTGCAGACCAGTTAACTCCGGTAAAAGTGTTAGACAACGTTAAAGATTTTTTATATTCATTTGATGGTAAAGTATCAGCACTAACAACAACTGATGATTTATATTGTTGGGGATATAATGATGATGGACAAGTAGGAAATGGTTCTTATATTAATCAGCTGACTCCGGTAAAAGTATTAAATAATGTTAAAGAGTTTAACAGCAATTTTGCAAAGACAACAGCATTAACTGTAAATGGAGATTTATATTGTTGGGGTTATAATAAACTTGGAGCAATTGGAAATGGCACTTTCGACAATCAGTCTACTCCAGTAAAAATATTAGAAAATGTTAAAGCGTTTTCAAACAGTTATTATACAACAACGGCATTAACCGTAACCGGAGATTTATATTGTTGGGGGTTGAATGAATATGGAGCAGTTGGTAATGGCACAATTGACAATCAGAACACTCCGGTAAAAATATTAGAAAATGTTGAAATGTTTTTTGACAGTAGTGAAACAACAGCAGCATTAACCGTAACCGGAGATTTATATTGTTGGGGTTATAATGAATATGGAGCAGTTGGCAATGGTACCACAAAGAATCAATTAACTCCGTATAAAGTATCATTCCCAACAGAAGATAACTATTCCGGAGAGTTGAAAGGCCTTTCGCTAAGCCTGAGTGATGATATTGGATTAAATTTTATTATGCGTCTGTCAGATGAGTTACTGATAGATAAAGATAATACATATGTCGAATTTACACCTGAAGGAAGCAAAAAATCCACACGTGTATATCTTAAGGACGCAGACAAGGTTAATTACAATGGAAGCGACTGTTATTCATTTAAATGCAGGGTTAACGCAGCAGAAATGACCAAAAAGGTAAACGCGGTGCTTCATTGCAATGATTGGACAGGACAGACATATTCATATTCGGTTTGTGACTATGCAAGCAAAATACTAGCTGAGCCAGAAAGCAGCGAATACAGGTCATCAGAACCACTGATAAAAGCAATGCTGAACTATGGCGGATATGCTCAGACTTATTTTAATGAAAAAACAGATGCTCTTGCCAATAAGGGATTGTATAATAAGACCAATGATCCTGTATTAACAACTAATACAACAGTTTCAAAAGACTATAATTATGCTGTACTCAACAACAATATGGGCGTTTCATTCCTAGGAGGCAGTCTTGTTCTGAATTCCGGTACGGATTTGAAGCTGTATTATAGCATGGATGACAAAAATATGGCTCATAACATAAATGTGAGTGTAAATGGACAAAATGTTGCACCAGAGTATGATGGAAATATCATGTGTGTAAGAGTCCCGGATATTAGCATTTCATCGCTTGGTGATACATATAACGTTAAAATCAGCGTGAATGGAAAAGAGATAAATCAGAAGTATAGTGCAATGACATATATGTATAAGGCATTAAATTCACAAAACTCTAATACGAAGCTGAATAATGTAGTAAAGGCGTTATATCTTTATAATGAAGCAGCAAAGCAGTATTCGATGGAAATTGAATAATAGTACTAGGAGATTATTGTCTATATAACTGGCATTATATTACTAGTAATTAAGATATGTAATTACGTTTTTGAAAGAATAAGAGGTTACTTTATGAAAAAAAGAGTATTAAGTTTTATTTTGGTTGTTGTACTATATTTTAGTGGGATTGCCATTTTTCCACAACCTATTAAAGCTGATGATCAACTAGTTTCAGAAGAGAAAACAACAAACTGGAACTTCTCAAAGCACAAAATATTATTAAATGACAGTGGGTCTACAAGATTTTTTGCTGAATCATTTGCGGCAGATACACCTAAAGTTGTTTCTTTTTTTGATAATTCGGGATGCTATGATGTTGTGCAAAGAATTGACGGGGAATCAACTGAGTTAGACTACATCAATATTCAAAGATATGATGAGTTCTTTAATCTTTTGCAGACGATAAAGATAAATTATGAACTTCCTTTATTTGGAAATATAATATGTGATGGGGATTTTTATTATATTTTATGGGGGCAGGAGGATTCTGCTAAACAAAATGGTGTTGTGACAATTTTATCAAAATATTCATTAGAAGGAAATAAAATTGGTGACTGCAAGATTACAGGTTATCAAAGTAATCCATATGATTTTTATGGGCTATCAGGAGATTCTTATGGAACATATTTACCGTTTTATGTAGGAACAGCAGATATGACAATACAGAATGGGGTCTTGGCATGTATATATGCAAGGAAAATGTATTCTGGACATCAATCCAATTTCTGCTTTTATGTAGATATAACTACAATGGAACGAGTGAATAGTAATGCTGTTACCTATTGCAGTCATTCTTTTGATCAAGCTGTTATTGCAACATCGGATGGTGGATATTTATATGCTAATCATGGAGATGCTTATGGTCGATGCTTTAAGATTGATTATGTTGATGAAAACAGACAAACAGATTATAAGTGTGAACCTTTTCATTTCAGAGAAGGGGCAAATAGAGATCATGGATATAATGAAACATACGCTCAGCTTGGGGGAATTGTTGAGAATACGAATGGGTACATTTTATGTGGCAGTTCTGAAAAAACGCTTTCATATGATAATGCGCCAACAAATAAAGAGTATTGCGGACATAGTGAAGCGAGAAATCTTTTTGTACAAGTGCTTAAAAAGGATTTTTATTATTATGAAGGTGCAGATCAATATGTGTTAGATGGTGAATTAAGAGAGGCAGTTGGCACGAGACCTGAATCATCATATACAGATTTGTTTTTGCCGGATGGGGTTAGAGATTATGGCGTTATATGGTTAACCGATTATGAGGATACATATTATGTAAATAATCCCAAAGTAGTGCGTTTGGACGATGGAAATGTTGCTATATTATGGGAAAAACTATCATATGATACGCATGTCGGTTCAACTTATTTTGCAATATACGATGAAAATATGAATGTAATTCAACCAGCCACAGAGTTGTCAAATGTGTATTTGCCGGGAAATACGGAACTATCCTACAAAAATGGAAAAATATATTGGACAACAAATGATATGTATGGTCAGTATATTAATGAACTGGATTTGGATTATAAAATACCAGAATTTAACAAAGAAACTGCTGCAATAACTGAGTTTTCATTATCCCTTACAGAAAAAATTGGTCTAAATTGTTATATTGATTTGTCGCAAAATATTATAAATGATATAACTACTTTTCTTGTGGTAAAATGCGTAAGTAATGAACAGACAATACCATTAAGCTCCTTAGAAAATATATCTGCTGGCAAATATAAATTATCATATCCTGTCTCTGCAGCAAAAATGAATGATAATATTAGTGTACAGATTATATGTCGAGGCAAAAAATTAGCAGAGGAGAATGTGTCTGTAAAGAAATATACAGATTATATATTACAACATCAAAACGATAATATAGATTATAAAAAAGCTGTTCCTGTAGTAAAGGCCATGCTAAATTATGGAGGCTATGCACAACAATATTTTAAGTATAACATATCAAATCCGGTTAACAAAGGCTTGTATACGACAGTAAATGATCCTGTTTTAAATAATAAGATAAATAGTACAATGATAAACGACTATGATTATGCAAATCTTAGCCGCCACTTTTATACAATGTATGAAACAAATTTTTTAAAATATTATGGAGAATCATTAATTTGTGACGATGCAATTGCTTTTAACTTATATTTTAACATAAAAGATAAAACACTTAGTTTTGATAAGATTAAATCAAATATTCATGTGAGTATAAATAAATATAACAATGGAAGTTTTGATAATGCAGCTGAATATAATATTAGTGAAAAAGATGGAATGATTTGCACACGTATTGAAAACATACCAGTTCAGAATATGGATGATATATTTACTTGTTATATGTGGTATAGCGATGAGCAGAACACTATCTTCTTACCATGTAGTCCAATGGAATATATTTTTAAGGCAATGAATTCGGATAATACTAAACTTGCAAATTTGTCAAAGGCTATATATTGGTACTGGGATGCTGCTAAAACTTATACCATGTAAGGAATATGATTCTTGATGAGGAGAGGATTAGGATGTTTGATGAGATTGAGATGAATTGGAAGTAAGGACTTGACATCTAAGTAGATGGAGATGTGTGTATTATGGGAAAATCGAAAGCAAAGAAATGGATGTTATTGTATACTGAAATTTACAAATTAGGAGAAGGTGGAAATGCTGATGTCTATCTGGTTGAGGATAACAAACCAGAGAGTAGATATGCATTAAAAGAACTTCGTAGCAACAATAGGAGTGAGGAGAAAAAGTCTAGATTTATCAGTGAGATTCAGATTGCTATAGATAACTGTGACTTGATACAGGGGATTATTCCAATAATATCTTATTCTATGGATGATTATTGGTATACGATGCCGATTGCTAAACCTGTAATGAATTTTATAAATAAAAAATCTCTTAATGAAATTATTGATGGAGTTTGCAGTTATGTGAAACACTCTGTGCACTACATGACAAGGGGATACATCATAGGGACATAAAGCCAAGCAATATTTATTATTATGGTGGAAGATTTGCGCTTGGCGATTTTGGATTGGTGGACTTTCCGGATAATGATGATTTCACAAAGTCAGACAGCAAGTAAAGCAGATGTATTCTCACTTGCGAAAACATTGTGGATGTTTTTGAGTGATGATGAAAAGGGCTTTGATGGAGCGTATGATTATCTGGATCAGAGTCATAGTATGCGATATGTGTCCAGGTTCAGGAAGGAGCATTTGGTTATAGTGGAATAACAGGTACTTACGATGGACGTCATGGCATGGTATCTAATGCTGAATTCAGAGAATATATAGAGAATCTTATGGAAATGTATCTGAAGATAAATAAGATGGCAGCAAACGATGAAAAATATGCCTGTTTATCAAGGAAAGAATTGGATGACAGAATATTAAGAGCACCTTTCTTTGATGAAAATCCTTTTGAGATATCTGCATGTGACGAAGAGAGCGATACTGAGATAGTCAAAAGGGCGAAAATAGAGGAAATTCATATTGCTAAAAAACATGCATATATAAAAGAAAATTATGCAAAGTGGAATTTTTTAAAGGCTTTTTCAGTGTCTGACGATTATAAGACAGAACCTATAGATTTCTATTTCGAATTTAAAAAGTCATCTACTTGCAGCTTGGCTGAATTGGTAAAAAAGGAACATAGATATATATGCAATGATGGGTATATTAAAGAGCATTCAATTGATGATTTAAGCGAGTGCATTGTAGTGCACAACCGTAAGCAGGCTTTGAAAATATTTGCAAATATCAATAGAATATTTGATGATTATTTGAGCAAGGCTGGGCTTGAAGGAATTGAGTATTATCGGCAGTATTTTGAAATTAGTGTAAGAAGAGATGGAATGCCAAAGCATTTGTTTACGAAGGATGAAATCGAAGCCTTAATGAGAAATGCTGATGACAGGAATAATAACGGACTTGTTATTGATGAGAATGGATACGCAAGGATTATTTCGGATGAAGAGAACACTTCTTTGTATCCGGTACATATTGAAACATGGGGTGCTGGGAACAATTATGTTGGGAAATATTCTAAGCTATATGCTTTAGAGGAGAGTTATAAATTCTGCTTGTATGGATGGTATTGGTATCTTGTTACTAGAGAAGTACAGTATGTTGATTTTCTCTGCCGGAGGATATAGATGTATCTAGCTTAATAGAGCAGATTAAGGAAGTTTTATAAAAAGACCCAAACGAATGAAGAATAATTATTTGATGCATATTCGAAAAGTGGTAAAATTAATAATAAATTAAACTAGATAATAGGGGGACAAATAAATGTTAGATAGAATACCACAAGTATTTTTGTCATATAGTTGGACAAGCAAAGAGTATCAACAGAATATTATTGAGTTGGCAACTCGTATGAGACATGATGGAGTTGATGTAAAACTTGATGTTTGGGATTTGAAGGAAGGTCAGGATAAGTATGCCTATATGGAACAATGCGTTACAAATCCTGAAATCGATAAAGTGTTGATTTTTTCAGATAGACAGTATACAGAAAAAGCTAATAAACGTAGTGGTGGGGTAGGAAACGAGACAACTATTATATCTGATGAAGTCTATGGACATGCAAATCAACAAAAATTTATTCCTATAGTTATGGAAAGAGATGAGCTTGGTAAGGAATATCTTCCGTCTTTTTTGAAATCTCGTCTATATTTAGATTTTTCGAGCGATAATTATGAGGAAGAATATGAGAAATTGATTCGCATAATTTATGATGCACCTTCTCAGCGTAAACCGGAAATTGGAACTCCACCTAGTTGGTTAACAGAAGAAAGTCCGGATGATTTGTATCAAATCAAAGAGAAAACAAAGAAGATAAGTTTGACAGATTTAAGTGGAATGAAGAAGGTGGAGGTTCGTGATTTTGTAGATACATATATTGAAGCTATTAAACAGTTTTATGTGAGCAATATTGATAATAAAACGTATCTTGAGAATTTTAAAAAGATGAAGGAATATAGAGATGTTTTTCTTGACCATTTAAATGTCTTTTCCAAATTAGATGGTTTTGGAAAAATTATGGCAGATGAATTTGAACGTATGTATAACATTCTTTTTAATGCTTATACATTTGATCCAAAAACAATGTCATGTAGAGAAAAAGACTTTGACTTGTTCAGACTTCATATATGGGAGTTGTTTTTATGTACAGTTACCTATATGTTACATTTTGAACTATATCAGGACATTCATGATTTGTTAGTACATACATATTTTATCCGGGAATCTGGACTGGGGAGTGAAAAAGTACCTGCAAGTTATGAGAAATTTTGTTTTCATTCAAAAATGCTTGAAGAAAATATCAAACCAACTTTGGGTGGTGATTTATCTAGAAAGTATACACTTATGGGACATTTTGTCTGCACGGAAAGAGAGTTTTTGCCGATTTATTCCGGGCGAGCTATGGCCAATGCCGATTTATTTTTATATCAAGTTTATAATGGTTTGAAATTAGATACCTTAACTCAGTGGTTGGGATGGTTTCCTGCCCTTTATGTATATGCAGATGAATGTGATTCAATATGGAAAAGACTGAAATCAAGACAGTACTGTGAGAGTATTATGCCGGTTTTCGGAGTTAAAACAGTTGATAAATTGAAGGAAGTAATTTCAAAATGTATTTATGATAGGAGCGTGTGTTACTCTAATTCATATCATGATGCAGCAAGTGCTATTCTCACGTGGATAGATTTAGATGAAGTGGCAATATTGCCATAGGTAGTTCAGAGGAAAATTATAATTGAAAACATATTATAAATTTGTTTTAAAAAGCAACTTTGAGGTTGTTAAAATGTGTGTGCACTTTCATTTTAAGTTTCTCTTGTTTGTATGACTTGTCGGACATGATTTTAGGCCGACATTTTACAGTTTCATCCTGTAAATTGTCAATCTAATCCCAATCTTCATCGGTAAATAGCTGGAGCAGGGAAAGATGTCTGTAAAGCTTCTAAAAACCAACGACACCTGGTACGGCATGATCTATCATGAGGATGTCGCAACAGTAAAGGACAGCTTCAAGAAAATCTTAGAAAAGGCGTATACAAGGCTGATTTATTTGCAGAATTGTGATATACTGGGAGCAAATGCTCCCTACGCTGCTCTAATAATCACACACATCTTCGTGGTGAGTAGCTGCAACGATTTTAACAATGGTTTCTTTACTTGAAGAGGCAGTTAATACGCTGTGTCGAATACATAAAGACTTAGGACAGTTTACTGCAGAACTTAAGGATATAAAAGGTGCAGGATTGGAACGTGCAGCGAAATATCTAAAAGATGTGGTCGGTATAAGCGGATTCAAAGCTAATCAGAGTAGGGAGTATATTACTACGATTCGTGATTGCCGAAATATGGTTGTGCATAATGGGGGCGAATTAAGGATGATCTCAAGCCAAAATGCGATAAATTTAATATTGGATATAGAGAAGAAGACTCTCAGTTATACATTGAATATGCTGATGTGGTGAAATTCTATGAAGCAATATTAGATTTTATGGATCGTGCTTTTATACTTGAGCCAAGAACTTCTACATAACAGTAAAAGACATTTATGGGAGGCGTATTGTGGGAGAAAATGAACTTTACAAGATTGCATCTCATTTTCGAGAAGCAATTGTAGCAGTAAAAACAAACGGAGAATTTGATTTCCGAGATCGGATGCATAGATTTCCAGATGGATGTTGCGATGACACATGTGACTTGCTTGGCTTTTATTTGTGGGAAAAATACAGGATTCACACAAGACAAAGGAATGGATACTATGAAACTGAAATGACCAATCATGCATGGCTTATTACAGATGATCAAATTATTATTGATATTACGGGAAATCAGTTCTATGGAGCATGGAAATCGGTCTATGTTGGACAGGAAGTTGGAAATTATAAAAAATTGAGTAGAATTATTACACACGATAATTTTGATATTCGAAAGCAGTCGCGGTTGTGGGATGATTATAATATTATTTTGAAATATCTGAAAAAAGTGTGAAGAACTCAAAGAAAATTTAAAACTGAAGCAGAAGAATATATAGCATATAAATGTTCTCTCGGATTTAAGTTTTCCATGGATGACCATCGAAAGCTGTTATACATGTTGAACCACATATACATCGTAAGTAGGTAATCATAATGATGCTTCTTCTGCTGCTGTCAGAAGGAGTCATAACCATAACATGATTGTACGAAAGAGTAAATATCTATTGCGCGAGAGTAAATTCCATCACTCCATTGGTCAGTGGGATTTAGAAATTCATTTTTGGTAAATAGGAGATTGATAAAAATATGCTGTCATTAACATATATTTAAGCAAGTAGGAGATATTTTCTTTGTATGAGTTATAATAAAATTCTAAAAAATATTGCTTTTTTTGATAAAGTCTGTTATGATAAACAATCCATTATTTAGGGGGGACGAACTATGGCAAATAAATATTATGCGGTAAGAAAAGGAATGACATCCGGAATATACAACTCATGGAGTGAATGTAAATTGCAAGTTGATGGATTTTCAGGGGCAGAATATAAAAGCTTTAAATCAGAAGAGGAAGCTCGAGAATATATCGAAGATAATAATAGTGAGCAAAAAAATATGAATAATTCTGTTCAAAATGTCAACAATTTAGTTATTGAAGCTTACGTTGATGGTAGTTATAATTCTAGGACGAATGAATTTTCATATGGTATGATTGTTCTTCAAAATGGGGAAGAATTAAAGTTTGCTGAGAAATATAATGATAAAGAACTGGCTTCTATGCATAATGTGGCTGGTGAAATAAAAGGCGCAGAAGCTGCAATGAGATATGCAGTTGAGAATTCTTTGGAAAGAATAATTATTTATCATGACTATGAAGGTATTTCAAAATGGTGTTTAGGTGAATGGAAAGCTAATAAAGAAGCTACAAGAGCGTATAAGGAATATTATGATAATGTAAAGAAACTAGTAGATATTTCATTTGTTAAAGTAGCAGGGCACTCAAATAATAAATATAATGATATAGCAGATGAATTGGCAAAGCAGGCACTTGGAATTATAGAAGCAAAGTATAATATTGAAATGCCAAAAGAGAAGGGAAATTTGGAGATGGGTAAGGCAAAGAGCTTGTATATTACGAGAGATATCGATAAATTAGTACAATTGTTAGATGATACAGCAAAAAGCATTTGGACAAACGTAGTTGGAAAGGGGATTAAAGAAGTAGGTCAACAGAAAAGATATACTTTTGAAGTGGACGGGATTCTCTCTCTTTTAGATATATATCAAAGAGGAGACGGACAAACAACATTGAGACCAACGGGCTCCAATACTGAAAATGCGATTAAATTAAAGGAAGCAGTTGAATTAAGAGGATATAAAGCCACAACAGAACAAAAACAGTATACAATGTTTGTTGGAGAAGAATGGATAGAAAAAACAGTACAGTATTTATCTGACTTGTGCGAAGGTAATGTTGAAACATATAAGGAAGAAGGACATGATAGATATGTGTTTGTAAGTGATATTGGAGACAAATTAACATTGCATACGTATTCTAATCATAGAATTATGGTTCAAGGAAAGCCTTTGTATTTATATAATGAGTTTTTATCTTATGTGTCATATTCGCCCAAAGTAGAAGTAAATGATATTATTAAAGCAACTAATGAATTTATTGATACGAATACTGATGTAGATGAAGCACGTAATAAAATGTCAGAAATGATGCCGATGGCATATGCTGGTAATGTTGATCCTGTAATATGGAAATTGTTTTCGCCTTCGGTAACATTAGATGATGTTGAAAAAGAGTTTGAAGATTATTCATGTTTTACGTTCCCAGCTTTGCGAGCCTTAGAAGGGTACTTGAAATATCTTCTTTCTGAAAAGAATATTGTGATTGATGAAACACACAATTTTGGAACTGTATTTAACAAGGATTCTAACGATAAAGCAATTGTTATTCCTAAATATGTAACAGCAATTGCAAATAATGATTACGTTGAAGCTCTAGAAGAGATATACAATTATTTTAAAGCAAATCGTCATGTGATATTTCATGTTGATCAGATATTGATTGCTACAAAAATAATTGAAGATAAGCAAGAGGCTATATCAATTATCAATGATGTTGCTGCTTTAATAGAACGTACATATAAAAAGATTATAAAATAGTCATATATCTTGAAAGGTGGTGGTAGTATGAAGAACTTTGAAGTAATTAAACTCAATAACAGTGAATATGACTACATGGTAATTGCTACCACGTGTATTAGTCCGATATCAACATTGACTGATATACAAAATGAATTCGAAGATAAATCAGGAAGGATTATTTTTGATTTAACATTGATTAATGGAACTAGCAGTAACAGATATATAACAGCATCATTAGAGAATGGAGCTTTTAATAGGAAATCATTTGAAGTGGTGAAAGTAATTGAATCAAAGGTTGAATATATTAGCTTGGATTTTTTTGCTCATCATGCGGATTTAGTAAATAATGGAACAATTCAAAATGCGTTGAAGTCTTTATTGATAGAAGGTGTTAGAGTGTAGATAAAGAAGCATCAGGTACAGAAATATTGTTAACTTCCGGTAAAACGTGCAACTAAAGAAAATTTGTACGCAACCGATCAGATTAAAACCTTGAAAAGCTTAGAAAAATCCGCATTTAAACAGGGCAGACTATATCTGCCCTATTTTTTGTGTAAATATGCCAATTTATAAAGCTGACTTGAAAAAGTAAATTCCAGTGCAAGAGTAAATTCCATCGTGATTTAAATTTTGCTGGTTTAACAAGAAATTTTTGGACTAAATCTCTCGTTTTCTGCTATAATTAATGTAACTTATCGAAATTTTCTCGATTTCTAGACATGCTAAATAGGCTACTGGAATTCGGTGTGCTAGACTAAATTCCACCAGCCGCATCTTAAAAATGTGAAAAGTTTACATCCAGTCTGACAGCAGATTTCGATTAGTTTTATTAATGGTTAAAGCGTATCAGCTTGGGCGTCAGATTAACCTTATCTGGTTCAATCGGCTTAAGCTGAAATGCTTTTAAGATATCTTCACCAAGCGTTTCTAATGCAACTTCATATGGTGTCCTTCCACTGAGGATTTCTCGCGGAGTGGAGTTGATGTGGTTTACGATGAGATTCACATCCCATTGTGTTAAGAATTCAAAAGAAGTTCCTTTCGGTAAAACCATACGAAGCATCCATTTCCACAAAATACGACAGATCTAATGAACAAAAGTCTGAGTAGGTTCTGTGTGTAAAAACAGAACGATCAGTGATTTGTGTTTTATGACACTTTCGCGGTTTGAATTTTGCCTGTCTTTTCAAATCAATATTTCTTGCTGTGAAGAGTCATTTGTCAATGTATGTGTATATAGAGCGGACAGACATATCCAGTTCCGGGTGATTTGTAAGGATTTGATAAGGGGATTGCCCCTGCTCAATCAATGGAGATATGATCGGGTCTTTCTGATGGAGCTGGTGCTTGGTCATATTTATTCCAGAACGAGAAGATATCAGCAGTTCACGATATTTTCTGTCAGCAGCACGGCCGTTGTAATAGTATTTATGTGCAATCGTGCAGTGATTTATCTTTTTCGTGCAGCCATTGCAAACATATGGCGCTTTGTTCAATCGTTTACATCGTTCTTTTTCAAAGTCCTTGCAGGTCTGATTACATGTAGGACATGAGGCACATTTAATGCCACAGAGAAGGATTTTTCCACAGGCATTGGTCTTTTGACAATGGTAACGATGAATGCAAAAGTTCTTTGCGTTATAAAAAGTACCTTTGTGATACCAATCTGAAAGCCGATGAGCACGGACTTCTTTAGATATAGTTGTTGGATCTTTACATAAAAATGCTGCAATGTCTTTAAAGGGAGTCCCTTTTGCCAGTTCATTTTCATGCTTCTACTGCTGTCAGAAGGAGTCATAACCATAACATGATTGTATGAAAGAGTAAATATCTACTGTGCGAGAGTGAATTCCATCACCCCATTGGGCGGTGGAATTTAGAAATTCATTTTTGGAGCTTTGAAAATACTGGCATTTCTGCTTCTTTTTTAATGCTCTTTGTGGTATAATAAGAGTATCGAAAAAGGAGCAGAAAATCACATGGTAGATGAAACACGGATACAGGTACTGAAGGAGCCTGAAAGAAATCCCGAAACTGATTCTTTCATGTGGCTGTTCCGCTCTGGTGAAAATGGACTGCCACCTATCGTCCTTTACCATTACACTGAAACAAGGGCAAGATACAATGCAGTTGATTTCCTTGATGGTTTTTCGGACGGATACCTGGAAACGGATGGGTATCAGGCGCTGCTCCTGCTGGGCGCATACAAGAAGATACTTCATTGATGCGGTTCCAAAAGGAAAGCAGTATGATTACAGCAATCCGGCAGTACAGGGAGTCTAGTTATGTTCAAAGCTTTTTGAGTATGAGCGCAGATTACAGAACAAGAAGCACACATTTGAGCAGAGAAAAGCCTATCGTCTTGAAAAAGAAAAAACGATACTCGACGCGTTCTGGAACTGGCTCGATGAACAGAAGCCACGTAAGGAAGCCGTTTCGAGACAGAGGTGCAGTATGCCCAAAACCGGAAAGACACGTTGATGACATATCTTTTGGAGCATCGTCCAAGTGAAGATATGTTAGATGAACAGCTTGAGGCTTTGACTCCGTGGAGCAAAGAAGTTCAAAATGTTTGCAAAAACTAAAATGTAGTAAAACGTTTGTATCTAGCAAAGATGATGCAAGCGTTAATTAGAATCTAGCGTTGGAATATTGAGCGCTTACATACATTGTGTCAGTATAAAAATGTAGACATTATAGCTAGCAGGAGTGGTATGCGAGGATCATGTGCATCTAAGCGTGGTAATATCGCCAAAACTAAGTATTTAAATTTTATAGGATACTTGAAAGGCAAAAGTACGCTGAAGATATATGATAGACATCCGGAGCTACAAAGTAAATGGGATAATGTATTTTGGAATAGAGGCTATTAAGTAGAAACAATTGGTAATATCACTGATGAAGCAGTGCAGAAGTATATAAATGAGCAGGCAGAAGAATCTAGAAAAGAAGATTCACGGAGGATCGTTTTATAGACGACCGGTAAAAGTGCATGCGATACCGCCCTATTGGGCGAAGCAGTAATGTATGCTCTTTGGAGGACTAAAATTAAACCATCACTTGAAGAGGTGGTTGCTAACATAGAAAAAAGTTAATATATTGATATAGAAGATTGTTGATAGAATTTTAGAAAAATAGTAATTGAGTAAGTAAATGAGGAGCATAACAATGGGAAAGGCAGTTAAGACAAAAAAAGAATTAGACGAAAATAAACGTGCGTGGGAGAGTACAACATTAAAAATTGGATTAGTTTCAAGCATTGTTACTGTTTTAAATTTGATATTGGATGGTATATCGATATTTTATGTTAACCGTTTAGTGTTTGCAATAATAGGAATTATTGTTGCAGTAATTTTAGTAATTGTTTTTTCAAGCAAAAAATTAGAAAAGAAAATTGATAAAATAAAAAATAAAGAATATGTTAGAAGAATAATAGAGGCTGCAAGTCTTTCGGCATTGTTTACGTTTTTAATTGAGCGTACAATCATACCTTTTGCAACAGAAAATTTCCAATGTAAAATTTCGGCTATATATATGATCGCAATATTTATAGCATTACCTGTCATTACTTTTATAGTCTTATTTAAAAAGAAAGAATGGAATTATAATGTAGATTAATCAGTTTGTATTTTTGGGGGTCTCTTTCTGGGATCAGGCACCATTAAATTGGCACCATTAAATTTTATAAAATAATAAATTCAATACACAGACTATTGATTGTATATAAACCTGACTTTTGCAGGAAAATAAGTATAAAATATCCGTCAAGCCCAGTAATACAAGGCTTGGCGGGTTTGTTGTTTTTCCAGATTTTCAGTAAGCACAAAATAATTCGATATATTGCATAACTGATTTGTAAAATTCATAATGAATAACAGGAAGTGCTAGTGTTTTATTACATTTTGCTTTGCTAGTGAATAATCTGGTTCTAATTGTTCCACCTGTCCAGTGTAAAGTGAGCCACTTCATCTACAATTGTGTTTATGATTCCTTATCTTGTCTCACTTGACCTCTTGATTGTCCAGCCATAGACCATTATACTGTCCTTATTAAGAGAAAAGGAAAGGCTCCAGAGCCCCTCCTGCAGGATCGGCTTCCGGAACCTTGGTAAACACCATGTATATTGTAACAGATTTTACAAGAAAAGGACAGCATATTTTTATCAGAGAGCAGTGAATTTCTTTGTCTCATATGTCAGAAAGGCAGTCTTATCTTCCGTGATTACTGCAGCCGCATTATAAGATACGAGGACGGAACACATGAATGGCTCAGAATTCCAAGGCATCAGTGCAGCAATGATAAGTGTCGCAGAATCCACCGGATGCTGCCTGATATACTTACACCTTTCAAGCACTATAAGGAGTTTAATATAGAGGAGCATATGAAGTCGATAGGTTACAGACTGCTTGGATTAAGCGAGGAACTGCTGGAAACAGGCATTTCGCTGCTCAGTCACATGTAAAATGTAGTAAAACGCTTGAATCTAGCAAACTGATGCAAGAGTTATTAAAAATCTAGCGTTGGAATATTGAGCGCTTACTCAAAGGGAGGAAATCTTTAGAATGAAAGGTCAATATACGAAGCTTTTTCTAATTGGAAATGGATTTGATCGCTGGCAGGGACTTCCTACCTCTTACGATAATTTTAGACAATATTATTTTGAACACATTCTTGAAATTTCTAAGCAATTTAGAATCAAAACAGAAGTGGATAAAGCTGGAAATATAATTACGGCTGTCGAAAAAATTTTTGGAGATATTTTTAATCCCAAGAAATTACCAGGTGAGTTCTTCTGGAACTTTGAATCATCAATGGCATTGCTTGATGATCAGAATATAGCACTGTATTTTGGCAAATCGGATAAAGGTGTTTATCAAATGCAGGAAACATTAAATGCGGCTTTGGAAATTTTACGAAAAGTTTTTGGAGATTGGATCAAGTCGATCTCGATAGAGGACAAGGAAACTGGCTATATATTTGATGATAGTTGCTATTTTATCAATTTTAATTACACTAATACATTAGAGAAAAGATTTCAGGTTGATGAAAGAAATGTGAATTATATACATGGAGATTTCTCAGATGCAGAATCGATTGTGTTTGGTCATTCTAAGCATCCAGAAATTGCTTTCCCAGAGCTTATGGAACAAAAATTTATCCATAGAATTGGTGGAGGCAAGAGCAAAAGGTTAAGAGAGTTATATCTTGTAGAGAATGCATTATATGAAACAGACAAACATGTGCAGGACAATATAGATGACCTCTGCGAGTTTATGACTATAGATGGAGTGCATATAGAAGATATAACAGATATTTACGTATTAGGACATTCATTTGGAGAACCTGATTTCAAATACTTTGAATTTCTCGTTAAAGCAACACAAGTAGGAGTGGATTTTAATAAATTATCTGCTTTATGGCAGATAAGGAATATTGGAATACAGAACATGTCAGAAGCTGAATTGTTGGAATGGATTCAGTTGAATATTATGTATACAACACTACATAGAAAAACAATACTTCAGAAGGAGAATATTTCTTTTCCTAAAGAAGAAATGATGGAAAAAACATTGTTCGGGAAAACGAATGTCTATACAGATGGTGATGGTAGGGTTCATAAAGTAGAAGAAGCTTTGCAAAAAGCTCAGGAGGCTGTCCATAAGAGATTTGTAATGGAGCAGGCTGCCAGAACAAAGGAAGTTATAGAAGAACTTTGCATATTAAAACAGGTAAAGCAGCTTCCTGGTGATTGCTGCTCGGTACTTGGAGCTGCTGATTATATAGATGGTGGTCATGATAAGCGTATCCAAAATGCGAAGTGGCATATATCCTATTTTAGCGATACTGATAAGGAACAGATTGAGAGAGTTATGAGGAGGGGTGGCTGCACAGATTACAAGCTTTATCAAAGTATAGATGAATGTATAGGGACTTTTAGGAAGTAGAGGCGATGATTGATGCAATAGTGCAGCAGAATATGACACAGAAAGATTTATCAGCTAAAACCGGAATTACGCAGGCGGATATAAGCCGGATCGAGAATGGAATGTATAAAATTCTATTTATTGCTTTTATATTATGATCTATTCTGCTATACTGATATTAAATAATTAGCGGATGGAATACGATAATTTACCAATTGTCGGGAGGATAAATATGGCGGTAATAATAGAGCCTATTATAAAGAATATAAGAGATACAAAAGTTAAGATTTTTTTGGAATCAAAGGGCATTAAAGAGTCGGAAAATGATGATAGACTTGAATTGTCTGCGTGGCTGGAACATTTATTGGATAGCGGACGAATTTCTGAGGAAGAAATCAATGACTTCTTTTTTGAGGAACTTATGTCGGGAAAAAGGCAGCTTGTAAGGATATATTCTTTAAAGTCTGTTAGAAAAATGAAAAGGGTTCAGGATTGGACCGATTTTGTACGAGAGTATGATTGCCCTGATTTGAGTTTTAATAGAATAATAAGCACATCGTTAAGTGACGAGGATGTAAAAGTATGTGCTATTAATTCAAAGATATTTGATGGAAAAATACAAAAAATAGAATTGATATTTGTTTATAAAATTAAACTTGAAAAAGATAATAGTATAAGTGCGACATATTCATATATACCAGTAGTATTTGATTTCACGGACAGGAAACTTACTATAAAGGTTTGGAATAGAGATGATGTGTGTGAAGGCTATAGACCTATGGAACAGCTAGATTGGATATTTAACAGATTACAAGACCTGCTTGATTTTGAAATAATGCCAGCTTCTGTTAAAGCACAGAAAGTTTTGTATAGAATGAGCAAGGCTTTGTTTGACGAGTTCTATGGACATCTTCCTTCTGTAACAGAGGTTAAAAACAAAAAGGCGAATATTCCAGTTATAGTTAATTCTCTATTAGACGGAATTACATTGAGTAATTCAATAATCAAAAATGGATTGCGGACTATGAATGACGATGTAATAAATGTGAATGATGAAATATACAAGCTGGTTCAACAAATAGCGTTATTTGATTATTTACAAGATCATACATTACAAGATTTATTACAAAACACGGATAAATATATATCAAGAGTTAGATTTAGTGATAGGGATAATTTGACAGCTTCATTAACAAGCGAAAAAGGAGTAAGGTGTATTTTTGATGCTAAAACATTTATGTGTGTTAGAAACTCGTTGGATTTAGTGGAACAGATAGTGTCTATTGTGGTTACATTTTCTCAGAATAGTGGTAAAGGGCTTATGTCTGTTAAATATGATGCATCAGATGGAAGATTTTTAACTATACATGTATTAAACAGTAGATACTATACCAACGATGATTATAAGAAAATATGGGAGTTGTATAATACATATGAATCAGAGTATATTTCAGAGGCTGAACAATTACCTGTCCAATTTGATGTTGAGGCAATGTGAAAATTTAAGCGATGATATTTTGGAAAAGATGCTTCAAGTCGATAAATATGAGATAAATAAACTGGTAGATACTTTACATAATGAACATGTGTTGAGATATAAATGGACTTTTAAGTGTCCACATTGCAATAATTTAAATACGGTATTTGAGGATGATAAAGAGGAAAATACATGTCAATTTTGTTCACAAGGAATCGATGTTTGCGAATTAAAAAGAGGTGCAAGGATACAGTATATGGTTGACCGAAGTGACTTTGAAGAATATCTGAAAGAAAGAGATGATACCTACAGCGACTCTGGTGGGAAAAAAACTAATTCATACAAGGTAGTACCTATGAAAAATCCGATTGTACAAAATGATCGAAGCTGTGATGGAGGACCGCATAATATGGAAGAACAACAAAAAGAAACGCGTTTATTTATTAGTCATAGTTCATTAGATAAGGAATATGTTAAGGCTTTTGTAGAACTTTTAGAGGACATGGGAATGACAGAAAATACTATTTTTTGTAGTTCTTGTGAGGGGTATAATATTTCCTGGGGGAAAGATATCTATGGTTATTTAGCTAAAGAGTTTAAAAATGATAGAAAAAATCTTATGGTTTTGTTTATGCTTTCTGATAATTATTATAAGAGTCCTGCATGTCTGAATGAGATGGGAGCTACATGGATATTAAAGAAAGATTATAGAAGTATTTTATTGCCTGGATTTGAGTACGAAGATATAGATGGAGCCATTAATGCACAGCAAATAGGAATTAAATTGGATGATGCAAATTTAAATATGCAGCTTAACGAAATAAAAAGACAATTTTCGGATATATTTAATCTTGCGCATTTATCTGATAATAAATGGGATCGTGTAAGAGAATCATTTATCAAAAAAATAACAGATATAAGAAATAGCAAAAATAAGGCAGCAGAATGATGGGGGAAGTTTTTTATATAAAATATCATTTATTATTGTGAATATATAGGATTATTAGAATTTATAAAGGTATATAGGTTGGTATGAATATGGCATATAAGTTGATAGTTGAAAACTATGGAAAAATTGAAAGAGCTGAAATTGAAGTTACACCCTTGACACTGTTCGTAGGTGATAATAATAGTGGAAAAAGCTATCTGCTATCATTAATATGGGCACTTTTATCAGAAGATAATATAATGTTATGTCAGGACTTAGATAATTTGTTAAAAAGTAATTTGCCACAATTTTATATGGATCTTCATAATTTAATAACTGATAAACAAATTAAACAAATTGAAATTGACGAAAAAGATATAATTCAATTCATTAATGAACTTTTTAAGGTAAATAAAGATAAATTTGTGAAATCTATTTTTAATTTTGATGGAATGAGTATTGGTAAAATTGAAATTCAAAATAATTCTAAGCACCAATACAGAATTAAGATGGATACTACGGTTGAAGATAGTGGAATAGAAATTTATGAAAGTGACGAGTTGTGGATGCGATTTGTGTTTAGTTCAGAACTTCCATATAAAAAAGTTATAAGCAGAATTATAACACAAATGATTAGTGGGTTTTTAAAAAATAATTTAGCACCAGGCTCAACGTTTTATCTTCCAGCAGCACGTACAGGATTTATGTTGGCAAAGAATACGATAAATCAAGTGGGAAGAAAGAGGGCGTTTGATTGGCAAATAGGAAATGGCATAGCAATGAAGTCAGCGGAAGTCTCACCGTTTCCTAAGCCTATAATTCATTTCCTGGATACAATTGATGATTTGAATTATAATACAAGAGAAAGTTCACGGCTGAATTTAATAGAGTGGATCAATGACAATATGGCAAATGGTCGTGTTGAATGTATAGATAATAATAGTGGAACTATTCAATATATTCCAAAAGGTATGGATAGTGGAATTCCATTGAGAGCTACTTCGGGCGTAGTCACAGAATTGGCTCCTTTAATATTATTGTTAAGATATTCAAGAACAATAAAGGAAATATGTTATGAGGAACCGGAAATGTGTCTGCATCCGCAGTTGCAATATCAGATGGCACGGTTGATTATACGTATGGTGAATTCAGGAATTAATATTGTTGCATCGACTCATAGTGATATTATTATTCAGCATATCAATAATATGTGTCAGCTAAATGGACATTATGATGAAAATAGAGCTATATTGAATCAGATGGGATTATATAGTGATGATTTAATAAGTATAGATGAAATTTCTATATATCAATTTACAGATATATCAGGCAAGACTAAAGTTGAAAAAATTGTTCCTGATAATAATCAATTCAGAGTTCATTCATTTTCGAATGCATTGAATAATCTATTGAATCAGACATTGGCGGTTTCAGATATTATATGTGATGAGGAAAAATAAAATGCTTCCAGAACACGTTGTAGATAAATTGAAATACTTTAATAGTTCAAAATATATAGTTGAAAATGGAAAGGTAGAATTAAAAGAAAAGAAAAAAGAGGGGAAAGTTCACCTGATATGCAAACTTAAGAATTGTACACTAATTTTTAACGATCCGGAGAAAAATACTTTACCATATTTGGATGAAAACATAAAATATGCAAAGTCATGTCCGGATAAGTTCTTATTTGAGTTGGACTTAGATGATAAATGGATACTCCATGTAATGGAATTTAAGAAAACAATTAATACTTCTACTATTGCGAAATCAAAGAGACAGTTTGTTATGGGAATATACAATGCGCGAGCATTGGCGGCCTTTTTAAATATCGAAATAAAAGAGGTTCGCATTTATTCGGCATATAGGAAAGATGAAATTGAGGGAAAGTCATTGATACAAATGAGGAGCGCTAATTGTGATCCGGAAGCATTATGTATTATGAAAGACTGGAATGATGGAATATGTAATTTGAATATTGACTTAAATAAGATAAAGTTTGAGCACAATAAGATTAAATTAAATCAATACGGCAATGGGATGTGTGAATTGTGAATTTGTTACAGTGATAATAATACCAGCAGTAATACCAAGAATGAGTTATCTGATGATTTGCCAAGTGGCAGAGTTTGTTAACTTTTGGTAAAACGTGCAACTAAAGAAAATTTGTACGCAACCGAACAGATAAAAAACCTTGAAAATAAGCCAAAAACCTGTGTTTTTGATTGAAAAAATGCAGGTTTTGCAAAATCTCTGGAAGCTCACATTTATTCAAAGGCTGAAACGGTTATAAAACACAATGATATAGAAATATGCAATGTGCAGGTAAAGCATATGTGTAATGATGATTACAATATTGAGTGCATATTGAAAAATAATGGCTATCAAAATGCTGATAATGTAGCTATTTCTTTTAATAGCAATGGAGATGATATAATAAAAGAATCTGAGATAGAGCATTTAAACAGTGGGGAAACTTGTACAGTCAGTGTTGAGTTGACAGCAGATGAATATGCTTGTATATCAGATAAAACCTTATATTGTGAAGTGACGAGTTCACTTTCAGAAAGCGATTACGGTAACAATTCAAAAACAATTGATTTGAATAAAACTACTGCAGACGGAATACATAACTGGGTAAAAGATGAAAAATCCGGAAAATATATTTGCAGCATTTGTGGCAAAAAGATAGAAGATGATTATTCTGGTGAACTGAAAGGCCTTTCGCTAAGCCTGAGTGATGATATCGGATTGAATTTTGTTATGCAACTGTCAGATTCTTTACTGATTGATAAAGATAATGCATATGTCGAATTTACACCTGAAGAAGTAAAAAATCCACATGTGTATATCTTAAAGACGCAGACAAGGTTAATTACAATGGAAGCGACTGTTATTCATTTAAATGCAGGGTTAACGCAGCAGAAATGACCAAAAAGGTAAACGCGGTGCTTCATTGCAATGATTGGACAGGACAGACATATTCATATTCGGTTTATGACTATGCAAGCAAAATACTAGCTGAGCCAGAAAGCAGCGAATACAACTAATACAACAGTTTCGAAAGACTATAATTATGCTGTCTTCAACAACAATATGGGCGTTTCATTCCTAGGAGGCAGTCTTGTTCTGAATTCCGGTACGGATTTGAAGCTGTATTATGGCAATGACTTACATGTATAAGGCGCTAAATTCACAAAATTCTAATACAAAGCTGAATAATGTAGTAAAGGCGTTATATCTTTATAATGAAGTGGCAAAGCAGTATTCGATGGGAAATTAGAGTAATCAAACTTTTTGAGGGTTGCAAAGAAGGTAGAGGGCATGAGTCCGAGTGAGTATCGGAAAAAGTGGTAAAATATAAATTGTTTTTTAAATACAAATCCGCTATACTATAAGCATGGTATAGCGGTTTTTACTGCAATCTGAAGAGTTATTGTGAGGTAGGGACATGAAGCTTGATTCGATAACATTACAAAATTTTAAGGGAATAGACAATCTGGAAATAAAGCTTGATAATAAGACAACGGTTATTTTTGGTGTGAATGGAGTTGGCAAGTCAACAATCCTTCAGGCTATAGATTTATTATATGCTGATATCATTGCGAAGCTGATGGGAACGGTAAGAAGTAAGACAGCCAGATTCAATGAAGATTTTATTAGCTATGGAAAGTCTGCGGCCGGCATAAAGGCAGATTTCGATTTTGGGGATGGCGAAAGCATATATTATGAACGCACAATTGACAGGGCTAAAGGTGAAAAAAGAAATACAAGTGCTCTTAAAAAACTTACAGATAAGTTTCAATCGTTATATATACAAATGGGTTATGATGATGGCAATGGCAATTGGATAGAGGAATCGGATAATAAGAGTATGCCCATTTTTGTTAATTATGGAGTAAATAGAATTGTGCTTGATGTGCCGGTTAGGGCTCCTAAAGAGCAGTTTGTAAAACTGGATGCATTTGACAAAGCTATAGAAAGTACGATAGATTTTAGAAATTTATTTAAATGGTTCAGAAATCAGGAAGATATAGAGAATCAGATAAAGGTTAGAGATGATTCAAAATATGAAGATAAAAGCCTTGCAGCTGTTAAAAAAGCAATGTTAGCTATGCTTGAGGGATTTGAGGACATTCGGATAGAGAGAAGACCTTTGGCAATGAAGGTCAATAAAAACGGCAAGTCTTTAAAGATAGATCAGTTATCGGATGGAGAAAAATGCACGATAGCTCTATTTGGAGATTTGGCAAGAAGAATGGCATTGGCAAATCCGGGTAAAGATGTGAATCCTTTGGAAGGCTCAGGTGTTGTGCTCATTGATGAATTGGATTTGCATATGCATACATCGTGGCAACGAAAGGTATTGAATGTTTTAAGAGACACATTCCCCAATATCCAGTTTATTATTACTACACATTCTCCGCAGATTTTGGGTGAGATGGATGATTCTGTCAATTTATTGTATCTGTATAATGAAGATAATGAGATTCTATTTAAGACCTATGAATCCTTTGTGGGATGGGATGCAAATGTTATTTTAGAGGAAGTAATGAATACGTCTTCAGTTAATCAGGACATCAAGAGAATGATTGATGAGATGTATAAGTGTATTGAAGATAAGAAGTATGATGAAGCAGAGAAAATAGTGGATATATTGGATAAGAAAACAAATGGTTATGCTGATGGTATTTCTAAGGCAAGGATACTGATATCAAGGGGTAAAAGACGTGAAGCAAATTAATAAAAGCAGTGCGCCGCAATGGTTTGAACAAGCAGGCTATTCAGGCATCAGAGGTGTTTGATGATGAGGACTATACGGATGATGAGATTCGTAGTTTTATAGAATATTATTCAAATAAGAATAATGGTGAATATGAGCCTTATTGCAAAGCAATTGTTGATTGTTTGGAGGAGATGCTTTGATAGTTTTAAAGTGGTAGTGATAAAAACCAATATTGTGCTAATTTATGCAAATATTGTCGATTCCATTTTTAGATATGTCTGTTTAAAATATTATCGTATTTTAAACAGACGTATTTTTTATTTATTTTAAGAAAGTACGAATGAATTTACGAGTGTTTCTTATTTGGAATTTACAAGGGCTGGAGATATGTATTATATAGATACCACTTTAAACATAAAGTCAATCTTTGAGAGACCTGATATCCAGATTTCAGATGGCGCTGATTGTGAGTTTTTTATATAGTCCAATGAAGTATGTGGCCAAGGCATATACAAAATGCAATGTTGATGCAGAGATTTTACTGAATTCATTGTACTGGTTCGAATATCAGAAACAACAAATGGCATAGTTTTGCTTGTAAATTTCATATAGAAAGAGTACTATAGTTTTAGAAGACTATGCTATTTCAGCATTGATAGTAAAAATATATCTGATTATAAGTTTACAGTAGGAAATCAAATTTTAAAACCGGTTAAGAAAGATGGTAAATATTATGTTGATTTAACAGGAATATTACTAGCCAATTATTTTAAATCATTTACTATAAATGTAAATGGAAAAGCGTTTGTTACATATAGCGTAAATGATTATTGTAATAAAGTGCTAAATTCAAAAAATAGTAGTAATAAATTGTCCGATTTAGTGACTGCGATTTATGAATTAGGTACTGCAACAAAGTAATTAACTGGAAATTAAGGAATAATGTTACATGGAATTTAATAAGACAAAACCAATTGCGTTAGGAATAGCATTCACTCTCGCCCTAACACCGATTCACGCAATCACATATGCAGACACCAATTCAGACAGTGCATCGATAAATGTTCAGACTGCACAGACAGAATATAAATCAGGATTTGTATTCACTAAGAGCAGCTACGCTTATAGAAAAGGCGCTGATTTGACAGTATGTGTATCAAAGAGCAATCTTTCTGTGGCTTGTGATTCATATAAGCTGTTTTATATATCGGACGGAAGTGAGCAAGCAATTGACCGGAACTCATATACAATCAGAGTTCTTGGGGATGCGGTATATTTTACTTTATCCACGAATTGGCTGAGCCAGTACAGCCCTCAGGATATTGATATTACTGCGATTGCTTACAATGGAACTGCTGAGGTATCTAAGACAAATGCTAAGCTTGTTTCTGAGGATGGCTTTGATATGGACTTTGCAGCCGGAACAGTGTGTGTCAATCAGACAGAAAATATCAGAACTAACGGACAAGGCAAACTGACACAGGATGCGCGGTCGCAGGCTGGCGGAAAAAAATACATATATGTAGTTGACTCAGTAATTTCTCAGGATGAAAGCATCATAAAAATATCCAATGCCGGTAATGAGTGGAAATATACCGGAATGAAGCCTGGAAAGACAAAACTCACAGTACGTTATCACTACTATTATGGCAAGGAAAAATGTACCGGTGAGAAAACTGCTGAGTATGAAGTGGTTCCTGCCACATATACACTCGATGAAGAACGTGGCAGCTCTGGTATGCTTATAAACCGTGGCGCCTCATATACATGCAATCTTAGAACAAAGCAGACAACCTATGATAAGAGTGGCAAGGCTGTAAGTAAATATGTAGATAATGTTGCATACGAATGGTATATAAGTGAAAAAGAAGAAAATGTTGCGGTAAACATAGAACAAACTGCACAGAATAAGCTTAAAATAACACCAGCAAATGCCTCGGAATCAGGAGCTTTTTGTATAGGAATAAGAGCACTTGATGCTTCCGGTAATGTTTATTTTGAAGAAGAATCAATATGGTATCTGGTAACAGATGGACAGGCAGATGGAGATCATGGAGATTCATCAGAAACTGCAAATCCGGGAAATACCTCATCCGGAAGTCAAAATACAAACACAGGAAGCGAAAAGGTAAGTGTATCGAAGAGTCAGAGTATATCCTTATTGGAGAATCATAATATCGGTCTAAATATCTACTGGAAAATGACCGGCTCTACGTATGACATAGGAGACTGCATGGTCAAGTACACCTATGAAGGTGACAGCGGAACACCACACTATGTGGCATTGAACCGGAGTCCGGTTGGTGATGGCGAATCATATTGCTCAAGAATTGATATAAGCGCAGTTGAGATGACCGAAAAAGTAAATTTACAGTTACTCTCTAATAGTGGAAAAGTGCTGGATACATTTTCAACATCAGTAGAGGATTATGCCAAGAGCTTATTGGCAAGCAATACAAAAGAATATGCAGCATATAAGCCGGTGGTAAAAGCGATGTTGAATTATGGCGCTGCATCACAGCAGTATTTTGGATTTATGACATATGCATTAGCCAACAGAAGCCTTACGAATGCCGATAAGACGATACAACAAATTCCACAGGCAACGCTGAAGCAGTATGCTGCCAATTCAAGTATCCGCCAATTTTCAATGAGTGGAATACACTATTACGGATCGAGCCTTGTGGTGGGAGATGATGTAAAGCTCAGACACTATTTTAAGCTTGATTCCGGCAGAGATATATCAAATTATTCGTTTGCAACGTATGTGGGCGGAGATATGATAGGCTATGCTACACCATGTCGTTCGAAAGATAAAGACATGTATTATATAGAAGTAACTTGTACAAACAGAAATTTCTTCTCTGGCATGAGGACGATAGTATCGAATGGAAATACAGAAACTATATTGGACTATCAGCCGATGAACTACATTGCAAAAGCATATTGCAGTTCAAAGCTAACCTCTGAATTGAAGACGTTGCTTGATGCAATGTATTGGTTTGAATATCAAAAAATTAAATAAGTTGTTGCATAAAATATAGTACTAGAGTATAATTCCTGACTTTGAGAGTTGAAGTTAGAGGAAATTCAACTTGCTAAAAAGCATGCATATATAAAAGAAAATTATGAAAAGTGGAATTTTTTAGAGGCTTTTTCAGCGTCTGACGATTATAAGACAGAACCTATAGATTTCTATTTCGAATTTAAAAAGTCATCTACTTGCAGCTTGGCTGAATTGGTAAAAAAGGAACATAGATATATATGCAATGATGGGTATATTAAAGAGCATTCAATTGATGATTTAAGCGAGTGCATTGTAGTGCACAACCGTAAGCAGGCTTTGAAAATATTTGCAAATATCAATAGAATATTTGATGATTATTTGAGCAAGGCTGGGCTTGAAGGAATTGAGTATTATCGGCAGTATTTTGAAATTAGTGTAAGAAGAGATGGAATGCCACAAGTATTTTTGCCATATAGTTGGACAAGCAAAGAGTATCTGATGAAGGAAGAATCCCTTCTTTAGTTATCTGATTTACAGAAACTTATTAACCAAGTAGTCTTGATTGACTACACCATAATTATACTAGGATATAGAAAATGAAATTTAATTTTAACAAAAAAATAGTTAGCACAATAGTGATATTGATTTTTGGCGTAGCAATTACAGTTGCAGCACTGTCTGCAAAGAATATAGCACTTGAAAATAAAACAAGTTCAGAAATAGCCACAGAGGCAGTATCAGCTACAGAGATGATATTGGATACAGAAAATACAGAGACTAGTAATGTGGAAAAGAATTCATCAGATTCCTCAAAAGACAAAGCAACAGTAGTCGATGATAAGGACAAATCTGGTGATACAAAGAGTTCATCAGAAAACACCGATAATAATGATTCCAGGGATTCATATGAGACTGATATAATGAAAAATGATGAATCAGAAAACACTTCAGACGATGTAAATAAAACAGGTGATAAGATTGATAAAAAATCTGAAATAAACAATTCAGGAGATAGTGGTTCAGGCACAGATGATTCAGATAATGACAATTCAGGAATGAATAATAATAATGAACCGAAATCTGATAACGGAGTGATAGAGCTTCCAATTATACCGATTGACTAATGTGACGTCAGTTGTGGTTTTACCTACATTTGAAGAAGAAACGTAAGAGGAGTTAATACAATGGAGAACGATACATTGTAATTGTATTTTACATGGTAATCCGCTATACTGGATATAGGTGTAGCGGATTATTTTAATGGAGGAAGTCGAATGAAGACAAAAAAGTTTTTATCATTGGTGTTAAGTGCGGCTATGATATTAGGTGAGGCTGTTCCGGTCGCAGCAGAACCGGTGTCAGCAGGACAAGGCGTTGAAGCAGAACAACAGCCAATTGTAGAAAATAGCATTACAAGTGGATATATTCTGAGTGATTTGGATTATAATACACCGGTGTATGAACCGGATGAGGCGGTGCCGTATTCTGATGATTGGGGATATTCTGCAGATGAAACTATAGAGAGCAAGTATCCGGCTAATGGAGTCAGCGATATCAAAGCGAAATATCCGTCTGTTCGTAATCAAAATCCCCTTGGCACATGCTGGACATTTTCGTCAATAGGTCTTGCAGAGTTTGATCTGATTAATGATGGTGCGTTTGATAAAAATATAGATCTTAGTGAACTGCATCTGGCATATTATGCATATAATTCGCTACTAGATCCGCTTGGTGGAACAGTGGGGGACTATGCAAAGTACTATATGAATAATACAAGTGTTCAGTATGGTTATCTCAATCGTGGTGGCAACTATTTGATGGCGGCACGCAGAATGGGACAGTGGTGTGGTCCGGTAAGCGAGAGTGATGTACCATATAGTAAGGTGGCAAGCAACGGATATACAGCAAGCACTATTGATACTTTTCTTAATACAGGTTTATCTGATGAATATGCATATTCAAAGGATAAGGCACATCTGGAAAATACATACATGATTAATATCAAGGAAAATGCATCAGATGTGAAAAAAGCCATAAAAAAATATGGTGCAGTGGGAATTATGTATAGTCATAATGATACCGGATATCATTACATAAATAACAGTTATAATGATAAAACAGATAACAGAGCAGGTCATGCGGTAATGGCTGTTGGATGGGATGATAACTATTCTAAAGATAATTTCAGAGATGGTGTTAAACCTGAAAAAGATGGTGCATGGCTTATTCGTAATAGTTGGGGAGACGGAACCGGTTCATATTATAATCAGAGTTATTTCTGGATGTCATATGAAACGTTTTCTTTATCCGATACGGCTTGGGTGTTTGATTTTTCTGCTAATGATGGATATGATAACAATTATCAGGTTGATGGAGGATTAAATGTAGCCCATCAAAGCGGTTACAGGAAATTGGCCAATGTTTTTACTACTCAGACAAAACAGGGAGTATCTTCTGAGGACTTAAAAGCAGTTTCATTGTCTATTACATCTAAAACAAATGTTAATTATACAATAGAGATTTATACAGATTTAAAAGATAAGACAAAGCCAACCAGCGGAACAAAGCAGGAGACTGCTACCACTACAGGGCAGACAACCTATGCCGGAGTATATACCATTCCACTTAAAGCAGCGGTTAATCTGAAGCCTGGGACAAGCTATTCGGTTGTAGTGACTACTGATACACCTGCCATTGACATTGAGGCAGCGATGACCGGTGATGTAAATTATAATAATGAAATGGTGTGGGAGAATCATGCGTCAAGTGATAATACGGCAAGCTATTATTTCTATGGGGCAGGGTTGGCATATTCCCGCAGTTGGAATTATCAGAATACGCATGGTAATTTCTGTATTAAAGCATTTACCGCCAATAATGTAGAAAAAGATTCTGAGAAGCTTGTTGGCAGGAGCCTTACTTTAAAAGATAATATTGATATGAACTACTATATGGAGCTTCCTGAAAGTATCAAATCAAACAGCAACGCATATATGGAGTTTACGGTGAATAATAGCCAGCCATATAAGGTCAGCGTAAACGATGCAATCCCTGTTGAGAAAAACGGAAAGGTTATATATAAGTTTGCATGTCCGCTAAATGCTGCACAGATGTCAGATACGGTTAAAGCCAAAATGGTGGTGGATGGTAATAGTGGAAATGAGTACACTTACAGTGTAAAAGAATATGCCACTGAGCTCCTGTCAAAATCAAACGAGTATCCGGAAGAAACAATTAAGCTGGTGAAGGCACTCTTAAACTATGGAACCGCAGCGCAGAACTTCTTTAAATATAACGCTGATAAGCCGGCAAATGCTATTTTAAGCGATACCGATAAAATTGTCGCAGTAGCTGATTTTGCTGCATATAAGGCTGTTATTAAAACAGATAGTGCAAATAGTCAGAGTAATGGACTGACATATTACGGAAGCTCTCTGATATGTAAGTCTGAGATGACAGTAAGACATTATTTTATGGTGAACGAAGGCTGTGATATAAACAATTACAAGTTCAGCTATGTTAATGCATATGGCAATGAAGTCAGTCTGACACCTAAAAAGGCTTCAGATGGGGTGTATTGTGTAGATATAAACGGAATAATGGCACGCAACCTGAATAGTAATTATGCATGCAAAGTCACCGGAAAGAATAAGGCCTGTATTTTCGAGCTGGACTATGGTCCGTTCAGCTATTCACAGAAGGTTATTAATAGCGGAAATTCATCTACTGAATTAAAAAATCTGGTGAACGCGCTATATTGGTATTGGTATTATGGATATAGAAATTAAAAAGACTGCATAATTAAAACCACCGCAGAATTTAACGCTTTAATTAAGCTAAATTCCTGCGGTGGTTTCTTTTGTGCTTATCTGCTTACAATGCTAATCACGGAAGACAAGACCGCCTTTCTGACATATGGGACAAAGTAATTCACTGCTCTCTGATAAAAATATGCTGTCATTTTCTCTTAATAATGACAGTATGATGGTCTGTGGCTGGACACTCAAGATTATAAATAATTGTATGTTACAGGGTAATCCGCTATACTAGATATAAGTGTAACGGATTATTTTAGTTATGCAGAAAGAGATGCAGGGTGGTAGGTGAAAAATTATAGGTTCGGGTGAGACGGATTTTTATGCAATTTTATCACTTTACTGTACTAAAATTTAATATTTTTTTTACAAAATATGCAAAATATGACAAAAAGTACTGGACAAAATGTCCTATATAAGGTAAAATGCATATATGCAATCAAGCAGCACATTTGAAGGTTGTGCAGATAGTATTAGGTATATTTTACGAATTGGGGGGATTTTTCATGAGAATATATCATGCTAAGGATTATGCAGATATGAGCAGAAAGGCTGCAAATATCGTATCGGCACAGGTGATTATGAAGCCTAATTGTGTATTGGGACTGGCTACAGGCTCTACACCTATCGGCTTGTATAAGCAGCTCGTTGAGTGGTTCAAGAAGGGGGATTTGGATTTCTCAGAGGTTATGACGGTGAACCTTGATGAGTACAAGGGATTAAGCCGTGAGAATGACCAGAGCTACTATTATTTTATGCATCAGAATTTGTTTGATCATGTGAATATTCCGGTTGAGAATACTCACCTGCCAAACGGCATGGAGCCGGATTCTCAGAAGGAGTGCAAGCGCTATACAGAGCTGATTCAGTCTCTTGGCGGTGTTGATTTACAGCTTCTTGGTATCGGACACAATGGCCATATCGGTTTTAATGAGCCGGGCGAGTCTTTTGACAAGCAGGTACACTGTGTGAATCTGACAGAGTCTACTATTGAGGCCAATAAGCGCTTCTTTGCATCGGCTGATGATGTTCCGAAGCAGGCTTATACGATGGGCATCAAGACCATCATGCAGGCTAAGAAGATTCTTATTGTTGCAAGTGGTGAGGATAAGGCAGAGATTGTGCACAAGGCTTTCTTTGGACCGATTACACCACAGGTGCCGGCTTCTGTATTACAGCTGCACAATGATGTTACGCTTGTAGCGGATGAGGCTGCTCTGAGTTGCTTGTAGATGTTTTTTAGTTAGAAGGTGCATATATATGATAATAAAAAATGCAAGGGTATTTACAGAGGATGGCAGCTTTATGCAAGGCGATGTTGTCGTTAAGGATGGCCGTTTTGACAGTGTTTTGGAGAGAACAGCGGACACGGACGCGGCTAATGACAGCGCACCGCAGGAGATTATAGATGCATCAGGTCTTATCATGATACCGGGTCTTGTGGATATTCATTTTCATGGATGCAAGGGAGCTGATATGTGTGACGGCACCAAAGAAGCGCTTGATGTGATTACAGCATACGAGGCTTCTATCGGAGTGACGAGCGTGTGTCCGGCTACTATGACCATTCAAAGGGATGAGCTTTTGAGTGTCATGAAAAATGCCGGTGATTATACTTATCATGGTGGTGCACATCTTGTAGGTATCAATATGGAGGGACCTTTTATCAGTCCTTCTAAAAAGGGCGCACAGGCGGCAGAGAATATCATGCGATGTGATTATGATTATTTCTGTGAACTTCAGGATGCGGCCCATGGCTTGATAAAGCTTGTAGATATTGCTCCAGAGGAGCCGGGCGCGATTGATTTTATAGACAGGGTAAGAGGAAGTGTTGTGGTTTCAATAGCACACACAGCGGCTGATTATGACACCGCAGTAGAGGCTATTGAGCATGGTGCAAGCCATGCCACACATTTGTATAATGCGATGCCACCGCTTCATCACAGGAATCCCGGAGTTATCGGGGCTGTGAGAGATTCAGAAAAGTGTCATGCGGAGCTCATTTGTGACGGTGTGCATATTCATCCGTCGGTTATCAGGGCGACATTTGCCATGTTTGGTGCGAAGCGCATGATTTTAATAAGTGACAGCATGAGAGCCACAGGGCTTGAGGATGGCGAGTATACACTCGGTGGACAGGCAGTGACGGTCAGAGGTCCGCTTGCCACACTCCATGATGGGACAATTGCCGGCTCGGCAACCAATCTGATGGATTGTATGCGTTTCACAGTAAGGCAGGCAGGTATTCCGCTTGAGGAGGCAATTATGTGTGCTACAGCCAATCCGGCTAAGGAGATTGGCATCTATGATGAAGCAGGCAGCATTTCTGCAGGAAAGAGAGCAGATTTTGTGCTTCTCAATGATGATTTGGATATTGTGAGTGTGTATATCGACGGAAAGGAGATATCATGTTAGGTTTTTTTAAGAATAAGTCAAAGGGAAAGGTGATCTGTTCTCCGTGTAACGGCAGAGTGGTTCCTATTACAGAGGTTCCGGATCCTACCTTTTCTGAGAAGATATTGGGAGACGGCGTGGCCGTGATTCCTTCTGAGGGCAGGTTTTACGCTCCGGCGGATGGTGAGGTGACAGCTGTATTTGATACGCTGCATGCTTTTACCATGACGACCACTCAGGGAGTCGAGTTGCTTTTGCACATTGGTCTTGATACAGTGACACTAAAGGGTGATCCTTTTAAATCACATATTTCCGTTGGTGATCAGGTGAAGAAGGGTGACCTTTTGATGGAGGCTGACCTGAAGCAGATTAAGGCAGCAGATCTTAATGTCATCACTCCGGTTTTAATTGGCAACACTGCTGATTATAGTGAGATAAAGATGCTCAAAGAGGGAAATGTATCCGCCGGTGATGAGATTTTAAGTCTCGCGTAGATTTGTATAATAACAACGAACTTAATTGGAGTATCTCCAGTTTAGTATATAAATGTAAAGGAGGGGAAATTTATGAATTTCTTCAAAAACTGGGTAAAGCTTTAATGCTTCCCGTAGCGGTGCTTCCTATCTGTGGTATCCTCATGGGTATTGGATATTATTTATGTCCTGCAACCATGCAAGGTGGTGATATCGAAGGTGCGCGAAATTTAATAGGTCTGTTTTTAGTTAAAGCCGGGGGCGCTTTGATTGACAACATGGCCATCCTTTTTGTAATCGGCGTTGGTGTCGGTATGTCGGATAAGAACGACGGTACTGGCGGTATTGCAGCTTTAGCTTCATGGCTGATGATGACAACACTCCTGTCTACAGGCTTTGTTACCACAATCATGCCATCTATCGCTGACAGCGCTACAAAGACACTTGCATTCGACAAGATTCAAAACCCATTTATTGGTATCTTGGCCGGTATTATTGGTTCTTTGTGTTACAACAGATTTAAGGATACAAAGCTTCCTGACTGGCTGTCATTCTTCAGTGGCAAGCGTTGCGTAGCAATTATCGCAGGTGTTGTTTCAATCCTTGTATCTGTAGTATTACTGTTTGTATGGCCATTACTTTTCGGTGCTCTTGTATCTATCGGTAAAGCAATCGTTGGTTTTGATGTAGTCGGTGCAGGTATCTATGCATTCCTGAACCGTCTGTTAATCCCTACAGGATTACACCACGCATTAAACAATGTATTCTGGTTCGATACTATCGGACTTGGAGACCTCAAACATTTCTGGGCAGGCGAGACATCAAAGGATGTTTCATGGAGCCTCGGAATGTACATGTCAGGTTTCTTCCCATGTATGATGTTTGGTATTCCTGGTGCAGCACTTGCCATGGTTAAGTGTGCAAAGCCTGCTAAGAAAAAGGCTGCCATCGGTATCCTTGCTTCTGCAGCTATCTGTGCATTCATCTGTGGTGTTACAGAGCCTTTCGAGTTTGCATTTATGTTCCTTGCTCCTGGTCTCTATGTGATTTATGCTTTACTTTATGGTATTTTCACAATGGTTACAGTAGCTCTTGGATTTAGAGCAGGCTTCTCATTCTCAGCCGGTGCGATGGATTTATTATTCTCATCTTCACTTCCGGCTGCAGCAAAGACATGGCTCATCATTCCTCTTGGAATCGCAGCTTTTATCGTATTCTACATTGTATTCTATTTCGCTATCAAGAAATGGAATCTTAAGACCCCTGGTAGAGAGGATGATGATGTCGAGGCAGAGAAGAAGGCAGTGCTTTCTAACAATGACTACACAGCAGTAGCAAAGACTATTCTTGAGGGCTGCGGTGGCAAAGACAATATTGCAAGCATTGACAACTGCATCACAAGACTCAGACTTGAGGTTAAGGATATCACTCAGGTTGATGACAAGAAGATTAAATCTGCAGGTGTTGCAGGCGTTATGAAGCCTGGCAAGAATTCTGTTCAGGTTATTATCGGAACCAAGGTTCAGTTTGTTGCGGATGAGTTTTCTAAGCTTTGCGAGTAGATTTGTTCTGCAATATAGCAGTGTTGATCCACATTAGGTGATTCACATAATTTCATAATACATGATTAAAAGCCACACCGGGTGTTATGCCTGGGGTGGCTTTTTTGAGTTCGAGCCGTAAGTTCTGCCCGGTCGTGGTGCACACGGAAATGTATAGCTTTACAGCAAGGGTTGAAAAACAAACAAATGTTTGTTATAATGAATGAAGCGAGGAAATAAAAGTATATTAGGTTTAGTAATTTAAGTATTCATTTAATTTATTGTAATTAGGGAAAATCCAATATCAATCGATTGATAGAAAGCGTGATTTTATATGAACATATGGCTAAAGTTAAGGAAAACAGCAGCAATTACACTATGTGAGTTACTTGCAATTGCTACAATTTTTACAGGCTGTGCCTCCGCTAATTTATCTGACACGGAAGCTGCCGGGCATGCCGCAGGAGCTGTAGTGGCAGATGAGGATTCTTCCGGTGCTTTAGGTAGCAAGGATAATGTGGATGGTGCACAGAGTGGAAGTGATCCGGCGGAAGCTGATTCAGGTGCTAACGGTACAGGACAGGCGGATTCAGGAAAGCCACAGGAGGATCTGGTAAATAACAATTCCTACGTTTCCCTTGATGCGATTCCGGCATATGATGGCAAGGCATACGTGGCTGTCAACAATAATGAGCCTTTTTTTACGGACAGCGATATGACTACCACTGCTTTTGAAAATTACAGTGATTTGGATTCACTTGGCAGATGCGGTGTGGCTTATGCCAATATCTGCAGAGATATCATGCCGACTGAGGAGCGTGGCAAGATAGGCATGATAAAGCCATCAGGCTGGCATACGGTGAAGTATGATGTGATAAAGGACAGGTATTTATATAATCGCTGTCATCTTATTGGCTATCAGCTTGCCGGGGAGAATGCCAATCCGAAGAACCTTATTACCGGCACGAGATACCTGAATGTGGAGGGCATGCTGCCGTTTGAGAATCTGGTAGCGGATTATGTAAACAATACAGGAAATCATGTGCTTTACAGAGTGACTCCGATGTTCTCGGGCAGCAATCTAGTTGCAAACGGCGTTCTCATAGAGGCAAAGTCGGTTGAGGATAACGGTGGCGGCATACTTTTTAATGTCTATTGCTATAATGTGCAGCCCGGAGTCGGAATAAACTATGAGAATGGTGACAGCTGGCTGGATGGCACCACAGGAAGTGCATCATCAGGCTCAGACAGCTCAGCAGCAGAAAATAGCGCTGCAGATTCTTCAAACAGCGAGACGATGGTTCATATCACTGCAACAGGTAAGAAATATCACCGGGCGGGCTGTCGAACCTTGAAAAAGAGTGACACAGAGGTAACGCTCGATGAAGCAAAATCCATGGGCTTGTCTCCGTGTGGCATCTGCAATCCGCCACAGTAGATGTGCATTAGCATTTGCAACCGTTCACAGCAGATGCTCGTTATCTTTGCAGTCCGTATAATTACCATAAACCCTTGACGATTGCAAAACCGAAAAGTATAATAGAATAGCTAATGAATTCAATATTTTAATATAGATGGAGGAAACCAAATGGCACTGAGCAAAAAGCCGGTCAACGGCATGAAGGATATACTACCTGCAGAGATGGAAATCCGTGATTATGTGACAAGCGTGATCAAGGATACATACAGAAGCTTCGGATTTACACCGATAGAGACACCATGCATGGAGAATATAGCAAATCTCACAAGCAAGCAGGGCGGAGAAAATGAGAAGCTGATCTTCAAGGTAATGAAGAGAGGCGAGAAGCTGAATCTGGAGACAGCAAAGGAAGAGTCGGATGTAGTAGACTTTGGAATGCGCTATGACCTTACAGTGCCACTTTCAAGATATTATTCAAACAATGCCAACAACCTGCCATCGCCGTTTAAGGCACTTCAGATGGGCAGCGTGTGGAGAGCAGACAGACCTCAGAGAGGCCGCTACAGACAGTTTACACAGTGTGATATAGATATACTCGGAGAGCCAAGCAATCTGGCAGAGATAGAGCTGATTACAGCAACCACTACCACAATCGGCAGACTCGGCTTCGAGAACTTTGAGATAAGAATCAACGAGAGAAGAATCCTAAAGGCAATGGCTGCTTACAGTGGTTTTGCTGAGGAGAACTACGACAGCGTATTTATCACACTCGATAAGATGGACAAGATAGGAGTGGAAGGCGTTGCAAGTGAGCTTGCACAGGATGGCTATCCACAGGAAAATATTGACAAATATCTTGATTTGTTCAAGCTTTTGGAGCAGACAAGGGATGTCACTGAGGGTGTAAATATACTTTCAGAAAAGCTCGGTGAATATTTAGACGAAGAAGTGGTTACAAATATGACAGAGATAGCTACTGCTGTCAATGCCACAAAGGGAGCAAAGTTTGAGCTCGTATTTGACCCTACACTTGTTCGTGGAATGAGCTACTACACAGGAACTATTTTTGAGATATCAATGCCTGAGCTTGGCGCAGCCTGTGGCGGTGGCGGACGATATGACAAGATGATTGGAAAGTTCACCGGAAATGATGTACCTGCCTGTGGTTTTTCAATCGGTTTTGAGAGAATTATCCTGCTTCTCATGGAGAGCGGCTTCAAGATTCCTGAGAGTCCAAAGAAGGTGGCTTATCTGGTTGAGAAGAAATATCCGGCAGACAAGCTTGTTGATGTTATGAACCAGGCAAAAGACGCAAGAGCAAACGGACAGCAGGTGCTTGTTGTGCGCATGAACAAGAACAAGAAATTCCAGAAGGAGCAGCTTATGAAAGAGGGCTACGAGGAGTTTGTTGAGTTCTTTAACAGATAGGAATCTGATAAGCAGCAGATTAGCTGTGCAGCAGCGGTACCAAACAGTTATTAGAATAAATATATAGTAGAAATATAAGGAGCATAAAATGGCAGAATCAATGCAGGGCTTACATAGAAGCCATAGATGTACAGAGGTATCAAATGCCAATATCGGTGAGAAGGTCACCGTGATGGGCTGGGTACAGAAGAGAAGAAATTTAGGAAGTCTCATTTTCGTAGATTTAAGAGACAGAAGCGGAATACTTCAGATAGTATTCGGTGAGGAAAATGTAGGTGCAGAGGGCTTTGAAAAGGCAGGCACATTAAGAAGTGAGTTCGTCATCGCAGTTGAGGGAACTGTCCAGAAGAGAACAGCTGCTGTCAATGAAAACTTAAAGACGGGTGATATCGAGGTTATCGCTACATCGATCAGAGTGCTTTCAGAGGCACAGACACCTCCATTCCATATTGAGGAGAATTCAAAGACCAGCGAAGACATCAGACTTAAATATCGTTATCTGGATCTTCGCCGCCCTGATATCCAGAGAAATCTCATGCTCAGAAGCAATGTGCTTCGCGTGATGCGTGACTTTATGGCAAACGAGGGATTTTTGGAGATAGAGACACCAATCCTTTGCAAGTCTACACCGGAGGGCGCCAGAGACTATCTCGTGCCAAGCCGTATACACCACGGACATTTTTACGCGCTCCCTCAGTCACCACAGCTCTTTAAGCAGCTTCTGATGGCTTCAGGCTATGACAGATATTTCCAGATTGCACGATGCTTCCGTGATGAGGATCTGCGTGCAGACAGACAGCCTGAGTTTACACAGGCCGATATGGAGCTTTCATTTGTAGATATCGATGATGTAATCGAGGTAAATGAGAGACTCTTAAAGCACCTTTTTAAAGAGGTCATAAATGTGGATGTTGAGATTCCGTTTAAGCGTATGCCTTGGCAGGAGGCTATGGACAGATTTGGTTCTGACAAGCCTGATACACGCTTTGGTATGGAGCTTTGCGATGTTTCGGATGTGGTAAAGGATTGTGGCTTTGGAGTATTCACAGGAGCTCTTGAAAACGGTGGCTCTGTCCGCGGTATCAATGTAGAGGGACAGGCAAAGATGCCTCGTAAGAAGATTGATAAGCTTGTAGAGCACGCAAAGGGCTGTGGAGCAAAGGGACTTGCTTATCTGTGCATCAATGAGGATGGCACATACAAGTCATCATTTGCCAAGTTTATGACAGAAGCTGAGCTTGATGCACTTGTTGCAAAGATGAACGGAAAGCCGGGAGATTTACTCCTTTTCGCAGCAGACAAGAATAAAATCGTATGGAATGTACTTGGAGCGCTTCGTCTCATGCTCGGAGCTGAGCTTGGCCTGATTGATGAGAACAAGTACAATTTCCTCTGGGTAACAGAGTTCCCACTCCTTGAGTGGTCTGATGAGGAAAACAGATTTATGGCAATGCATCATCCATTCACTATGCCTATGGAGGAGGATTGGGACAAGATAGACTCAGATCCGGGCGCAGTTCGTGCAAAGGCATATGATATCGTACTCAATGGTACAGAGCTCGGTGGAGGTTCAGTGCGTATCCATCAGGATGACATTCAGGAGAAGATGTTTGAGGTGCTTGGCTTCACAAAGGAGCGTGCACATGAGCAGTTTGGATTCCTGCTTGATGCATTCTCATATGGCGTACCGCCACACGCAGGACTTGCCTTTGGTGTTGACCGTATCTGCATGCATATGCTGCATACAGACAATATCAAGGAGGTTATTGCATTCCCTAAGGTAAAGGACGCTTCGGACCTCATGTCAGAGGCACCCGGAACTGTTGATCCAAAGCAGCTTGAGGAGCTTGGAATAGCTGTGGCTGCAGAGGAAGATGAGGAATAACACTATAATATGAATTTGAAAAAAAATATTTTCAATGCGATTACCATAATACTGCTCGCCGCACTTATTGCGGGGGCAGTATTGCTTAATAACAGGATAAAAAAGCTCGAGACACAGATGTCATACACCTCAGACAACACATCGGTGATACTTTCCGATGTGCAGACCATGCAGGATGATATCAAGTCCACCCTTGAGGAGGAGGCCAGCCTCATAACAGACTGGGATATTTCCTTAAAAAGTGCAGACTTTACCGATAAGACATACACAGTCTCTGTCTCGGTGGTGCCAAAGGAGTACACAGAGGATACAAAAACCAGTGTATTTTTCGGTACAAACGAGATACCGCTCGAGCTAGACGGCATCAAGTATACGGGCGAGGCCACACTTCCGCTGTCAGAGGACTATGCAGGCAATGTGACATTTCTGTTTGTTGACGGAAATAAGAGAAGCACAGAGGTGCTCGATAAGTTTGAAGGTGTGACATCAGTGTTCAAAAATGTAGCATCCGGCATACTTGCCGATAAACCAACCTTTGACAATGGCAGCATAAAGCTTGGCACGGATGTAGATGTAGCGGTCATGGGAAATGATTACTTTGACTTTAACAGTGTGCAGCTCGTAGTTGCAAGCTCAGATACAGAGCTAAAGACATACGATATCCGACAGCTGTTGGCAGAAAACGGCACAGACAGTGCAGACTCTGCAGACACAGACTCCATCACATCCGCCTTAAGCCGGAAGGATGATGCCAAAAAAGATGGTTCAAAGAATAACACGGAAAATGATACCTCTGATGCCTCAAAAGAGGACGACGGTAAGCTCCATAGCCTCGAAGGCACAGTCAAAATCGAAGACTTGATCCCTGTCACAGCCGCAAGCAATATCAAAATATATGTCAAAGCAGTATCGGCACAGGGCTACACCTTCACATATGACCTGTTCGAGGGTACCGTAAATCAGGACATTACAGACTTTGAAACCACAGCCGACATATCCGGCGGAGACTACACAGTAACCGACTCGTCCGGCAGCAAATATGAACCATAAGAATATGATATAAAATAAAGCTCATTTCGCATCAGTGAAATGAGCTTTAAATTTAAGAAGAAAAAAGTGCCGGACAAAATTTCACGCCAGTGAAATAAGTCCGGCACTGCCAGAATACAAGGTAGCAAAGCGCCTCGCTCATAAACCTGAATTAGCCGGAGAGCATACGGTGTGTTCCGAAGAAAAATGTGAACTGCCGCGGAGTTCCATAAATTAAAGAAGAAAGAAAACATAAATAAAATCGTAACCTGTCCGGACAAATAACCGCGGCTGACTTCACATTTTTCTGAGGAATATACTGTGTGCTATGCCGGCAGCCTCACAACCTAAAAAGCGAGGCGCCCACCAAACCTATCATATGATGAGCTGCTCCTCACCCTTCTTTTTTGCTGAGCGGCAGCGTAAATATAAACTCAGTTCCCACACCCTCAGTGCTTATCACATTTATATTCTCACCATGCGCCTGCACGATTTCTTTAACTATAGACAGGCCAAGTCCCGTACCGCGCTTATCCTTTCCGCGGGATAAATCACTCTTGTAGAAGCGTTCCCAGATCTTTGAAAGGCTGTCCTTCGGTATACCGATACCGTGATCCTTTACTGATATAAACACCTTTTCATTTCTGATACTCGTCTCAATCTTGATACTCGAATCATTATTTGAAAACTTCACAGCGTTGTCAATCAGGTTGTAAAGAATCTGCTGGATTTTGACCATATCACCGCGCACGAAAAGCTCTTTTCCGGTGAGCAGCAGGTCAAAGCTTAAGCCCTTCTCACTGCATTTACCCTCGAAGGTAAGGATTGTCGTGCGGATCATTGTATTGATGTCAAAATCAGCAATATCCAGGTGAATGCCGTGATGACCGAACTGGTTCAGATCGATAAGACTCTTGGTGAGCTTATTAAGCCTCTCGGTCTCAAAAAGGATGATGTTTAAGTATTTATCCTGCATCTCAACAGGAATGGTTCCGTCCAGCATGGCCTCCACGTAGCCCTTTATCGAGGTAAGAGGGGAGCGAAAGTCGTGTGACACGTTGGAAACAAACTTGCGCTGATCCTCCTCAAGCGTATCAAGCTCAGTTGCCATGTAGTTTAGTGTGTTTGCCAGATAGCCGATTTCGTCATTGGAATGTACATCAATCTGGGCAGTGAAATCGCCCTTTGCATACTTCTTTGCGGTCTTTGTGATTTTGGAGATAGGACGGTAAATGGAGCGGCTCATCGTGACAAGCATAATAAATGCCACTGCAAAAATGAGCGCTACAGTGTAAAAGGAGATATTCATAAAACCGTTTACACCTGCCGTGATATGGCTCATTGTCTTGTGAATGACTATGTAGCCGATATTTTGGTACGAGACATTTACCGGGGAAAATACGGACAGCATCCTATGCTTGAAGGAGCCGTAAAAATTTCCAATCATATAGTTGTCGCTGCCAAAATCGGTGACATCAAAGCCATTTATCAATACAGGCTTAGAACTGTCATTTTGGGCATCAGTGCCTATTGACGGATCATCTGAGTCCATGAGCAGCTCACCGTCAGGGCTGACCACCCATACCTCGGCATCCATATAGTCGGCTACGATTTTCATGTGATTCTGGAAATCGCTTAGCGACATGGATGAACCAAAGTATTCACTGGCATAGTCACCTGCTATGATGGAGGCCTCCCTGTAGAGATTGGATGCCTCCTGCTTTTCGATATAGTCAGTGGTGAGATGCTGTGTAAAGGTGCATATAATGAAAAAAGCAATGACACCGTAAATCAGGTAGCTGATTAACAGCTTAGAGTAGATGGTGTGCTTCATTATTATTTTACCTCAAACTTGTATCCGATACCCCAGACAGTTGCGATGCGCCAGGTTGGCTTGTCCTTGATTTTCTCGCGGAGACGCTTTACATGCACATCGACAGTGCGGGTGTCGCCGACATATTCATAGCCCCATATGTTGTCCAGAAGCTGCTCCCTTGTAAACACCTGATTTGGAGATGAGGCAAGAAAATATAAAAGCTCAAGCTCCTTTGGCGGCATATCAATCTGCTGTCCGTCATAAGTGACAGAGTAGTTGGAAAGATTTACAATAAGCCCCGGGTACTCCACACACTTGATATCTACGGAAGCATAGGCCTCCGGCTTTGCAGGCTGGAAACGTCTGAGCACGGCCTTGACTCTTGCCACAAGCTCCTTTGAGTCAAAGGGCTTGAGTATATAGTCGTCGGCGCCAAGCTCCAGGCCTAAAACCTTGTCAAATACCTCGCCCTTTGCGGAGAGCATGATAATCGGCACATCGGACTTTGCACGTATCTCACGGCATACCTGATAGCCGTCTATGCCCGGAAGCATGAGGTCCAAAAGAAGCATGTTTGGCTTGTAGTGCTCGAACGCGATAAGAGCCTGCTCACCGTCATTTACGATTTTGGTGTCATAGCATTCTTTGGTCAGATATAGAGATATAAGCTCTGCTATATTGTTGTCGTCGTCTACTATCAGTATTTTCTGTTTAACAGCCATTTCTAATCTCCTTCTTAAAATTTATTTATATTCCGTAAAAGTACATTGTCGTTATTTAAAGGTTGCGATGGTTACTCCGGCATCGCCCTCACCAAACTCACCGAGATGGTATTCCGCAATAGTTTTTGTCCTCTTCAAAAGTCCATGCACAGCCTTTCGCAGTGCACCGGTGCCTTTTCCGTGGACAATGCGCACAGATGTAAGATGAGCGATATATGCGTCGTCCAAGTATTTATCTAAGAGAGCAAGTGCCTCATCCGTAGTCTTTCCTATCAGGTTGATTTCTGATGAAACTGACAGCGATTTGCTCATCTTTATCTTGCTTCCGCTGCCGCCGTACTTCTTGGCAGGAGATACATCGTCGTTTAAGAGCACGAGGTCATTAATATTAACCAGCGAGCGCAGTATACCCATCTGCACATACAAATCGCCCTTGGCGTTTGGCAGAGTGTGGACGGTTCCCTTCAGATTGAGGGAGAGCACAAGCACAGAATCACCGATGCGCAGCTTCTTAGGCGCCTTGTGATTTGCCTTGGCAGTGTTTTTCTTGATGTCTGACAGCTTCTTTTCCTTGTCATTCATCTTGTCACGAAGGGCAGAGCGCTCCTTTTCCATCTGGCTCATAGGAGCCTGTCCCTGTCCGTATTTGTTGAAATTGCGGATGGTTTTGTCGGCGAGCTCCTTTGCATCCTGCAGTATCTTGTAGGCTTCCTCATTTGCCTCGCGTAAAATCTTGTCTTTGCTCTTGTCTATGCGCTCGTTTTTCTCTTCGAGCTGTTTCTTGAGCTTTTCAATCTCGGCCTTGTAGCTGTTGATTTCAAGCTGTTCCTTTTCGATAGTTTGTCGCTGTGACTCGAGGCTTGCAATCAGATCCTCAAAATCAAGGTCGTTATCATTAATTCTGCTTTTTGCATCCTCGATGATGCTTTCGTCAAGACCAAGCTTTGATGAGATTGCAAATGCGTTACTTTTTCCCGGAATACCGATTAACAGGCGGTAGGTAGGGCTTAAAGTCTCCACATTGAATTCGCAGCAGGCATTTTCCACACCGTCTGTGGAAAGCGCATATACCTTCAGCTCACTGTAGTGTGTGGTGGCCATGGTGATGGCGCCATACTGGTGCAGTCTGTTTAAAATTGAGATGGCAAGTGCCGCACCCTCTGTCGGGTCGGTTCCCGAGCAGAGCTCATCGAACAGGCAAAGGCTTCGGTCGTCAGCTTTTTCAAGAATTTTTACGATATTGGTCATGTGAGACGAGAAGGTACTGAGACTTTGCTCAATACTCTGCTCATCGCCTATATCCGCAAAGACATCCTCAAAGATGGCGAGCTTTGACCTGTCAGCCGCAGGAATGTGAAGACCTGCCTGACCCATGAGAGTCAAAAGTCCGACAGTCTTTAGTGAAACCGTTTTACCGCCGGTGTTTGGTCCGGTGATGATAAGCTGCTTATATTCCTCGCCGAGCCGTACATCTATAGGGACCACCTTTTTAGCATCCAAAAGCGGATGACGGCCCTTTCTGATATTGATATGTCCCTCGGTGTTGAACTCCGGTGCCACACCGTTATATGATTTAGCCAGATTTGCCTTTGCAAAAATGAAGTCAAGCTCTGAAAGAATCTCATAGTCCTGCTCCAAGGCAGCCGCATTCATGGCAACCTTGTCGCTGAGCGCTGCAAGGATTTTTTCAATCTCATCCTGCTCCTTTATGAAAAGCTCCTTGAGCTCATTATTCAAATTGACGACAGCCATCGGCTCGATAAAAAGGGTAGAGCCGGTAGATGACTGGTCGTGCATCATGCCGGGTACATTGCCCTTTGCCTCAGCCTTTACAGGCAGACAATATCTGCCGTCGCGCATGGTCACAACCGCATCCTGCAGATATGTCCTCGTTGTGCTGTTGTTCATGAGCTTGGTGAGTTGCGCATGGATTCTGTCGTTCATGCCGCGTATGCTCTTTCTTATCTTAAAAAGCTCAGGACTCGCATCATCGGCAATCTCTTCCTCAGATAAAATGCACCTCTTAATCTCATCGCAGAGTGCAGAAACCGGTTCAATCCCTGCAAACAGACTGGAGAGTGAATCCTGCTTCTCATTGTCCATGGCGCTTCTGCCATAAGCCTTCACGCGCTTTGCAACCTCCAAAAGACTGCAGATGCGAAGAAGCTCGGTCGTATTCAGTGCACCGCCGATATCAAGCCTCTTTAGGGAAGCATGTACATTGTGTATTCCAACGAAGGACACTCCGCTGTCCTTATACAGGCGGCTTAGTGCATCGGCAGTGGTGGTCTGCAGATGTCTGATTTCGTATAAATCGGTGATAGGCTCAAGCGAAAGACACCGCTTCTTTGTCTCATCACATGCTGCGTAGCTGCTTAGCATGGTGAGGATTTTGTTATATTCCAATGTTTTGTAAACTTTTTTATTCATTTCTATATCCTTATATTTCGGTAGTTGAATATTAAATTCATATTTACTGTATAGCTTATCATATTATAGCTGAAAATCTTCAAAAAAACCATAATAAATATGTATTAAATGATAATTACAAGATGATAACATAAAGTTTAATACATAACGAACCAGTTTGTTAAACGAGCCAAAAAGTAAGGGCTTGCAGCAGTCCGGCGGGTACATGCCACAAGGCCGTACTCAAAAAATATGGTTGCAACGCAATATAATTCAGAATATAATGTAAGATAGTAACTAAAGACATCTAATCAGGGTGACAATATGGAGCAATTTATCAGAGAAAAGATAAAGGATAAACCGCTGAATAAAAAAAGACTTGCAAAAAAAGCAGGCACAGCAGCACTCTGCGGAGTGGCATTTGCAGTGGCTGCAAGCATTGTTTTTGCTATATTTCTGCCGGTTATCAACAGACAATCAAAAAAAGCTTCAGATGGAAAAAATAATAATGATGTGCAGATAGCCACACAGCAGCCTGGCATAGATGACAGCAATGATGCATATAGTGAAAATGGTACACAAAGCACAGAGTCCGGCACTTCTTCGGAGCCGTCTTTGCAGACCTATCAGCCTACACTCGCAGATTATCAGGCAGTGCAGAACCAGCTCTACAGCGTGGGCGCTTCGGCCTCGAAATTTGTAGTAGGAGTCACGGGTGTGACAGATGCCACTGATATTTTCAACAATTCCTATGAGACCGAGGGTCAGGGAGTGGGAGTGATACTGAGGGACAATGGAAAGCAGCTAATCATTCTGACAGAGAAAAATGTAGTGGATAAGGCGGATAAGCTTAGTGTAACCTTTGTAAACGACATGATGGCTGATGCTGCGCTGGTCAAGTATGACAGCAATACAGGTATAGCAATCATTTCCGTGGATAAGTCACTTCTGGACGACGCCACAACAGGGGCTATAGCGGTTGCGGAGCTTGGTAATTCAAATATCGTTTCAAGAGGAGCATCTGTCATTGCGCTTGAGGCAAACTATGCTATTCTCACAGGTCTTGTAACGTCAACAACCAACGAGCTGTCGGCGCAGGACAACAATTACTCGGTGCTCACCACAGATATCGCAAGCAACAAGTTGCAGAGCGGTATACTGATTAATACAGATGGTCAGGTCATAGGGCTTTCACTGCAGGATTTCAATCCGGCGGAGGAAAACAATACGCTCACGGCTGTCAGCATAAGCGACCTGTCACCTGTCATTGAAAAGCTCGAGAGTGGCGCGGATGTGCCGTACATAGGCATCACCTGTACTACAGTTACAGAAAAAATAGCAAACAGATATAACATCCCAAAGGGTGTTTATATAAAGCAGGTTACCATGGATTCACCGGCATTTGTCTCGGGGCTTCAAAGCGGAGATGTGATAGTTGCGGTAAACAATACAGATGTGTCGAATGTGTCCGCGTACAACAAACAGCTTATGCAGCAAAAGCCTGAGGATACCTGCAATCTGAAAGTAAAGAGAAAAGGAAGCAACGGCTACACGGAGATTACCTGTCAGGTGAAAATCGGAGTGATGAATTAGCCGAAATAGGAGGATATATGAAGTATATTTCAACTCTCCGCGAGGGAGAGAGAATCAATGAGATTTTTTTATGCAAGAGCAAGCAGACAGCCATGACCAAAAGCGGAAAGCCTTATGACAATGTTATCCTGCAGGATAAGACAGGCACGCTGGATGCCAAGATATGGGATGTGGGCTCAGTAGGCATTGAGGAATTTGATGCAATGGATTACATAGCCATAACCGGTGATATCACAAGCTTTCAGGGCAATTTGCAGTGTTCCATAAAGCGTGCGAGAAAGGTAAAAGAGGGAGAATATGACCCTGCGGATTATCTGCCGGTCAGCGATAAGGATGTCGAGGTCATGTATAAGGAACTCATGGGCTTTATCGGCTCTGTAAAGAATCAGTACCTGTCACAGCTCTTACATAGCTTTTTTGACAATAAGGAGTTTGAGCGCCGTTTCAAGTTCCATTCAGCCGCAAAGAGCGTGCACCACGGCTTTGTAGGAGGTCTTTTGGAGCATACACTCGGTGTGACGAAGAACTGTGATTACTTTGCAAAAATGTATCCGGTTTTAAACCGTGACCTGCTTCTTACAGCAGCTATTTTCCATGATATCGGAAAATTAAAGGAGCTTTCTACTTTCCCGGAGAATGACTATACAGACGCTGGTCAGCTCCTCGGACATATCATGATTGGTGCAGAGTGGGTAGGCGATGCGATTAAGAGCATCGACGGCTTCCCGGTAGTGCTCGCAAACGAGCTGAAGCACTGTATACTTGCCCACCACGGCGAGCTTGAGTTTGGCTCTCCGAAAAAGCCGGCACTTGTCGAGGCACTGGCACTTAGCTTTGCAGACAACATAGATGCCAAGATGGAGACCTTCAGGGAGCTGCTTGTAAATGTGCCTGAAAACGATACAAAGTGGCAGGGCTACAACAGATTTATGGAGACAAATTTCCGCAGAACAAGTGTGTAAAAAGGCGGACAATATTAAATATAGCTATGGTGTGATTTTTGGTGTAAAAGCTTGCGCCGGATACAAACATTATAAAGAGTAATTATATATATAAAATTAAAGAAGAGAAAACCATGAAAAAAAATGACATATTTGAACTTGAAATAACAGATATGGGAACAGACGGCGAGGGTATCGGACATTATGATGGCATGACCTTTTTCGTAAAGGATGCACTGATTGGTGACGTCATAACAGCCCGCGCAACAAAATTAAAGAAAAACTATGGCTACGCAAGAGTGGAAGAGATTAAGACCCCTTCCACTTTTCGCGTTGAGCCGCAATGTGAGCTGCACAAGAGGTGTGGCGGCTGCCAGATACAGGCGCTCTCCTATGAAAAGCAGCTTGAATTTAAAAATAATAAGGTGCGCAACAATCTCATGCGTATAGGTGGATTTTCCGAGGCAAAGCTTGACAGTAAAATGCAGCCGCCTGTTGGCGCAGACAATCCATACCGCTACCGCAACAAGGCACAGTTTCCGGTGGGATATGACAGGGATGGCAATATAGTGACAGGCTTTTATGCATCGCGAAGCCACAATATCATCCCGGTTGAGGACTGCAGGCTTGGGGTGCCGCAAAACAAAGAGATACTCGACATCATAAAGGAATGGATGAATGAGTGTGGCATCACACCGTATGACGAGAACACACACAAAGGGCTCGTGCGCCATGTGCTTATCAGATATGGTTTTACATCAAAGCAGATTATGGTGTGTCTTGTGATAAATGGGGACAGTCTTGAAGCAAAACGCCGAGCCGGGAATGCAGCAGATATACTGTGCGAAAGACTTTCAAAAATCGATGGAATGACTTCGATTTCCTACAATATCAACAAGGAAAACACAAATGTCATCCTCGGCAAAAAGACGGTCTGCATATGGGGAAGACCATATATTGAGGACACCATCCATCTGCTTTCTTACCCCGATTTCACACCACAGGGGACAGGCATCACATATCAGATTTCGCCACAGTCGTTCTATCAGGTAAACCCGAAGCAGACAGAAAAGCTTTACAGCACGGCACTTGCATTTGCAGGGCTCACAGGAAATGAAAATGTCTGGGATCTCTACTGCGGTATCGGTACCATATCGCTCTTTTTGTCACAGAAGGCAAAGCAGGTGTACGGAGTGGAAATAGTGCCTCAGGCAATCGAGGATGCCAAAAACAATGCGAAGCTCAATGGCATCACAAATGCACAGTTTTTCGTAGGAAAGGCTGAGGAGGTGCTGCCACAGTTTTATGAGAATGCAAAGAAAACTGAGAAAATCACTGATGATACAGCATCCACCGGACGTACAGATATGCTTCGCCCGGATGTGATAGTCGTTGACCCTCCAAGAAAGGGCTGCGATGAGAAGTGCCTGGACACAATGCTTGCTATGTCACCGGAGAGGATTGTATATGTGAGCTGCGATTCGGCAACATTGGCAAGGGATTTGAAGATACTGTGTGAGGAGAAGTATGAACTCATAAAGTGGCAGACGTTTGATCAGTTTTCTCATACGACGCATGTAGAAAGTATTTGTCTCCTCGAGCGGGTGAGCAACTGAACTGGTTTAAAAGAATATGGTCGCAGATCGACGTAGGACACTCAAATGATTATATTTTCTTTCATATGCGAAAAGCAGACGGCACATATATTTCAGTGCTCGATCATGGCAGGATAGTGGATTCAGTGCGCAATGGCAGAGTATTTTATGTGATGATCATGGAATTGAATGCATTGCAGAGGCACTATGGAGACTGCCTGGAGCTGGTGGAAAAGTAGAAAAAGCAGATTGTGAACACATGAGTTCACAATCTGCTTTTTTAATAGTGCATACACAATTTATTTATCAGAATAAATCACGTTTCCACCGCATACGGTGTACTTAACCTTACCGGTCAGTTCCATGCCGGTGAAAGGTGTGTTTGATGATTTTGATGCATATTCGCATGGTACCCATTTTTCATCAGGATCAAAGATGACAAAATCTGCAGCAGCACCCTCTGAGATAGTACCGTAAGGCATGTGGTACAGCCGGGCAGGGTTGATAGTCATCTTTTCCAAAAGCTCAAGCATGCTCAGATGGCCCGGTTTGACAAGGCTTGTGATACCAAGAGCAAGAGATGTCTCAAGACCGATGATACCGCTTGGAGCTTCGGTTACAGGCTTTGATTTTTCCTCGGTGCTGTGAGGCGCATGATCTGTTGCGATAAGGTCTATTGTGCCATCGATAAGTCCATCTATAATCTTTTGACGGTCTGCTTCAGTGCGAAGAGGCGGATTCATCTTGGCAAGGGTGCCGTGCTCTAAGACAGCATCCTCAGTCAGTGTGAAGTGATGTGGAGTGGCTTCGGCATGGAGCCTTGCACCAAGCTTTTTGTAGGTGCGGACTATATCAACAGATACACCGGAGCTGATGTGCTGTATTACAACGTCGGCGCCACTGCGCAGTGCAAGCAGACAGTCTCTTGCGACAAGGGCTTCCTCAGCGATGGATGGTGAGCCGTAGATACCGAGAGCGTCAGATACTTTTCCGTGGTTGATGCCGTTGTTTTTGATAAATGCAGGGTCCTCCTCATGGAGACTTATCGGCATATCAAGCTTTGCAGCATTTTGCATGGCTCTGTAGCAGAAAGCTGCATTTGTAAGAGGGATGCCGTCATCTGTAAAGCCACATGCTCCGGCTTCCTTTAAAGCTGCCATGTCAACCTCATCCTGTCCTTTGAGGGAGTGCGATATTGCAGCGGCCTGATACATACGGATTTTTTCCTGCTTTCCACGTGTGAGGTTGTCCTTTAGAGTATCAACATTGTCCACTGTAGGCTTTGTGTTTGCCATGCACACAACAGTTGTGAAGCCACCCTTTGCGGCAGCCATGGAACCTGTGTGGATATCCTCCTTGTATGTGAAGCCAGGATCACGGAAATGCACATGTGTGTCGATAAGTCCCGGTCCGACAATCATTCCGGATGCATCTATTATTTCTTCTTTTTCAGTTGCAGCAGCATCTGATGCGCATGAGATGTCAGGTGCTATTTTTACTATTTTCCCATCTTTTACAAGTATATCCATCTGTTCGTAGAGACCTGAAGCAGGGTCTGCTACAATGCCGTTTTTTATTATCATGATAATCCTCCTGTAGATTGTACTTATTTTCTGATATATCCTAGTATAACAGTTTTAAACGAACTACACCATATCACTTGCATATTTTACCGGTAGTACAAGAAAATAATAATTACTGTTCACACCTAACAGTGTGAACAGCAACGATTACATCCCATTTAAGTAAATGGTATAGTTATTTAGAAAACGTTATCATAGTATAATTGAGAAGCACGAATTTGCAAATAAATTTCGTAACTGTTCAGTACCTTCAACAAATTTCGTAATTGTTCAGTGCTTTCATAGCTGCGAGCCGCAAGCGCATTAGAATCAGCAGCGCAGAATAGTTACCCAATTTCAAACAAAAGTGAAAATTGAAAATGGGTCGCAATCATAATTGTCTGTATATATGGACAATAGAAAATTTTATAGATATAATATGATTTAAGGGATCCTGAATTGGATACTTTTTGACCATCACATCATTTTACTAAGTAGGACTAAATTGGCATAATGTACAATAGCCATAGGTTGATAGCATAGTAGGCAGACCCTGGGGAGCTGTAATCCCTAAAACTTTTAAAACAGCTCCTAAAATTCAGCCCAAAAGCCGGAAAAAATTGCGAGAAAAGTAGCTGAAACCGCAGAAATCTCCAAAACAGCTCCTAAAATTCAGCTCAAAAGCCGGAAAAATTGCGGAGAAAAGTAGCTGAAATCACTATAAATCACAAAACAGCACAAAAAAATTAAAGGGAGAAAAACAATGAGCTTAATAAAAGGTATACATCACGTATCTATGAAGTGCAGCAGCACAGAGGAATATGAAAAGACAATAGATTTCTACAAAAACATTCTGGGAATCCCGGTCACAAGGGAATGGCAGGCAGGAATCATGCTTGATACCGGAAACGGAATTGTTGAGATTTTTAACGATGGAGATGATGCACCGGGCAAAGGTGTGATTCGTCATTTCGCATTCGCAACAGATGATGTGGATGCGTGTGTAGAGGCTGTAAAAGCAGCAGGATACGAGGTATTTATTGAGCCAAAGGATATAGAAATCGCATCAACACCGGTATTTCCGGCGCGCATAGCATTCTGCAAGGGACCGCTTGGCGAGGAAATCGAGCTGTTTGAGGAAAAGTGATAGGACGTATTAATGGTTTTATAGGGGTATTATGCTATGGGAAAAATTCCAATTAAGCACACGCTTGCAGGCTATATTATTAAAAAAACAGACACCGAAGTATACCGGTCAGGAAAACTAACCGGAGAAAAACATTTGAACAAAATAACAGAAATGATGGAATTTGTTGGCGGACGCCGGAAACTAATCGATCAGGCAAGGTTCATAGAGAATAATACACAAGCAGGCCACGATGGGAAGATAAGAATTAATTGGACTCAGGTCAACAGCGATATTAAAAAAATTGATTGTGATGTCAGCAGCATACCGGAGCTGTGTCGGCTTGAGGGTGTTGAGGATTCAAGAGCAAAACAGCTAAGATTGATAGAGTCTGTAAAGCAGTGGAAATCAGAGGTTGGTGACTGCGATTGGATATGTAGATATTATGATGATATTTTGGGGCGTCTGTAAGCCGGAAAGAGTGTCACAGAGGCTGAGGAGGATATGCGTTTTAAGTGTATCAATGCTATAACAAGAATAAAGGAGCCTGTGTGGGAGCGTGTTTTTAGTGCAAATGTTTTTAAAGATTCAAAGAAATTTGAAAAATGCTATCGACAAAAGATGGTATCAATTCTGACTAAATATTCTCCATATTATGAGAAGGATATGGAGGATTATGATACAGAGGGAGAGGAAGATGATGCCAAAGAGGATAAAAAGAAGTCGGGGCTTGAAATTTTGAAGATGCATGGTATTATGTCATATGCACAGACAATGGAATGGAAGGGACCATTGTCATATAGAATTGATGATACATGTGTTATTGATACGTCAAAGCAGATTTATGGAACCATTATTAATACGCAGACACTTGAGCATGCAAGTCCGGTTTCGCTTGCAGGATGCAAAAAAATTATGACCATAGAAAATAAGGCTAATTATGAAAGTATGCAATATGATGAGAATACCTTGTATATTTTTTGTCATGGTTATTTTACTCCTAAGGAAGTGTATTTTTTAAAGAAATTAAGCCTTATTGTATCTAAGGAATGTGAGTTCCTCCATTGGGGAGATATGGATTTTGGAGGGATAAGCATATTCTTGTTTATTAAGGATAGAATTTTTGAAAAACTAATGCCTTATAGAATGGGGGTAGCGGATTTTGAGGAAGCATTAAAAAAAGATGCGGGAATACCTCTTAAGACTTCGACTAGGGAAAAACTTCAAAAAAAGGATGCAGGATTGCTTACTGAATTAAAAGAAGCAATTCTTGAATCGGATAAAACAATAGAGCAGGAAAGGCTCTTATGAGGCTGATTCGGAAAACTCTAAATACACATATATATTTGACAAATTATTAGAATGTGATTCATTCGCACAGCATACCTCCTTCGTGCATACAATAGCATGAAGGAGGTATGTTTGTATTATGAATCCATTTAAAATGAGGCCGGAGAGAACCGGCGATTTATTTGTTGACTGGGAGAAATTCTGGGTAAAACCATATAACAAAAATGAGGTAAATCCGTATACAAGGACGAGAATCATATTGATGAATGGTACAGAATTTGAAAACGTGTGGTTTTCACATCAGTTTTCAAGAAGCGTAGGTGATGATGAGCTTAGACGAAAGCTTGCATACATCAGGAAAAGTGAGCAACAGCAGCAGAAAATACTCACGCATTTAAAGCCGGCAGATGAGTCGGCATTGGAGCACACCATAGGCTACGAGCAGCTTGCGGTTGATCTGACTGCGCATCTTGCAAAACGAGTAAATGACAAAAATATTAAGTCTGCGCTCGATTTTGCGTTGCTCGAGGACTTTGATCATTTGTACCGCTATGCAGATTATCTTGATTTTACCACAGGTGAGCACGCAGAGAAGCTTGTTGGAGGCTATACGGAAATCACACCGGGCAGACCGACTATTTCACATCACAGGCATCCATATGATTCAATACGATATCCGATGACGGATAAATGCCCTGCGACAATGGATGTGTTGGCTGCAAACGTAATCACAGCAGCAGAACAGCAGACTATGAACTACTATATGAACACAGCGGCACTTTGGCCTGATGAGATGGGACGCAGGCTCTATCAGGAAATCGGAATGGTCGAGGAACAGCATGTCACACAGTATGGCAGCCTGTTGAAGCCATGCATGAGCCGCCTTGAAAATCTCCTTGTGCATCAGTATGTCGAGTGCTGGCTGTATTGGAGCTGTTATGAAACGGAGACGGATACAAGAATACGTGGCATATGGCAGTTTATGTTTGAACAGGAGCTTAAGCATCTGCATATTGCACTTGAGCTGCTAAGACAGTACGAGAAAAAGGATTGGCAGGAGGTCATCCCGGACGCTGAGTTCCCGGCTCCTCTTGTGCTGGAGAGCAATATTGAGTATGTCAGGTGTGTGCTTGGCAGTACGGTAAACGACACAGCATGCCGTGAAAGGTATGTGGATGTAAGAACCAATGCTCCTGAAACATTTATCAGATATCAGCGCCTGGTCAATGACCCGGTAAGAAATGTAATGAGCCATACCTTTATTGAGGATTATATTCGCAAAAACGGGGAGGATTATCGCTTTGAGGTGGCGCCAAATCCGGTGCCGGAGCTTCGTGACCGTACAAAGGATAATATATGTGTGGGAAGACAGCCTCTTTGCAGGAATCGGTATTAGAAGCTGTTTTATATGCCATCTGTGGCATGTGATACCCGGCCCTGACGTTTTGTCAGGGCATTGCTGTGCAAAGAAGTATAACTCGACTGTATCTAAGCTATGGAGTAGCTTGTACTCGTTGCTGGTCACACTGCTAGGTGTGAACCGTAACGAGTAAGGCTCACAGAAGCCGGTTGACGAAATTACATAGGTGTATTAAACTGTAATCGGGTTAGAGAAGACTAATTACTACAGCTGTTTTACATTAAGTGCTTTTCGAGGTGGAGTCAGATTACGGGAATGCGTAGTATGTAGTAATCTGATTAATCATAAATGAGGGGCAAAATACCTTTGATCCTAATATTATGATATACGAAACGATATAAGAAATAATATGTTGAATAATAAAATATTCAGACTTCCCATATTTTATTTTGTGATACCGGCCTAGCATACAGTGTATTCCTCATATTTTTTTCTTCGGAACAACTGTATACTCTCCGGTAAATATAGTTTTATATATGGGAAGTTTGTGTAAAATAGAAAAACAGCAGAATAGGAGGCAACCATGATTACATCAACCATATTAGGTTTATTAATACCATTTATAGGCACATCGCTCGGCGCGGCATGTGTACTTTTTATGAAAAATGAGCTTTCCGTAAAGACCACAAAAATGCTCAGTGGCTTTGCAGCAGGCGTAATGATTGCGGCATCAGTCTGGAGTCTTCTGATTCCGGCACTTGAGCAGTCACAGAACCTTGGAAAAATGCAGTTCATCCCGGCAGTAGCAGGCTTTATGCTAGGAATGTTTTTCTTATTGATACTGGATACAATCACACCACATATGCATCTCGATAATTCAGTCGAGGGTCCAAAGAGCAATTTCAGCAGACAGACAATGATGGTGCTTGCAGTTACATTACATAATATACCGGAGGGCATGGCAGTCGGAGTGCTCTACGCAAGCTGGATATCAGGAACCACTACCATCACGAGGGCAGCAGCCCTTTCACTGGCAATCGGAATAGCCATACAGAATTTCCCGGAGGGCGCAATCATATCCATGCCATTACATAGCACAGGAAGCTCAAAGCTTAGAGCATTTGTATACGGAGTATTGTCGGGAATAGTCGAGCCGATAGCAGGAATACTTACGATACTTGCCATCGGAATAATAGAGCCGGTGATGCCGTACCTGCTAAGCTTCGCCGCCGGAGCCATGATATATGTAGTCATAGAAGAACTCGTGCCGGAAATGTCAGAGGGAGGTCACTCAAACCGCGCCACCATAGCATTTATGGTGGGCTTCTGCCTCATGATGACACTCGATGTGATGCTGGGCTAGGCCGGAGCGAGCCCACGGCAATAGCCGTGGGCAAAGCGACAAGAAGGTAAATAGAGCCACAGCGTAGCCCTCCCGAGCCTGTGTGTGCCTGCCGCCCGGGTTCCGTACTATAGCCACAACCCCGCAAGTCAAATGAATTGTGAAAAACTGTGAAAAAAAGGGAAATTTTTCCCGAATTATTTGGAAATTTTTAATGAATCGCAACTAAAAATAAAAAAAATCTAAACATCCCCAAAACGCAATAGAAAAACTGCACAAAAATAAAAACTTAAATTGTTGGAAATGTATAAAAAGCTAACTAAAAAATGTGAAACTTTGCCAGCCAAACAATATAAAAACGAAACGTTGACTTTATAAAACGATGTGACTAAAATCAAGTACAACGATAGTTGCTTCTTATTAAATCAAGACCAAACAAACATCAAGGGTCATACAAAACACATCTTGAGTTATTAAGAAACAATTTGCGTATCAAATTTCATATAGCAAAAAAGAAAGGAGGTAACGCAGATGGATGCTCTGGTAGATGGACTGTTAGAGGAACTCAATTGTGACGTGGTATTCAAGATACCGATATTCGGAGGCATACCCATATACGAGTCGGTAGTAGTCACATGGATAATAATGGCAGCGGTATTTTTACTGTGCTTTTTTCTCGGCAGAAATCTTTCAGTTGAAAATCCCGGACGCAGACAGGTAGCCGTAGAGGCAGGAGTCAAATTTCTTAATGATTTCTTCAGTGAGACACTCGGAGAAAAAGGAAAGGATTACATACCATATCTGGCAACAGTAATCATCTATATAGGAATAGCAAACCTGATAGGATTACTCGGCTTCAAACCGCCGACAAAGGATATGAACGTCACCGCAGCACTCGCTGTAATGAGTATAGTTCTTATCGAGGTGGCAGGAATCAGGGCAAAGGGCACCAAAAGGTGGCTTAAAAGCTTTGCAGAGCCAATGCCGGTAATACTACCTATCAATATCCTTGAGATCTTTATCAAACCATTATCGCTGTGTATGCGATTATTTGGAAACGTCCTTGGTTCATTCGTAATCATGGAGCTTTTAAAGATGGTCGTACCGGCAATCGTCCCGGCAGTATTCAGTTGTTATTTTGATATCTTTGATGGACTTATACAGGCATATGTATTTGTATTCCTGACAGGACTTTTCATCAAGGAGGCAACCGAGTAAGAAGACCTGATGAGGCATGAAACACCACATCATTTAATTTCACATCGTAAGCATGGAAAATGTAACCTCGCTTACAAAAGAAACAAAATAATTGCTAACCAAAAGAAAGCATATAAGCAAGAAAAGGAGAACACATTATGTCATCAACATTATTAGTAGCAATCGGAGCTGGAATCGCAGTATTAACAGGAATCGGAGCCGGACTTGGAATCGGTAAGGCAACAAGCAGCGCAGTAGACGCAATCGCAAGACAGCCTGAGGCTGAGAGCAAAATCTCTAAATCACTTCTTTTAGGATGTGCCCTTGCAGAGGCAACAGCTATTTACGGTTTCGTTATCGCATTACTTATCATCCTCTTCCTTAAGTAATCAGGCAGCGTAACTGACAGTTACAACCAGATGAAACAGAAAGGAAGGTAGAGCAATGTTAAAAATTGATCCATGGAACATAATATGGACAGTAGTCAATCTGCTTTTCCTGTACTGGATATTTAAGAAATTCCTCTTTGACCGCGTGATGGGCGTGATCAATCAGAGAGACGAAATGATTCAGAAGCAGTTCTCGGAAGCAAAGAAGAGTCAGGACGATGCAGAAAGCTTAAAGAGCGACTATAAAAAGAAGCTCGAGAGTGCAAAGACTCAGGCAGACCAGATAATCCTCGATGCCAGGGCAAGAGCCGAGGCTGAGCAGGAGAAGGCTCTTGAGAGAACCAGACAGGAAGCAGACAGTATGCTTGAAAAAGCAAAAGCGGACATTGCTAGCGAGCAGGATAAGGCAACAAAGGCCGCTGAGGCTGAAATTGCAAAACTTGCCATCTTAGCAGCGAGAAAGATTGTAAAGACAGGTGAAGCTAATGACACAGGCAGCAGTAAATAATGCAATAGTTTTGTACAGGCTGGCTGTAGAGCGTCGTGATGTGGAGGAAGCACAGAGAGTATACTTTGTGACAGAAAAGCTTGCACAGACGCTTGCAAATCCACTTATACCACTGACCAAAAAGTATGACATCATAGAAAAGGTATACGGATTTGAGAGCGAGCCAAAGCTTATCACAAGCTTCATAAAGGAAATGGTAAAGCTTGGATATGCCGCTGAAATGAATGAAATCTTTGAGGCATATTACAGATACTGGGATGAGAAGAACCATATCATAAGAGCAGAGCTTATCAGTGCAGAGGCCGCAACCGACGAGGAAGCAAAGGACGCCAAGGCGCTGCTACAAAGCAAATATCCGGAATATGAAATATCCCTTACACAAAGAGTGGACGAAACACTTTTAGGTGGATATGTGATTAAGACTCTTAATACAGAGTATGACAGAAGCTACGAAGGAAAGCTTCGTGAGCTTGAAAGAAAATTGACCAGGAGGTGACCCCTGTGGGCGCAATCAGTGCAACAGACATAATCTCCATTATCCAGAGTGAGATAGAAAATTTCGACTTCGATACCGAGAGCCGTGAGACCGGCGAGGTAATCTACGTCGGCGACGGAATCGCCACAATATACGGCATCGACCATGCCATGTATGGTGAGATCGTAGTATTCGATAATGGAGTAAAAGGAATGGTTCAGGATATCCGTCAGAATGAAATCGGAGTAATCCTTTTCGGAAGAGACCACGGAATCCATGAAGGAACCAAAGTAGTAAGAACAAAGAAAAAAGCCGGAATCCCTGTAGGCAAAGGCTTTATCGGCCGAATCATCAATGCTTTAGGTGAGCCTATTGATGGAAAGGGCGATATCAAAGAGGAAGATTACAGACCAATCGAGAATGAGGCACCGGGTATCGTGGACAGAAAGTCAGTAGATACTCCACTTGAGACAGGAATCCTCTCGATCGATTCAATGTTCCCAATCGGACGTGGACAGCGAGAGCTTATCATCGGTGACCGTCAGACAGGAAAGACATCAATTGCCACAGATACCATCATCAACCAGAAGGGCAAGGATGTTATCTGTATATATGTAGCAATTGGCCAGAAAGCATCAACAGTAGCAAAAATTGTGTCAACTCTGACAAAACACGGCGCAATGGATTACTCAATCGTGCTTTCATCAACAGCCAGCGATCCTGCATCACTGCAGTATATCGCACCATACGCAGGAACAGCCATGGCAGAGCATTTCATGCATCAGGGCAAGGATGTACTTATCGTATATGATGACCTTTCAAAGCATGCGGTAGCATACAGAGCACTTTCACTGCTGCTCGAGAGATCACCGGGACGTGAGGCATATCCAGGAGACGTATTCTATCTTCACTCAAGACTGCTCGAGAGATCAAGCCGTCTGAGCGATGAGCTTGGCGGAGGTTCAATCACAGCACTCCCAATCATCGAGACACAGGCAGGAGACGTATCAGCATATATCCCTACCAACGTAATATCTATCACAGACGGACAGATATTCTTAGAGAGCAACCTCTTCAACGCAGGTATGAGACCGGCTGTAAACGTAGGTCTTTCAGTATCCCGAGTTGGTGGAGCTGCCCAGACAAAGGCCATGAAGAAGGCATCAGGAAGCATCCGTATCGACCTGGCACAGTACAGAGAGATGGAGGTCTTCACACAGTTTGCATCAGACCTTGACGATGCCACAAAAGCACAGCTTGCACATGGAAAAGCACTTATGGAGCTTTTAAAACAGCCACTTTGTCATCCGCTGTCACTGCATGAGCAGGTAATGACACTTATCATGGCAAACAATGGTGTGTTTGACACAATTGAGACAAAAGAGGTCAAGAAATATCAGGGCGATATACTCTCATACATGGATCTTTCTTATCCGGAAATCGGACAGAAAATTGAAGAGAACAAAGCCATTGATGAGGAGCTCGTAAATAAAATCATGGATGCAGTAAAAGAGTATAAAGGGTAACAGGTAGTATTATGGCAAACACGAAGGAAATACAGGATCGAATAAAAAGTATCAATGATACGCTTAAAATCACAAATGCCATGTATATGATTTCTTCTTCGAAGCTGAAAAAGTCCAAAAAGATGCTGGCAGATACAGAGCCGTATTTCTTCACACTGCAATCAGAGATGAGCCGAATACTCAGGCATCTGCCTGATATGGAGGACATCTATTTCAAGACCAACGATGACAAGCTGCCTGAGGACAGAAAGGTCGGATATATCGTAATCACAGCCGATAAAGGACTTGCGGGCTCATACAACCACAATATCCTTAAAATGGCTGAGGAGCACTTAAAGAATCATCCGAACCATTCACTTTTCGTACTCGGAGAGCTAGGACGTCATTATTTTGAACAGCGTGGGATTGAGATTGAAAAACAGTTCCACTACACAGTTCAGAATCCGACACTCAATCGTGCCAGAAATATTGCAGAAGAAATTTTGGAGCTATATCTACATAACGAGCTGGACGAAGTTTATATTATCTATACCAGCATGATAAATGCGATTCAGGAGGAAACACAGATGTCACGGCTTCTGCCGCTGAAAAAGGCAGACTTTACTGTGCAGATTCCTATAGATATACCGAGGGAGGAGCTGGCGCTTAAGCCATCGCCTGAGGCAGTCATGGATCGTATCGTACCAAACTACGTTGTTGGATTTGTCTACGGTGCTCTTGTAGAGTCATTTTCATGTGAGCAGAACGCCAGAATGATGGCGATGCAGTCCGCATCAAACAGTGCGAGGGACATGCTTGCAGAGCTTGACATTCTTTACAACCGTGCCAGACAGGCAGCGATTACACAGGAGATTACAGAGGTAATAGCCGGTGCTAAATCGCAGAAGAAAAAGAGAAAGTAGGCTTTTTGATGAAAACAGGAAAAATTATCCAGGTTATGGGTCCTGTTGTCGATGTAGAGTTCGAGGATGAGAACCTGCCGGCAATCAGAGACGCACTAGAAGTTTTAAATGGTGACAAAAAAAGTGTGATGGAAGTCGCACAGCATATTGGAAATAATACAGTACGCTGTATCATGCTTGCTTCCAGTGAGGGACTTCACAGAGATATGGAAGTAACAGCCACAGGCGCCGGCATCAAGACACCTGTCGGAGAGCAGACTCTCGGCAGACTGTTCAACGTGCTCGGTGAAGCTATCGACGGCGGAGCACAGCCTGATACAGAAGAAAAGTGGGAAATCCACAGAGAACCACCAACATTTGAGGAGCAGAACCCTGCAGAGGAAATCCTCGAGACAGGAATCAAGGTCATAGACCTCCTTGCCCCATATGCAAAGGGTGGTAAAATCGGACTCTTCGGAGGAGCCGGAGTAGGAAAAACAGTCCTCATCCAGGAGCTCATCAGCAATATCGCAACAGAGCACGGCGGCTATTCAATCTTTACAGGAGTCGGAGAGCGTTCCAGAGAGGGAAATGATCTCTGGACAGAAATGAAGGAATCAGGAGTTCTGGAAAAAACAGCCTTAGTGTTCGGACAGATGAACGAGCCACCAGGAGCACGTATGCGTGTAGCTGAGACAGGACTTACAATGGCAGAGTATTTCAGGGATGAGAAGCACCAGAACGTGCTGCTTTTCATCGACAATATATTCCGTTTCACACAGGCAGGTTCAGAGGTTTCAGCACTTTTAGGACGTATGCCTTCAGCCGTAGGTTATCAGCCTACACTGGCTACTGAGATGGGTGAGCTGCAGGAGCGAATCGCATCAACAAAGAACGGTTCAGTAACATCGGTACAGGCCGTATACGTACCAGCCGATGACCTCACAGACCCGGCTCCGGCTACAACCTTCGCACATCTGGATGCCACAACAGTTCTTTCAAGAAAGATTGTTGAACAGGGTATTTACCCGGCTGTAGACCCACTTGAGTCTACATCACGTATCCTCGAGCCTGACATCGTAGGTGAGGAGCATTATCAGGTAGCACGAAAGGTACAGGAGATTCTCCAGAAGTACAAGGAGCTGCAGGATATCATCGCAATCCTCGGTATGGAGGAGCTGGCAGATGAGGACAAGGTGCTCGTATACAGAGCAAGAAAAATCCAGAAGTTCCTCTCACAGCCATTCCACGTTGCTGAGAACTTCACAGGTATCCAGGGTGTCTATGTGCCGGTTGAGGAGACCATAAGGGGCTTCAAGGCAATCATAGACGGTGAGATGGACGAGTATCCTGAGAACGCATTTTTCAATGTCGGAACAATCGAGGACGTCAAGGAAAAAGCAAAGACTATGCAGCGGTAAAAGCATAAGGAAGGACAAATCGTATGGCAACAAATACATTTTATCTAAAGGTAATAGCTGCTAACAGAGTGTTTTACTCAGGAAGATGTCGTTCCATAATAGTCCCTGAGTTCGATGGCCAGAAGGAAATCCTCGCCCACCACGAGGATATGGTCATAGCCGTCGATGAGGGCGAGATGAGATTTCAGCCGGAGGGCAGTGACAGCTGGGAGTACGCGGTAGTGGGAATGGGCTTCGTAGAGATAGTCAACAACCGTGTGACACTGCTTGTCGAGACAGCCGAGCATCCGGAGGAAATCGACATAGCAAGAGCAAGAGAGGCAAAGGAGAGAGCCGAGGAGCAGCTTCGCCAGAAGCAGAGTATCCAGGAATACTATCACTCAAGAGCATCGCTTGCCCGTGCCATGACACGACTGAAAGCAACTTCAGGAAAATAATAAATGTTAATAAATTACAAAAAAGAGGTTGCCACAACCTCTTTTTTGTTTACATTTTACATGAAATGAGTTACAATGACATTATATAGGTTAGTAGTATGGTCATAGAAGACAGGTGGGATTATGAGGATAGTATACGGACTGGCAGTATTACTGGAAGCGATGCTGATTGCACATTGTGCAATCGGTTCCTTAAAAAAACATGACAGACTCGGTAAAAGTGTGTGTATATATGAGACACTGGCATTTGCCTGCGCTACAGTCTTTTTTGTTTTTACATTTGTGCCGGGGCACACTGTTACAGTACTTGCGAAGGGGCTTACTATGGCTCTGTTTGACTGGATGCTCATCGCTCTTATGTTTTATACACAGTATTATACAGGTGCTGTAAAGACCTTCAAGGGAGTGCAGGCTGCTTCCATGATATTTGCGGTGCTGGACACATATATGCTTATAGAGAACACCTGGACTAATAAGATTTTTGATATAGAATCCATAAAAGCTGAGAATATTAAGGTAGTATTCAATAATGACAGCCTATGGTACAGGCTGCATTTTATATTCACATATGCGTTTGTGATTCTGATTATTTTTACATATCTGTATATGATTATCAAATCATCGCGCATGTACAGGGAGGCATACGAGGCTATAGCGGTAGTTATCCTTATCGGCTTTTCGTTTGACATTGCTACTATAGGTTCGGACTCCATATATGACCTCACCATGATTATATATGGTGCTATGGCTATTATCATATATTATCTGACCTACAGATATGTGCCGAATGAGCTTATAGAAAATATGCTCTCTCTTGTGGTCAGTGATATGAACAATGGTATCATCTGCTATGACAGAAAGGGCAGGTGCATATATTACAATGACCTGATGGAGGCTATTTACAGGCATGGCGGCAATATGTCTGTTTATGAAAGTAAATATAGTCAGTGGATGGAAAAGCTGGGAGATGACAGAAGGGACAGCATGACCTTCCAGACGGATATTGAAATAAACGGTGAAAAGCACTATTTTGAGATTGCCTACAAGCGCATATATGATGAGAGCAATCGCGTTATATGTGATTATTTTGTATACAATGACCGTACACAGATGTATGAGTCGTGGGTGCAGGAAAAGTACAAGGCATCGCATGACAGTCTGACCGGACTTTTGAACCGTGACCAGTTCTATGAGGATGTGCACGATATGGTGAACAAGTATCATGACACAACCTTCTACCTGATTTGCAGCAATATAAAGGATTTCAAATTTATCAATGAGATATTTGGAATGGAGAAGGGCAATCAGGTGCTCATAAAGCAGGCGAAGCTCATGGCATCGAATCCATCTGAGAGGACCATTTGTGCAAGGCTTATGAATGACCGCTTTGCGCTGTGTCTGCCAAGAGAAGAGTTTGATGAAAAAAGAGTGACAGATTCAATAAAAGAGCTGCAGCGTGAGTTTACGGGCAATTCTTTCCATCTGCATACATACATTGGTGTGTATGAGATAAGAGACAGGGATGAGGCTGTCAGAATTATGGTAGACAAGGCTAATATAGCGGCAGACACCATAAAGAATAATTACGACTGCTGTGTGGCATACTATGATGAGCATCTGCTTGAGATATCAATAGAGCAGAGACGCCTGCTTGGTGAATTTGAGCCGGCACTGCAAAAGGATGAGTTTGTCATGTATTTACAGCCGCAGGTGAACCGTGATGGTGTTGCGAGGGGCGCAGAAGCGCTGGTACGCTGGGCTCATCCGTCAAGAGGCATCCTGACACCGTATGCTTTTATTGATATTTTAGAGAACGCAGGTCTCATTTACAAGCTTGACCTCTATATATGGGAGAAGGCAGCACAAAAGCTTGCAGAGTGGAAGGAAAAGGGATACGGAAGTTATCATATATCTGTAAATATATCTACAAAGGACTTTTACATTATAGATATATATGAGACCTTTACAGGGCTGATTAATAAGTATGACATCTCAGCGTCCAATCTGCACCTGGAGATTACAGAGACAACGCTGATGACAGATTTTGAGAAGAATATGAATATTATCCACAAGCTTCAGGGCGTAGGCTTCAGGGTGGAGATTGATGATTTCGGAAGCGGTTACTCATCACTCAACATGCTAAAGGACATCAGTGCCGATGTGCTGAAAATCGATATGGGCTTCCTTCGCAAATCTGAGAACGAGGTCAAGGGACAGGATATATTAGAGAGTATCATAGCGCTTGCAGGCAAGATAGGCATGGACGTCATTACAGAGGGTGTGGAGACGAAAAAGCAGCTTGATATGCTCACAATGATGGGCTGTCATGAGTTCCAGGGATATTATTTCTCAAAACCGGTACCGGTATCTGAGTTTGAAGAAAAGTATCTGGTATAGCTATCATGTATATCTATTATGTATATCCAATATATATTTTAGGTATTGTGCAAAATTTAATACACTGTATATTTGGGGCGGGTATTGAAATATCCGCCCTTTTTTTTTATAATAATAAACCGTGTGGATTGCTGTAAATATGTAATTGCTGTGGGTCACACGAGTGTGTGGCAGCTAACAGCGAATATGAGAAAAAGAGGCGAAAAAATGACTGAAAAAGAAAAAATAAGGATTCAGACATCAGAGACCTTTTTGCTGAGTGCGATTCTGGCACTTTCCGGAGGCTTTCAGGATGCCTACACCTACAACGTGAGAAATGAAGTGTTCTCGAATGCGCAGACAGGAAACGTGGTGCTGATGAGCCAGCATATGATGATGGGTGAATGGATGAAGGGACTATCGTATCTTTTCCCAATCCTCTCATTTGCACTCGGTGTGCTTGTGGCAGAGAGAATCGGGCACAGATATAAGAAGGCAAAGCGCATCCACTGGCGTCAGATAGTGGTGGTGATAGAGATAATCATACTATTTGCAGTAGGCTTCATACCTCACAGGTATGACATGATAGCGACTATGCTCGTATCATTCAGCTGTTCTATGCAGGTGCAGTCCTTCAGAAAGGTAAACGGCTACGGCTATGCCAGCACCATGTGCATCGGCAACCTAAGAAGCGGCACGGAGAGCCTGTCAATATATCTGCGTGACAGAAATATCGGGGCACTGAAAAAGACCGCACACTACTATGGAATCATTCTGATATTTGCAATAGGAGCAGGTATCGGAGGAGTGTGCTCAATGCACATAGGAATCCGCGCTATATGGGCTTCAAGCGTGCTGCTTGCTATTGTATGTGCAATGATGGTCAGGGAACACAGATAAACAGTCACAAATAGTCATGAAAATAATATAACGGAGATACAATATAAAATGAAAATATTAAAGCAATTTCTCATCATACTTGCGATTTCGTTTGCAGGTGAGATACTCAAATATATACTGCCATTGCCTGTTCCGGCGAGCATATATGGCATGGTTATACTTTTCATAGGTCTGCTGACAGGCCTGATACCGCTTAACTCTGTAAGGAGCGCAGGCAAATTCATGATAGAGATAATGCCTGTCATGTTTATCCCTGCGGGAGTGGGGCTCATGTCATCCTGGGGCAATCTCAAGCCGGTGCTTGTACCGGTGCTTGTAATCACGGTTGTGGCACTTCTGACTGTAATGATTGCTACAGGACATGTTTCACAGCTCGTAATCCGTATGCAGAAGCGTAAGAGGGCTGATGCAGGAGTAAATAAATAAGATAGAGGATAATCATAATGGATAATTTGTTTCAGACATCGCTTTTTGCCGGTGTCACGGTAAGTCTGGTTGCATATCTGATAGGTATGCTTTTAAAGAAAAAGTTTAAGCTTGCAATACTCAATCCGCTTCTCATTTCAATAGTACTGACCATCATAGTGCTTGTTGTAGCAGATGTGGATTATGACACATACAATAAGGGGGCATCGTACCTTAGCTGGTTTTTGACACCGGCCACGGTATGCCTTGCGATACCACTCTATGAGCAGTGGATACTGCTCAAGAAAAATATAGCAGCAGTCGCGCTCGGACTCACGGCAGGAGTCATAACAAGCCTTGTGACAGTGCTCGTGCTGTCAGTGCTTATGGGGCTTTCACACGAGGACTATGTCACACTGCTTCCAAAGTCCATCACGACAGCTATCGGTATGGGCGTATCAGAGGAGCTCGGCGGATATGTGACCATCACCGTTGCAGTTATCGTCGTGACAGGTGTGATTGGAAATATACTCGGAGAGTTTGTTTGCAAAATATTCAGAATCACTGAGCCTATATCGAAGGGACTGGCGCTTGGCGCGTCATCACATGCCATAGGAACAGCAAAGGCTATCGAGATGGGCGAGATAGAGGGAGCCATGAGCTCTCTTGCTATCGCGGTGGCAGGAATACTTACGGTGGTGTTTGCATCGGTGTTTGCAAACTTTTATTGATTTGTCTGAGCGCTTCCTGCGCGTTGGCTTTTTTACAGAAAGGAGCTATATTTATATGATAATTACTATAGCAAGAAAGTGCGGCTGCGATGCAGATAGTATCGGTAGAGCAGTCGCTGAGAAATATCATTTACATTTCATGGACAGAGAGGCTATTGCGGCCGGTGCCAAAGAGGCCGGCTGCTACGATGAGTATGAGGAGTTTTACAGTGAGAGACCGGTTAATTCCCTGCTTTACTCTATTGTGATGGAGACGGAGGAGGATAATGTGCTGCATGATACTCCGGCTATGGCTCTTACATTTATAGACAGGCTGCCGCTTGAGGACGGCTGTGAGGGATATGTGATTCAGGGACGGTGTGCAAACTTTGCCTTTCAGGGAAGAGATGATGTTGTCTCAGTTTTCCTGACAGCGAATGATGCCTTCTGCGTTGATACTGTGGCTGATACACATGGAGTCTCAGCGAGAAAGGCAAGGACGGTTGTGCGTGAGACAAATGACCGCAGAAAGACCTATCACAAATACTATACCGGACAGGAGTGGGGGCAGGCAGAAAACTATGACCTGTGCCTGAATGTGGCAAAGCTCGGTGTAGATGGTGTGATTGAGATGATTGACAGCTTCATACAAAATAGAAAATAGAAGTGTATATACAAAAGCCGAATCCATGGGAGTGTGGATTCGGCTTTTGGGGTTATTTTATGTGTTTTTGAAAATAAAAATTCAATGTTGGAAAAATGTACGGAATTATGTTACAAACACAGCAAAAAACATCAAGAATAATGTTACAACGTGGATATATCTTGAAAAATAGCTTATTAACGTTATACTATAATTAGTTAAATATGGCACTTACACCTGCGGAACTATTGGCAAGAATTTAATTGCAATGAATCTAATAATTAAAAGTGTAATATTATTGGTAAAACAGATAGGAGGCATATATGTTAAACGGTGTGGGAACAAATATTTCAATGGCATATACTTCAAAGTATAATAAGAAGTCAACAGGCGATAAAATGGATATAGAGTTCGAAATAGGAAATAGTGAGCAAAATTCCTTAAATAAATGTGGGGAGAGGCAGAGTGAACTTACTGAAATATACATGAATATGTTGTCGGAAAATAACAGTTCTCTTTACAATAAATTGGTAAATAATAAAAATGCAGTTGAACAGATGTCACCGGATAAGGAAATTCCAAATGACAAGCTGAAAAATATCGGAATGACAAGTTTTGGACTGTCTGATACAGAAAGCCAGATAGTTTTAGCTTCATATGTGAAAACATCAAAGGAGGATGATCCTGTTGTTCAAGTGGCATATGGACATGGTGATAACAGAAAAGTATATCATGTGCATGTAAATGATGTTGATACATCGAATGCATCGGATCTGGAAATGTTCGCGCTTATGTCATATGAGGGTTATAAAGGAAGAACTGCGCCTAATTCGATAAATAATTATTCTGCCTATAAAACAATGAAAGCAGATGCCGGTTATGGAATGGCTTCTACTGATGAAAATAGCTTTGTAAACAAAAAAGTGAATGCTGATTATTTATTGGAGCAAATATATGATTCATTAAAGAAGCGGGAAACAGAACAAGAAGCAAAGAGCTTTGATGTATGTGAATATTTGCTCCAGATGATAAAAAATCGTTAAAAGCAGCAACTTTCAGTGCCGAAGCATAATAATCGTATGGAATGTCTTGGTAGGATCATCAAAGTAAAAAGTCATTTCACCATTATACTTCTTAACAATATTTTCTATACTACGCATACCGAATCCATGAAACTGTGGATTCGGTTTTTTAGTTGGTAAAAGGTTGCCATTCTTGTCGATAGGATTTACGCGGCAGGAATCAATGAGCGTGATAATGGTCATGTTATTTTTCTCTTTCTGAAAAACATTGAGTTCTATAAAAGGATTAACTGTTTTTTCGGCTGATTCTACAGCATTATCCATGAGATTGCCGAAAAGTACACTGAGATCATCATATGTCACGAAATCAATACACTTACTTCTTATATCAATATGCAGCGCAATCTTTTTCGTAAGACAAATCTTCTGGTAACGGCAGAGCAGTGCATTTAAAAGGTCATTATCGCATACCCGCACGGAGTGCTTTAACTCAGAAGAACCGAGTACGTGGGTAAGGTATGCTGCGATTTTTTCAGAATCGTGCTGTTCGTTCAGTGAGGCTATGGCATTGAGATGCTTTTTGATGTCATGAATGAGAACTTTTTGTTTCTCATCCTGTGACACGAGGGCTTTGTAGTATTCTACAGAGTCGGCATCACGCTGGTTCTGAAGTGTGAGCTCTGCTATTTCGGAATTTTTTTGCTTAATATGTTCAAAAAGTCCAAAAATGAGAATATTAATAAGTAGAATAAAAAGCATGCTTATACTTATCATTGCATCAAGTTTGTTTTTCAATGGAGTTGTAAGACACAAATGTATAAAAGTAAAAGATATCCATAATGATAATATTGGAATTATACATAAGAGAAAACATTCTCTAGAAGAAAATGGTATGGTATTGTTGCTATTTTTTAACAAGGTATGTGATATAAAAAATGTGATGATAAAATATAGTAATTTGCTGATTATAGCCATTACGAGAGTAATGTGATGTATATAAATTTCGGTATAAAAATGCACACTTATATTTGAATAAATAGTAAGAACAATGAGTTCTGTAAAGATCATTGTAATGGTAAGGATAAGTGAGTGAAAAACAGCATTTAACTTTGTGGTTTGAAATAAGCAGCAGAAAATGAATATATGAAAAATAAAAAAAACTATGACATTAATATATGGATTTTGTAAAAGTGAAATTATGAATAATGTTGAGTATAAAATAAAAATTGCGATAAAAGTTTTAAAATGGGAAAAGCGATCTGAAAATATATTAGAAGTATATTGAATACAAATCAGAGCTTCTGCAATATAAATTAAAAAATAATAAATTGTAGTATTCATAATACTTACCTCTTACTTTCCATAAACATCAAATATGCTTTCTTAAATTCGGTGAATTTTCTTCTTGTTAAATACGCTGTGAACTGACCATCACAAAGGTATATCAGCTCGTGATCAAAGCTTGTTACCATAGCCATATTAACAATATAGCTGCGGTGAGACTGAAAAAAGGTAGCCTGTGGCAGATGATCTATCCAAAATTGAAGTGTCTGAGTGGAATCCAAATCAGCCGTAGAAGTGTGTACTATAACTTTTCTACCCTTTGCTTCCACATATACGATATCGCAAGTCAAAACAGACGTAACTCCGGATTTTGTTTCAACAGCGATTTTTTGATTGATAGAATAGTATAATTCAAGTGCATCATCTAAATTTTGGAATAACCGTTGTTTATCTATTGGCTTAGATAAGTATCTGAATACATGAAACCTCATGGCAGCATCCAGATATTCGAGGTAAGATGTCACTATAAAAATAATAACGGATTCATTCTGCTTTTTTAGTTCATTTCCCACATAGATGCCGTCAAAACCGGGCATTTCCACATCTAAAAAAACGATATCTTTTTGGGATTTATCAGAAAGAAGGCTGTCCCCATCATTAAAGGTTACAATATCGAGATTATTTACTTTCTTTTTGTTGAAATATGTTTTGATTATTTGGGATAGTGACTGCGTGATAGATAGATCATCGTCACAAATAAGTATTCTCATTAAAAATCTCCTCTAAAAACATGGTTGTTGATATCATTATAGAAGAGTATGAGAATTAAGACAAGAAGAGCGTACGAAAAAACATAAATAAGTTATTTTTGGTTTGATTTATTCGGATAAAGCTCAACCAACAGCTCAGTAAATCTGCGTGTAAGTTCAACGGAAGTATCATCACAAAGAGTAAGATTATCCATCACTTGAAGTGGAGTGTTAGAGAGATGTGTACATCCGTTTATTAAATAATCAGGATTTATAGATAATGTATTACATATAGAAACAAAAAGCTCAAAGCTTAGATGCTGAGAGCCACATTCAATCGCAGAAATGTGATTTTGAGAGATATCCAATTTTTCTGCAAAATCTGCTTGTGTCATATTTAATTCTTTACGACGCTGCTTAATGCGTTGTCCCATAGTAATGTAATCAAAATCCAAGATCATTAATTCCTTTCATATTTTATGTTAATGGTAGCAGTTATTTAAATAATAATGAACAAAGTAATACAGATATATTCTGTAATATAGATAATTTATAATTGCATGAATGAAAAAATCTGCGGGACAGTGTAAAAATGACAAATATTAGCCATATTACGACAATTTTAAGAGAAAAATGCTGTTTAGAGTAAACAATATAGATTTATTATAAAAAAAGCTTTATCATCAATTATAAGAAAATGATGGCAAGTAGAAGTTGATGAATATTTACAAAAGGAGGCAACTAATGAAGATTGCGACAGACAGAAGAAAAAACATTATTTCACATGTCAAAGGTACACTTGATACGATGCTTAGAGTAGAAGCAAACTCAGCATCCTGTGGTGTGATGTATGAACCTGAAAGCCCAAAAGAATTATCAAAATTTAAAAGGAAAACTAAATAATATGAGTGAGAAAATAGCAGATTGGTTAATAGAACAGAAAGCTATTTCCACTGGCGAACGTGAACTGTATGCATATGCAGTTCATTGTTTGTTCTCGCTCCTATATCCGATTGCTTTTGCTTCGGTTATAGGAGCTTTTTTGGGAATGCCGATAGAGGCAGTAGTTATGATTATGTCATTTATAGCAGTTAGGAAATTTTCCGGTGGGTATCATGCGGATAGTTTCTATAAATGTCTTATCATATCCAGTATAGTAATTATGACTATGCTACAGATATCAAATTATATAAATAATAATTTGCTCTTTAATGTTATATATATTGCCTCAAGTATCTTATTGATGATTTTTAGTCCAATAGATTCTGCAAACAAACGGCTTGATAATGATGATAAAAGATTTTGTAAAAAAATAACGATTTTAATAGTAGTGGTTTTGTTTATTATTGTGGAATTGCAATGGATAGCGGGATATAGATATTATACAAAGTTTATTGAATCTGGAGTAATGTTGGCAGAGATATTACAGCTACTTGCTATATTTAACTTAAAGTATGATAGAAAGTAAAGGAGAGGATTGTATGCATATTAGGTATTCTACAGATGATTATGAAAAATTAGACGGACAGCATAATATTATGGTTTTAGTTGGAAATGGGTTTGATATTGCCGTTTTGAACAAATATGGTGATAAAAAGATGAATGGAAAATCCACGAAATATTCTGATTTTTTTGAGTATGTTACATATTTTAGATTATGTGATGACAATAACTTAATATATAAGAAGATGAAAGAGGATCATGAGCAGAATAAAGAGAACTGGTGTGATTTTGAAAGCTCTGTTGATGAATTACTGGGGGAGATGATAAATGATGGACGACAAGGCGAAATTCCAAAATTAGAAACGGATCTTGACGCTATACAAAATTCATTTTCTCGATTCTTGAATGATATTGTGACTACTGATGTGGTGTTAAAATTAAACGATAAGTCAAAGGCGAATAAGTGGGCAGATACAAGCTTGAGCAAGTTTATGGGAGATATTAACCCTAAAGATGATATGATGTTTGTGAAAAATACATACCATTATAATTTGTACAATTTTATATTTGTTAATTTTAATTATACAGAATTATTGGATAATTACATATATTTAGATAAGTCACAATTCGAACCGCATAGGCACAAAAATGCAGATAGAAATTTTACATTTTTCCCCAATCCTGATGGAAAATTAACGGAATTTAATGAGGATACTTCTTGGTCATCTTATATTATGACTAATATTATTCATCCGCATGGAAGACAGAATATTCCACGTTCGATGATATTCGGAACAGAATTAGAAAATTATGATAAAAGTAAAGCTGAAAAGCGATTAATCAAGTCATATTGGGCACAGGATGATTTAAAATACAAGAGATATTTTAAGGATACTGAATTGTTTATTATTTATGGAATGTCAATGTCTAATACTGATGGGTGGTGGATGAACAACATATATAATTCACTAAAGATGAGGGAGTCGGAACTGATTATATACAATTTTGAAGAAGAATTATCAGATGATGATGTAAAACAAAAGTTTCTAGATGCATGTACTTATGTGGATGCATCTGAGTCGGAAAATGTAAAAGCAAAAATATATGTAGTTCAATTGCAAAATAATGAGAATTATTTTCTGGGATTAAAAGAGTCAAATTAAATATTTTAATCAGAGGTAAGTAAACTGTCTATGTAATATTATAAGAATCCGTTGCAATTATCAGATGTGCAGCGGATTCTTTTGTATTACGAGAATTATAGAGAGTATCTCTAAATGTGGGAAGTCTTTAATTTGTTATGATGCATTGAATGGTGTTTATTGGAGTTTTATAATATGTTAAAATTGATCAAATTATGAAATTATTGAGCAAATTATGAAATACAATAACTAAAATCGACCAGAAATGATTAAAAAATGTCATCCCATGTAAAGTGTATTGAAATATGTAAAATAGTAGCTATAATTAAAATTGATATCAAATTAACGAAACAATAATTATTGTTAATATGTGAATTATGAATAATTTTGGAGGAATTGCCATGAAGAAAAAAGTAATATCAAAGATGTTGTTTTTTTTAATTTTACTTGGGACAATAGGTGTGTATGCACAATCCTTTAAGTTTAGTCTTTCGGTACAAAATTGTGGATATACAGGTGAAGTGAAAAAAGCATCTGCTTCAGATATTGCCACTGTAATGCAGACAAATACGAGAGTAAATGGATATGTAATTGAAGCTAGAGTATGTAATCCGTCAGGTTATGCAAAATCATCAATTGCAACAATAAACGGTGTTGCAACTGGATATCCTTCATATTCCGGATATGGAGTATTACCGGGTGATTATCTTAGATTAAAAATTACAAATCCTGCGAGGAATAATGCATCTATAAGTCCGCAAGGGGAATGGATACCATAAATTGAGAGCAGGCATTAACTAGAGTTAATGTCTGCTTTTATAAATTATTAGGAGGAAGTGACTATATGCGTAAAAGAAAAATGTTAATTATATGCATGGCAGTTGTAATGATATTTACAGCCTGTGAACCTATGAGCACGAAAGAAGAGAAAATAAATGGGGATGAACTCGCAAAAATAGAAAAAAAGAGTCCGATGGAAATTGGCAGACATTTAATGATGAATCTTTCGGATAATATTAAGGTTGATGCGGATATTACAGGAATTAATGAATTGAGCGAGTATAAGGCTTCATCATTTAAGTGTACTCTACATACATTTGATGAAATAAAGTCATATAAACAGTTAAGCGATTATTTTGATATTGAAGAAAAAGATGCAGAAGTAGAGCAAACAGAGGACAAATTACCTAATGGTAATAATATGCAAATTGTGAATAATACGGGAAATGAAAATGCTTTTGATTTACAGGTGAGGACAGTATATGTATGGGGAATTGATAAAAGTTGTATTAATGCAGCTACTGTTGGATTTGGAGAAGATATTTTTCAATGGGGGGTTACTGATGTTGAAGCGTATAGAAATATAGTTAAGGAGGACGTAGACCTATCATTTATGAAAGAGAACGAGGCTGAAAAAATATCCAGAGAGTTTGTGGAAAATCTCGGGATTGAATTGATAGAGGATAGATTATGTTATGCTGGAACATATCAGGATTATCAGTATTACATAAAACAAGATAAACAAATAAGCGATTACTATGCAAGCATAGGAGCTGTACCAGAGAACTTTACATCTTCTATGGATGCGTACCATTTTGAATTTTTTCAAGGATATAATGAAATACCAATTTTACAACGAGAATCGGAGATAATGCCAGAAGGAGTATTTTATATTCCGAGTAGGTGCAAGATACTTTACGACAGTTCGGGCATTATTGATTTTGAAATTGCGACAATGTTCGATATAGAAAAAGAAACTATATCCGAAAAAAAGAAAATTATTGACATAGCTACTATACTCACAAAATTTAAGGAAAGTATGAATGGTGTAATTACAAATGGAGATATATCTATTGCTGAAATAGGATTAGCATATCTCCCTATATTATGTGATTCGAATAATATGGAGTATGAAGCTGATCCAACTTGGTATATAATATATGATTTGCCGGATTCATTTGAAGGTGGGGGAACAAGAAAAATGAATTTATATAATGCGTATACAGGTGATAGCTTATGATGAAAGGTATAAGACTGGAGCTGATAAAAACATTAGGAAGTAAAAGATTTGCGATAAGTATTTTTATGATTGCTCTAGGAATGTTGCTTAATTTTATTACAGATTCCAGATATTCAAGGTATACTAGTGTTGATGTGTGTCTGGCAGCTGCGTTTGATAAAAGTTTTTCTTTGACAATATTATTATTGTGTGTTATCCCATCGGGACTACAGCATTGCATTGAATACAATACAGGATTACATAAGTATGAAGTAATCCGTTGTGGTGTGAAAAATTATACTATTTCAAAGACAATTTCTGCTGTTGTGGGAGGTTTCCTTTCAACGATTGTTGGAATGGTTATGGCTATAATTGAAGCATATATGGTTACTATGATAACGAATAAAACAACAAAAAATATTGTTTCAAGTCGGTTAGCTATGGAACAGGAAATATGGAAAATATTAATATATTCCATATTATGTGCTGTAATAGCGCAGACTGCGTTTACAGTATCATGCTATATTTCTGATGTTTATGTAACAATAATAATGCCTATGCTATTGTATTGGGCATTTAATAGCGTTCTTGACAATAATTTTCCTGATTTTATGAGATTAAGCGTAATATATTATCCTATAACAAGTAATACAAGATGGAATAACTTTTGGATCGCATTTGGATATGCGTTATTAATCTCTCTATTTTTAGTTTTATTTTTAAATGAAATCGCTTATACAAAAATAAAAAGGAGAATGGAAAATGGTTAAAATTTGCGAGGCAGCTGTATTGAATGTAAGAAAATGGTCAAGTTGTTATCGGATATATATGATAGTACCACTCATAATAGTATTTACCAATATTCATGCGAAATGGATATACAGATATATAGAGGATCAACAGCTTGCAATATCAAATTGGTATTGTGTATTTCAAATGGGAGATGGGATAACTAGAATGTTATTTTACTTTGCACTTATATTATTGGTATGTAATGCGCCATACAGTGATGAACAACAGCTTTTTTCGCTTATTCGTCTTGGCAGAAGAAAATGGATGTGTGGACAAATATTATATACATTTCTGGCAAATGTGATTTTTTTTATTATGGTTGCTATTATAGGAACTCTTATGTTTTTCCCGCATGTTGGTTTTTCTTCAAATTGGGAAGCAATTATTGTTACACTTTCAAAGTCTGAATATGGGAAAACGGCTGGGATTACTCAGGAAGTATTACAAGCATATAGTCCTGTAAAAGCTTTTTTATTAACATATAGTCTAAATATATTGATTGGATTTATGATTAGTTTGATTGTTCTATTAGTAAATATGTTAAATTATCATGTGAAAGGAAGTGTTGTCGCAGTAGGAGTGGTGGTGATTTCGCAACTGGCAGGTAATTATTCTGAGGTATTACCATGGCTTAATTTTATATCACCTATAAGTTGGAGTTCACTTGATATTTTTGCGGCAAAATACACCAATATTAGTATAATATATGCATATGCGTTCTTAATTATAATGATAGCTTGTTTATTGAAAATTATTATGATTAAGAACAGAAACTATGTGATGCAAGTGAAAGGGGATTTCTGAAATGATAATTATAGAAAATGCTACAAAAAAGTTTGGAACCCAGACTGTATTAAATAATGTATCGTTGACTTTAGAAGACGGAAAGATATATGGTTTTGTAGGACAGAATGGCTGTGGAAAAACAGTTTTATTTAAGAGCATATGTGGATTTATATATCTTGACAGAGGAACAATAACAGTTGATGGAAAGGTTATAGGAAAAGATATTGATATAATAAAAGATGCTGGGATAATAATAGAAAGTCCGGGATTTTTACCCAATTATTCGGCATTTAAAAATCTAAAATTTCTAACTATGATAAAAGATAATATTGGAGATGAACAAATAAAGAGTACACTTATTAGTGTTGGCTTAGATCCGGAAAGCAAAAAGGTGGTAGGGAAATTTTCATTGGGAATGAGGCAGCGTCTTGGAATTGCACAGGCAATAATGGAGAATCCTCATATTTTAATACTTGATGAACCTATGAATGGTTTAGATAAGCGAGGAGTGGAAGACATTAGAAAAATTCTAATGGATTTGAAAAAGAAAGGAAAACTTATTCTTCTTGCAAGTCATAATCCATTAGATATAGATATATTATGTGATTGCGTCTATGAATTAGATGCAGGGACAATTGTTAACCAGAGAAGTATATTACCACGATAATAAAACATGTATAACCGAAAAAATCTTCTCATGAAAATAAGTTGAGTTTATTATAGAGAAGTACACCTAGTGAATTAATGGATAATTACATATATTTAGATAAGTCACAATTTGAACCGCATAGGCACAAAAATGCAGCTGTATGAGCCGATGAATGCACTTGATAGTATAGGTGTAAATGATATAAGAGAAATACTGCTTGATCTCAAAAAGCAGGGAAGACTGGTTATTTTAGCCAGTCACATACATGAGGATATAGAAATATTGTGTGATGAGGTCGTGAAGATAGAGGCTGGAAAGGTCAGTATTATGTAAAAGTGAAACTCCGGGCAGATTGCTCCGGAGTTTTTTACAACTATGACACATCACAGGTTTATAATCATCATAACAATTAAACATCAGCAATCAAAGGAGAAGAAAGAGTATGAAGAAGAAAAAAAATTACAGCAATAATGGCGGTGATCATGATGGCAGCGGGGCTTTCAGCCTGCTCACAATCAAATGCCAAGCTAGAGGGAAAATCCGGTATTGTAAAGGATGAGGCTTCAAAGACCGAAGGTGACACCGGTGTAGTAGACCAGGCTCCTGCTACGTATGTACAAGAGCCAGAGTATGTTGATGAAAACGATATAATTTCAACTGATGATACAGCAACGATAGATGGTATTTCATATAAAATTGATTCATATGAGCATACCACAGAGTTTGGAAACAGAAATAAGGATACGGTTGCAGAGTTTTTGAAAGATAGCTATGAAGGAAATATAGATGAAAATTATAACCTGAGCAATGGCTATAGTTATCTTTTTATAACGTTGACATTCACTTATAAGGATGGAGATGATAAGCAGCTTGAAGGAAATAGAAATGCAGGTATTCTGTATGCCATCAAGAATGATATGGAGAGAATACAGCAAAATTCAGATAGTGTATATATAGATAGCTATTGGCTTGGAGGAGATGAAAGTGACGTATATCATTATGTTTTAGGCAAAGGCGAGTGTATTACATCAGAGCTTGGATATATTATTCAGGATGAGGGAATACCTGAAGATTCTAAGTATATTTATTATTGTATAGAGTGTATAGATTCAAAAACCAATGATAAGGTGCAAAAATATTTTAAACTGGAGCTGTAGTTATGAATAGAATATTTAAACTTGAAATAAAACGTGCTTTTAGAAACAGATTATTTGCTGCCACATTGTGTGTTGCGTTTGCAATATGTGTATGGCATTTTA
>ERZ791864.139-NODE-139-length-100309-cov-10.143944_pt1 | contig 100309 bp, 95 predicted proteins | sample MGYA00510282_ERZ791864 | MGnify/ENA primary metagenome ERZ791864 (study PRJEB30046, sample SAMN00792087) | human gut metagenome | study: EMG produced TPA metagenomics assembly of the A metagenome-wide association study of gut microbiota in type 2... | reverse complement strand
AATACCGACCTCCAATCGTTAGATTTTTAGGTCTAACTTTTGGGGGTCGGTACAAATGAATCGGTTGTTCTTTTTTCTTAATTATTTTTAGTCAACAATTGTGTTAAGCCAAATATCTTTTTTCACCATTATAAATCCTATTAATGCCTTAATACCTTCAAGCATATTTACAAGGAAGAATATTCCAACAATGTGTATGGCAGTAAATTTTGTAAGACACATTGCAACAGGTACATTTACAAGGCAGACAAAACAACTGTCGAATAGAAATGTAATTATAGTTTTTCCACCACTTCTCAAAATGAAATATTCAGAATTTGACAGCGATATAAATGGTGTTGCAGCAGCTACAGCCCATATAAATTTTGTGGCAAGTTCGCGTATTTCGTCGGTTGTATTATAGAAATGTGGAAATACAGGTCCAAGTAGGCCAAGAATTATAATCATGCCAAATGATATTAAAAGTGAAAAAGCAGCCATTCGTGTAGCAGTCACTTTGGCCTCTTTCAGTTTTCCGGCACCTAGTAGTTGTCCTACAACAATAGCAATAGTTGTTCCCATTGTAACAAAAATACAATTAGAAATATTTCCAATAGTATTGCAAATATTTAGGCCTCCTACAGTGGCAAGACCTTTAGTGGACAAAGCCTGTGTTTGCAATGTAAGACCACCTGCCCATAAAAATTCGTTAAGCATGAGAGGGGCACCGGTTACAATTATTTTCTTAACAAGAGACCCCGGAACCTTAAGAGTTCTGTAGCAATGTTTAATAAAAGGATAATCATTTGAATGTATATGAGTATAAATTACAAGATAACCACATTCAACAAAACGAGAAATAACAGTGGCGATGGCTGCACCAACAACGCCCATGGCAGGAAATCCTAATTTTCCAAAAATAAATATGTAATTGAGAACTATATCAAATACTACAGCCAAAACTCCGGCTTTCATAGGGACAACAGTCTGTCCGGATTCTTTAAGAGTAGTGCTGTAGCAGTTAGAAATAACAAAAGGTGCAATTCCAATAACCATTATGTAAAGATAGTTTTTTGCATAATTGAATGTTTCCTGAATATTTCCTGAACTGCTTCCTTCGTGAAGAAACATATTAATTAGTGGTTCATGAAGAAAAATCATAACAGAAAGAGAAATAGCAATAATTGTAATGCCAATAAGAATCTTCATTCTAAAAACATCACGAACACCATTGTGATTCTTTTGTCCAAAATACTGGGCTGAAAAAAGTCCTGCTCCAGACATTCCTCCAAATACTAAAAGATTAAAAACAAAAAACAACTGATTTATAATTGCAACACCTGACATCTGATTGGTTCCAAGCTGTCCTACCATAATATTGTCAGCCATACTAACCAGATTAGTAAGAAGATTCTGGATAATAATGGGGATGGCAATTGTAAGGGTCATTTTGTAAAAATTTTTATCGCCAAAATATTTATCTTTAAATGATAAAACAGATTCATTCATATTGTTAACTCTCCTTTATAATTAGTACAAAATATATTGATTTTTACTTTGTGCTGAAACACTATTATGCTACGGATTTGAAAAGAATTCAATAGCCTATTGACGTATACGATACAAGCAAGTACAATAAAAACACTTAAAGGTGAAGAGGTAAAATATAATGATTAAATTTATGGTAGACTCAGGTTCAGACTATGATGTAAATGAAGCAAAAGAAAAAGGAATTGCATTTGTTCCTTTGTCAATTACTTTTGATAATGATACATATAAAGATGGAATTGAAATAAGCAGAAGTGAATTCTATAAGAGAATGAGGGAGGAAGATATTTTCCCTAAGACAGCTCAGCCATCACCACAGGCATTTCTTGATGTTTTCGAGGAGGCTAAGGCTAATGGAGACCAGATAATAGGTGTTATGCTTTCAGGTGGAATAAGTGGAACGTATCAGAGTGCCAATATTGCAAAAGATATGGCTGAATATGACGGAATCCATCTTATAGATTCAAAAACAGCAGTATATGCTATAAAGATAATGGTAGATTATGGAATGCAGTTAAGAGATGAAGGAAAAACTGTAGATGAAATTGTAGAGGCATTGGAAGAATTAAAATCAAGAATATCAATTAACCTTGCAATTGACAATCTTGAAAATTTATACAAAGGTGGACGACTTACAAAGATGCAAGCAGGTTTTGGTAATTTTGCAAAGCTTAAGCCGGTTATTTCAATTCCGGAAGGAACGCTAATTGTAAAAGGTAAGTTTATCGGCAGAAAGAAAGCCATTGCAGGACTTGTTAGTTATATAGAAGGAATGGACTTAGATGAAAGATTTCCAATTTATGGAATTTATTCAGACGGAACAGAGAATCTTGATAACTTTGTAAAGAAAGTTGAAGAAAAAGGAATTAAGTTTAAGGAATGTTATCAGATAGGACCTACAATAGGAACTCATGTTGGACCTGAAACATTTGGATTTATAGCAGTAGAAAAAGCAAAGAATTAGTTAATAAATGTTGGAATAGCAATGACGATGAAAGCTATAATAAAAATATAATAACCACAATGAAAAGAACTGTTAAGTTGGCAGAGTTCAAGTGCCAGAGTAACAGTTCTTTTTCTTATACAGATTAGAAATCTCCCCCCAATTGATTGCACGGATTGCTACGTGTTATGCAATCGCGTACAAAGAAAGTTCACAAATTATTTACAAAACTTTTTTTAGAAAAATGTTGACAAAGCGGTTGAGGAGTGGTAACTTTAACACAGATAAAATATTAGCACTCAAATTAAACGAGTGCTAACAGAAAGAGAAAGGAGATGCCATGGAACTTAATGAGAGAAAAGAAAAAATATTAGACGCTGTTATTAGGAACTATCTTGAGACAGGCGAACCAGTAGGTTCCAGAACCATTTCCAAATATACAGATTTAAATTTAAGCTCAGCAACAATTAGAAATGAAATGTCAGACCTTGAAGAGTTAGGCTACATAGTTCAGCCACATACATCGGCAGGAAGAATTCCAACTGATAAAGGTTACAGATTTTATGTAGACAATATTCTTAAAGACAGGATGGCAGAGCTTGATGAGAGAGAGAAGAAAGTTACCGAAAAGGAAGATTTACTTATTCAGAAAGTTGATAAGGTTGAAACCTTATTACAGAATATGGCGAAGATGTTAGCAACTAATACTAATTACGCCACAATGGTTTCCACACCGAAAGCACAGACTAACAGAATTAAGTTCGTACAGCTTTCAGTTTTGGAAGAAAAGAGTCTTCTTTGTACGGTAGTTTCAGATAAGAACCATGTGGTTAACAAAATTGTCAAAGTCAGCAAGGATGTTAACCAGGAAATAGTAGTCAGATTAAATGTAGCTCTTAATACAGTCCTTGCAGGATTATCAATTGAAGAAATTAATTTAGGAGTTATGACTACACTGGCATCACAGGCAGGAGAGTTTGAATCAGTTGTAAGCGAGGTTTTGAAAGCAATAACGGAAGCAATTGCAACAGAGGAGCAGATGAAGATTTATACTTCAGGTGCAACCAACATTTTCAAATATCCTGAATTAAGTGATAAAGAAAGAGCAAGCCAGTTACTTACTACATTAGAAGAAAAGTCTCAGCTTACCGAATTAATTAATGAAGGAGATGAGAAAACAGGTATTCAGGTCTACATTGGAAGTGAAAGTCCTGTACAGTCTATGAAAGATTGCAGTGTTGTAACTGCAACATACGAATTGGAAGATGGTTTCAAGGGAACAATAGGAATCATCGGACCGAAGAGAATGGACTACGAGAAAGTAGTAGATGCTTTAAGAAATGTGAAAGAACAACTAAGCGATACATTTAAGGATGAACATTTATAGCAAAGCTTAGTTAGACAATAGAATAAGAAAGAAAGGAAAGTCCAATGGAAAAAGAAAAAGAAACTTTGGATGAAAACATTACCGAAGAAACTAATAATGAAGTTAAAGATAATGAAGCTGAAAACACAAAGGCTGAAAATATTGAGACAGAAGAAACTGTAGAAGAAGCTAATGAACAGGAAGCTGAAGATACAGAAACTTCTGAAGAATATGAAGATACTAAAAAGAAGTTTTTCAAAAAGAAAGATAAGAAAGACAAAAAGGATCAGCAGATTGAAGAATTAAATGATAAATATCAAAGACTTTTTGCAGAGTTTCAGAATTACAGAAACAGAAGCGAAAAGGAAAAAACAGCAATGTACGAAGTAGGAGCTAAGGCAATCATAGAAAAAATTTTACCGGTTGTTGATAACTTTGAAAGAGGCGTTGCAGCTCTTAGTGAAGAGGATTTGGATTCACCTGTAGGTCAGGGAATGAATCTTATCTATAAACAGATGACAGCAGCTCTTGAAGATATGGGAGTTACAGTTATCGAAGCTGAAGGAAAGGAATTTGATCCTGAACTTCACAATGCAGTAATGCATGAGGACAATGAGGAACTTGGAGAAAACATGGTATCCCAGGAATTACAGAAAGGATACAAATACAGAGATTCAGTTGTCCGTCACAGTATGGTAAAGGTTGCTAACTAATTAGCAACATACCATTTCAAATAAAGATATTAACAAGTTTTTAGATTATATAGGAGGAAACAATCATGGGAAAGATTATTGGTATTGATTTAGGAACAACAAATTCATGTGTAGCAGTAATGGAAGGTGGAGAACCTACAGTAATAGCAAACGCTGAAGGATTCAGAACAACTCCATCAGTAGTAGCATTTAAGAAAGATGGTCAGAGATTAGTTGGTGATAACGCTAAACGTCAGGCTGTAACAAATGCTGAAGGTACAGTTTCATCAATTAAAAGACATATGGGTACAGATTATAAAGTAACAATTGATGGTAAGAGTTATACACCACAGGCTATTTCAGCTATGATTCTTCAGAAATTAAAAGCTGATGCAGAAGCTTATCTTGGTGAAAAAGTAACAGAAGCAGTTATTACTGTACCTGCTTACTTTAACGATGCACAGAGACAGGCAACAAAAGATGCAGGTAAGATTGCAGGTCTTGATGTAAAGAGAATTATCAACGAGCCAACAGCAGCAGCTTTAGCTTATGGTCTTGATAATGAAAACGAACAGAAGATTATGGTATACGATTTAGGTGGTGGTACATTTGATGTATCTGTTATCGAAATCGGTGATGGCGTTATCGAAGTACTTGCAACATCAGGTGATAACAGACTTGGTGGTGATGACTTTGATAAGAAGATTATGGACTATATGGTAGCAGACTTTAAGGGCAAGACAGGTATCGACCTTTCAAACGATAAGATGGCTATGGAAAGAGTTAAAGCTGAAGCAGAAGATGCTAAGAAGAAACTTTCATCAGCAACTCAGGTCGAAATCAGCATTCCTTTCATTACAGCAAATGAACAGGGACCACAGCATCTTAATATGACACTTACAAAGGCTAAATTCGATGAATTAACAAGAGACCTTGTTGAAAGAACAGCAGTTCCTGTACAGAATGCATTAAAGGATGCAGGAATTACAGCAGCAGAATTAAGCAAGGTATTATTAGTAGGTGGTTCAACACGTATCCCTGCTGTACAGGATAAAGTAAAACAGTTAACAGGTCATGAACCATCAAAGAAGATGAATCCTGATGAATGTGTAGCACTTGGTGCTTCTATCCAGGGTGGTAAATTAGCAGGTGATGCAGGTGCCGGCGAAATCCTTCTTCTTGATGTAACTCCACTTTCATTATCAATTGAAACAATGGGTGGTATTGCTACAAGACTTATTGAAAGAAATACAACTATTCCTACAAAGAAGAGTCAGATCTTCTCAACAGCTGCAGATAACCAGACAGCAGTAGATATTAACGTAGTACAGGGTGAAAGACAGTTTGCTAGAGACAACAAGAGCCTTGGACAGTTTAGATTAGATGGTATCCCTCCAGCAAGAAGAGGTGTTCCACAGATTGAAGTAACATTTGATATTGATGCAAACGGTATCGTTAATGTTTCAGCTAAGGATTTAGGAACAGGAAAAGAACAGCACATTACAATTACAGCAGGTTCAAATATGTCAGATGAAGATATCGATAAGGCAGTAAAAGAAGCAGCTGAATACGAAGCACAGGATAAGAAACGTAAAGAAGGAATCGATGCTAAGAACGAAGCTGATGCTATGGTATCACAGACAGAACAGGCTATGAATGAAGCAGGCGACAAGCTTGATCCTAACGACAAGCAGGAAGTTCAGGCAGACCTTGATGCATTAAAGGCTACAATCGCAGGAATTGGCGAAGAAGTTACAGATGCTCAGATTGAAGAACTTAAGGCTGGAAAAGAAAAATTAATGAACAGTGCACAGAAATTATTTGCTAAGATGTATGAACAGACACAGGGAGCAGGAGCTCAGGGTGCAGGTCCAGACATGGGTGCTCAGGGTGCCGGAAATGCAAATGATGATGTTGTAGATGGTGAATTTACAGAAGTATAATAAATGATGCAACATGCATGTGAAAATCCCGCCCGAGTTATCCCGGACGGGTTTTCACACGCAAGTAAGTCTTAGTTGTTTAGGAGGCAGGCTATGGCAGATAAAAGAGATTACTATGAGGTACTGGGTGTAGACAAAAACGCAGACAGTGCCACAATTAAAAAAGCATATAGAAAATTAGCCAAAAAATATCATCCGGATGCAAACCCGGGAGATGAAGAAGCAGCTTCAAAGTTTAAGGAAGCATCAGAGGCATACGCAGTTTTAAGTGATGACAGTAAGAGAAAGCAGTATGACCAGTTCGGTCACGCAGCTTTTGACGGCTCAGGCGGCGCAGGTGGATTTGACTTTAACGGAGCAGATTTTAGCGATATATTTGGTGGATTTGGAGATATATTTGGTGACATATTTGGTGGCGGAAGCAGAAGAAGCTCAAGAGCCAACAATGGTCCAATGCGTGGTGCAGATGTTAGGGTTGGTATAACAATCAACTTTAATGAAGCAGTTTTCGGCTGCAAGAAAGAAGTTACAATCAACTTTAAGGAAACATGTAGTAAATGTAATGGTACAGGTGCAAAACCTGGAACATCTCCTGAAAAATGTTCAAAATGTGGTGGACGTGGACAGTACGTTAGCCAGCAGCAGACACTTTTCGGAACAATGCAGTCAGTAACAACTTGTCCTGATTGTAATGGTACAGGTAAAGTAATTAAAGAGAAATGTCCTGACTGCTATGGCGCAGGATATATTTCAAAGAAGAAGAAAGTTTCTGTTGACATTCCTGCAGGTATTGATGACAGACAGAGTATTAGAATTACAGGACAGGGTGAGCCGGGACGTAATGGAGGTCCAAGAGGTGACTTATTAGTTGATATTAGAGTAAGACCAAGTAATGAATTTGAACGTCACGGAATGGATATATATACAACTACATCAATTTCATTTGCTCAGGCTGCTTTAGGTGGCGACATCAGAGTAAAAACAATTGATGGAGATGTTAAATTTAACATAAAACCGGGAACACAGACAGGAACAAGAATCAGATTAAAAGGCAAAGGTGTATGCCACGTACGTAACAACTCAATGAGAGGAGACCAGTACTCAACACTTGTTGTAAAAGTACCTACAAAACTTACATCAGAACAGAAGGAATTAATCAAAAAATTTGATGCAGTTTCAGGTAACACTTTAAATGAATTTGGTGAAGACAAACATGAAACAGCAGAAGATAAAATAAAGAAATTCTTCAAAAAATAATAGAAAAAAATACCCCATATAACGGAAAGGCAGAGATTATACAAATCAAAACCTTGGCCGGTATAAGGGGTATTTTTATTTATTTTCCATTCTTTTTAATTCCGGTAATATTGTGCATAGCATTGTAATAAAGCACATACTTCCACCGATTACATTAGAAATAGGTTCTGCAAGAAAAACTCCATTAGAGCCCATATTAAACAAATATGGGAATATGTAAGTTAAAGGAACAACAATAACAACTTTTCTAAGCAAAGAGAAGAAAATAGCATGTTTCTTCTTGTTAAGTGATTTAAAAAATGTCTGACCAATATACTGCAAATCCATAAAAATAAAAGCTGCAAAATAAAGTTTCAGCGCAGGAACAGCATCAGCTATAAGAGCGCTGTCAGAACTAAAAATCTGAATGAGAAAATGTGGTGCAACAATAATCAAAGTCCACATAATCGCAGTATATCCAAGAATCAGACAGCCCATTACAACTCCCGCCTTTCTTACACGACCAGGGCGATTAGCTCCATAATTATAACTTAAGATAGGAGATGACCCTTCGTTAATTGCATAAATAGGAGTTTCAACCATCTGTCTAACGCTTGAAACAATAGTCATAACCGAAATATAAACATCCCCACCTGTAACAGAAAGAACATTATTGCAGCAGATAGAAACAAGACTATTAGTAACCTGCATAATAAAACCGGCAGTTCCAAGACTAACAATATTCTTAGCATACTCAACACAACCTGTTATTTCATTTAAGTGCAAAAGTCTTATTTTTAACTCAGATTTACATCTTAGAAAGAAAATAACAAAAGAAGCAGACAAAATTTGCGAAATAACGGTAGCAATAGCAGCTCCACTAATACCAAGTCCCAAAACAAAAATAAAAATAGGGTCTAAAATAAAATTGGCAATGGCACCAATTGCAACAGAAAGCATGCCTGTTGTGGCATAGCCCTGTGCATTAATAAAAGGATTCATTCCTGTAGAAATCATGGAAGGAAGAGTGCCCAACATAAAAATAGTCATATATGGATAAGCATAACTCAATGCATTGTCAGATGCCCCAAACAAAACAAGAATAGGCTTTGCAAAAACAATCCCCAAAATAGTCAAAACAACAGCTCCCGCGCAAACCATAGAAAAAGAAGTATTCATAATACGGTTAGCCTTCTTAGAGTCACCCATACCACGACTAATGGAAAAAAGAGGAGCACCGCCACTTCCAAACAAATTACTGCAGGCAGTTACAATAGTTATAATAGGAAAACAAAGTCCCACCGCACCAAGAGCTGCGGTACCAACATCAGGAATACGGGCAATATAAATTCTATCAACAATATTATATAAAAGACTTAAAATCTGAGCCACCAACATAGGAATGGCAGCATTAAGAATATTGCCGGCAACATTGCCATTATCAAAATCAATTCTTTTCAATCATTTAATCTCCTTTGTATAAAGTAACAACTAGATATAATTTTTGGGTGTGTTTTGGAATATTTTATAGCGCAAAATTGCAAAATCCTGCTTATTGTTTACTTATATAAAATATTCCGAAATATATCAAAATTGTATATGAGTTGTTTTTATTATATATCGAAAATTTGAAATTACAAAATGTGGGAAAAAGAAAATTTGCGTATTAGATGTTTATATGTTATGATAAATCAGTTAAAAAGGGTTCAGGAAATGGAGCGTTTATATGAAGTGGAATAAGTATAAATTAAAGACAACTACTCAGGCAGAGGATTTTGTCAGTGGCGTTTTGATGGAACTTGGAATTAGTGGTATTCAGGTTGAAGATAATGTGCAGATTAGTCAGGAAGATAAGGAGAAGCAGTTTATTGATTATTTGGCTGACCTTCCTGAAGATGACGGAACTGCATATATTAGTTTTTATACAGAGGAAGATGATAATGCAGAGCAGCTTCTTGATCAGTTAAGAGAGAAGTTAAAGGAAGCTAAGAGCTTTATTAATGTGGGCGAAGGCAGTATTGAAAAAAGTACAACTGAAGATGTTGACTGGGTTAACAATTGGAAGAAGTATTTTAAGTCTTTTACTGTTGGAGAGTTTTTTATTAAGCCTACTTGGGAAGAAGTAGATGAAGAGCATAAGGGTATGAAGATGATTGAAATTGATCCGGGCACTGCTTTTGGAACAGGTAAGCATGACACAACACAGCTTTGTATTAAGCAGCTTGTGGAATATGTCAAGGATGGTGACAAGGTTCTTGATTTAGGCTGCGGAAGTGGTATTTTGTCAATTGTGGCAAAGAAGTTAAATGCTTCAAAGGTTGATATGACCGACATTGATCCTGCGGCAATTGAGGCTGTTTATGATAATTTTAAGGTAAATAAGCTTTCTATGGATAATGTGAAAGTTGAAGCAGGCAATGTTTTGGAAGATGAAAAAATGCAGGCTGAGTTTGAGGAAGAGCAGTACGATATTGTTGTTGCAAATATTCTTGCAGATGTAATTATTCCAATTGCAGGTATTGTGGATAGATTTTTAAAGCCAGGCGGAGTATTTATTTCATCAGGTATTATTTATATGAAAGAGGAAGATGTTAAAGATGCAATTAATAATAATAGTAATCTTCAGCTTTCAAAAGTAGTAAATCAGGGTGACTGGCGTGCCATTATGGCAATTAAGAAATAGGTAAGAGTGAAATAAGATGTATAGATTTTTTGTTAAAAAAGACCAGATACAGGAAGACGCAGTTATAATTATAGGTTCAGATGTTAATCATATAAAAAACGTTCTCAGAATGAAGAAGGGCGAAACCATTCTTATAAGCGACGGAGAAGACAGGGAATATGTTTGTACAATAGATGAACTTGAAAATGAACAGGTGCGGGCAAAAATAGAAGACGTAAATGGAGTGGCAAAGGAACTTCCAATTAAGGTTACTCTTTTTCAGGCATTGCCTAAAGGGGACAAAATGGAAACGGTTATCCAGAAGATGATTGAACTTGGAGCATACGAAATAGTTCCTGTATCCACTAAGAGATGCATAGTTAAGCTTGATAATAAGAAAGCTGTTTCTAAAACAAAACGTTGGAATTCAATTGCTGAAAGTGCGGCTAAGCAGTCTAAGCGGGGAATTATTCCAAAAGTTTCAATGCCTGTAACATACAAAGAGGCACTTAAAATGGCAGAAGCTATGGATATGGTACTTATTCCATACGAAAATGCAGAAAATATGGCTCATACAAGACAGGTTGTAAGTCAGATTAAGACGGGTATGACCGTTGGAATATTTATTGGACCTGAAGGTGGTTTTGCAGAGGAAGAAGTAGAACAGGCAATAAATACCGGAGCTTATGACATTACTCTTGGCAAAAGAATTTTAAGAACAGAGACAGCCGGAATGGCATTAATGTCAGTTTTAATGTTTGAAACAGAAGAGTGAAACAAAAATAATTAAAGTTATGTAAATAATTGATAGTTAAATATAGAGGTTAAAATGGAAGCATATTTTGATAATTCAGCTACAACCATAGTTACAGATTCAGTAAAAGACATTGTTGTAAAAACAATGACAGAGGATTTTGGAAATCCATCAGCTATGCATATGGTTGGAGTTAAGGCTGAAAAATATATTAAAGAAGCACAGGAAAATATAGCAAAAATATTAAAAGTTGATCCAAAGGAGATTTTCTTTACATCAGGTGGAACAGAGTCAAATAATATGGCTATTATTGGAACAGCAATGGCTAACAAACGTAAAGGTAACAAAATCATAACAACATCAGTTGAACATTCATCTGTTCTTGCAACAATGAAATATTTGGAAGAACAGGGCTTTGAAGTTATTTATTTGCCTGTTGACAGATATGGCGTTGTACAGATGGAAGCCTTGGAAAAAGAAATGACAGAAGATACTATCTTAGTTTCAACAATGTATGTAAATAATGAAGTTGGAGCAATTGAGCCGGTAGGAGAAATCGGTCAGTATATTAAGAAAGTAAATCCTTCTGTGGTTTATCACGTAGATGCAATTCAGGCATTTGGCAAGTTGGAAATTAAACCAAGAAGAGATAATATAGACCTTCTTACAGTTAGTGGACATAAGATTCACGGACCAAAGGGAAGCGGATTTATTTATATTAAAAAGAATACAAAGATTAACCCCATTATTTTTGGTGGCGGTCAGCAGATGGGCTTTAGATCCGGAACAGAAAACGTGCCGGGTATAGCAGGAATCGGTCAGGCATCAAAGGATTGTTATGACAACTTAGAGCATAACGTTGAAATTATTACTAATTTAAAGGACAAGTTAATTGACAGCCTTGAAGCAATAGAAGGTGTAACTGTAAACAGCAGAAAGGGTAATCTTGGGGCACCTCATATTGTAAGTGCAAGTTTTAAGGGCGTTAGAAGTGAAGTACTTCTTCATGCATTAGAGGACAAGGGCATATATATTTCAGCAGGAAGTGCATGTTCATCTAACAGACCGGCCGTAAGCTCAACACTTAAGGCTATGGGAATTGACAAGGACCTTTTGGAATCAACAGTAAGATTTAGTTTTTGTGAATTTAACACAGAGGAAGAAGTTGACTATGCAGTTGGAGAAATAAAGCAATTATTGCCTATTTTGAGAAAATATGTGCGTAGATAAATAACATAAAAATTAGTACAATTTATTTTGGAGGAGAAAGATGTTTAAATCATTTTTGATTAAATACGCCGAAATTGGCGTAAAAGGAAAAAACAGATATCTTTTCGAAAATGCTTTGGTAGATAATGCCAAAAGAGCATTAGATAAGATTGACGGAAACTTTAAGGTAACAAAAGAAAACGGAAGAATTTATGCAATAGCAGAAGGTGATTATGATTTTGATGAAGCTGTAGATGCATTACAGCACGTTTTCGGTATTGTTGGAATCTGTCCAATGGTTCAGATTGAAGACAATGGTTTTGATGATTTGGCAGAACAGGTTATTAAATACATTGATGAAACATACCCTGACAAAAACTTTACATTTAAGGTTATGGCAAGAAGAGCAAGAAAGAATTATCCAATGGATTCAATGAAGATTAACGCAGAATTAGGTGGAAGAATCTTAGATGCTTTTGAAGGTGTAAAGGTTGATGTTCATAATCCTGATGTTGAAATTAATGTTGAAATCAGAAATCACATTAATATTTATTCAAAGATTATTCCGGGACCAGGTGGTATGCCAGTAGGAACAGCAGGAAAGGCGATGTTGCTTTTATCAGGTGGTATTGACAGCCCTGTAGCAGGCTGGATGACAGCTAAGAGAGGCGTTGTGGTTGATGCAGTTTACTTCCACGCACCACCATACACATCAGAAAGAGCAAAACAGAAAGTTGTGGATTTAGCTAAGTTAGTATCAAAATATTCAGGTCCAATGAGACTTTATGTTGTAAACTTTACAGAAATTCAGATGTATATATATGACAAGTGCCCTCATGATGAATTAACAATTATTATGAGAAGATATATGATGAAGATTGCAGAATATTTTGCAAACAAGGAAAAGGCACAGGGACTTGTTACAGGCGAATCGATTGGTCAGGTTGCAAGCCAGACAATGCAGAGTCTTGCAGCAACTAACGAAGTATGTACAATGCCTGTATTCAGACCGGTTATTGCTTTTGATAAGCAGGAGATTGTTGATATTTCATTAAAAATCGGAACATATGAAACATCAATTCTTCCATACGAAGACTGTTGTACAACATTTGTTGCAAAGCACCCTGTAACAAAACCTAACATTAATGTGATTAAAAACTCAGAAAAACATTTGGCAGAAGAAATCGACAGAATGTTTGAGGACGCTGTAAATACAGCAGAAGTTATAGAGATTGGTTAGAAATCCATTACTGTGTAAGCACAGATGATATTAAAAAATTTGATATTGTAATAAAAAAGCAGGTTTACTTAAATGTAAACCTGCTAATAAAATCAAAATAAATAAAAATACTTATTTAGGAATAGAAGAAATTATACTTCGTATTTCTTAATAACTTCCATAATTTCAGCATTATCTTCATCACCATGAATATTTAAATTAATAGGCTTTGAAAGATCAAGACTGAAGATTCCCATAATTGATTTTGCATCAATAACATAACGACCTGATACTAAGTCGAAATCGCTATCAAATTTTGTAATATCATTGACAAAAGATTTAACCTTATCAATTGATCCTAAGTTGATTGTAACTGTTTTCATATATCAATACCTCTCTTAATCTTTATATGTAAAATGATAACACGGATTGAATCTTTGTCAATGTGTATAAATGCCCAAAAATATTTGCAAAAATCAGTTAATTTTTATAAAGGAGAAAAAATATGAGAAAAGCTGCACTTCACAATCTTGGATGCAAAGTAAATTCATACGAGACAGAAGCAATGACTCAATTGCTTAAAAAAGCAGGTTATGAAATCGTATCATTCCAGGATCAGGCAGACGTTTATATTATAAATACATGCTCTGTTACAAATATGGCAGACAGAAAATCAAGACAGATGCTTCATAAGGCTAAGAAGCAAAATCCTAATGCAGTAGTAGTGGCCACAGGCTGTTATGTGCAGACTGCAACTGAAAAAGTGGCACAGGATCTTTCAATAGATTTAGTTGTAGGAAATAACAGAAAAAAAGACATTGTGGAAATTCTTAATGAATATTATGCAGAAAAAGAAGCCGGAGAACAGGTTAAAGAAGAATATGTAATTGACATTAACCACACAGATGAATACGAAGATTTGGAAATTTCAACAGTAACAGAACATACAAGAGCCCACTTGAAAATTCAGGATGGATGTAACAATTTCTGTTCATATTGCATAATTCCATATGCAAGGGGAAGAATAAGAAGCAGAACAATGGAAAGCATAAAAGCTGAACTTGAAAGACTTTCAACTTCAGGTTTTAAGGAAATAGTTTTAACAGGAATTAACTTAAGTTGCTATGATGACAATGGCAAAAAGTTAATAGATGTTATAGAAATGGCAGACAATGTTAATGGAATTGAAAGAATCCGTTTAGGTTCACTTGATCCGGAAGTTGTAACAGAAGATTTTGTGGAAAGACTGGGCAAGGTTAAAAAGATTTGTCCGCATTTTCATTTTTCACTTCAAAGCGGATGCGACAAAACATTAAAAGCCATGAATCGACATTATACTTCAGATGAATACTATGAAAAGTGCCAGTTAATTAGAAAGTATATTGATAATCCTGCTTTTACAACAGATGTTATTGTGGGATTTCCGGGAGAAACAGAAGAAGACTACATTAGTTCAAGAGAGTTTGTAAAGAAGGTTAAGTTTGCAGAATTACATGTTTTTAAATATTCAAAGAGAGATGGCACTGTGGCAGCAAAAATGCCAAATCAGATAGATGAAAAAATAAAAACATTAAGAAGTGAAGACTTAATCAAAACAGGAGAAGAACTTACAAAAAAGTTTAGACAGGCTAAAATAGGTCAAGATACCACAGTATTGTTTGAAGAAAAAATCCTACTGGATAACAAGGAATATTGGGTTGGACATACAGTTGATTATATTAAAATTGCAGTGCCCGAAAAGGAAAATCTTGAAGGACAAATACGAAAAGTAAATGTTAAAGATTTTTTAACTAACGAAATAATGCTTGCCACTATGTAAGTTTTATATTAAAATTAGTGATAAAGAAAGCCTACTTGATAGGTAAAAAAAGGACGTGATAAGATGAGCGATTTAGGAAATACACAATTTTTCAGAGTTCCACAGGAACAGAAATTAGGAGTAGAGGAGATTCTCGAAAAGGTTTATGAAGCCTTAGCTGAAAAAGGATATAATCCTGTAAATCAGATTGTTGGTTATATTATGTCAGGGGATCCAACTTACATAACAAGCTATAAGAATGCAAGAAGCCTGATTATGAAAGTGGAACGTGATGAACTTATTGAAGAAACAGTAAAGTATTACATTAACCATAAGTTGAAATAAAGGTGGTATAAAACAGCATAAGAATAACATAAAATTAAACTTATCAGGCGGAAATATGGGAAAGCGATTAATTAAGATGTGGTTTTGGAATGGTATTATAGCTAACATTGTAAGCAATAATCCTATTGAAATCACGAATATCCCGGCTGATAAGTTTTTGATGCTTTTATATACCACAGTATAAAAATCAAAATGGAAAATAAAATGGAAAATGGAATGAGAATTTTAGGACTTGATTTTGGCTCTAAGACGGTTGGAGTTGCAGTTACGGATCCTTTAGGATATACAGCTCAGGGAGTTGAGATTATAAGAAGGGATTCTCCAAACAAGTTACGAAAGACATTAGCAAGAATAGAGCAGTTAGTAGAACAATACAATATAGAGAAGATTGTGCTTGGTTATCCTGTCATGCTTAGTGGTACGGAAGGTGAAAGAGTTAAAAAGACCAAAGAGTTTGGCGCAATGCTTGAGAGAAGAACAGGTCTTGAAATAGTCTTTCAGGATGAAAGACTTACAACTGTGGAAGCCTACGAGATTATGGATGAAGCAGGCATAAAGAAACAGGACAGGTATAAGTATGTGGACCAGATTGCGGCCACAATTATTTTGGAAGATTATATTAATAGGATTGAAAAGAACACATAAGATTAAGAAGCTATAGCTATTATTATAACGATAGGAACTGTGTGGTAAATAGGATTAAAGAATATGGAGAGATTTATTTAATGGAAGAAAAGATTGTTTTAACAGATGATGAAGGTAATGAAGTTGAAATGTACGTTGTTGAAGAAACAAGAATTAACAACGTTAACTATATCCTTGTAACAGAGGAAGGGGATGAAGATGAAGAAATTGCACATATTTTAAAAGATGTATCAGATGAAAATGATGAAGAAGCAATATATGAGATGGTAGAAGACGATTCTGAATTAGATTATATCGGAAGAATTTTTTCAGAACTGCTTGAAGATATTGATATAGAGCGATAAAATAGAAAAATATTAAGTAAAATCGTTTCAATCATAGAAAATGTGATAGTTTGTAAATATGGGGATGACTATGTGTTTAGAGAATTGTGATGATTTTATAGTTAGCAAGGTATTATGAGTATAAGAAAAGAAGAACGTGAATAGAGATTTAGGAGGAAAAATAAAAAATATGAGTGATAGTTCAAGAATAAAGGTTATTCCATTGGGAGGACTGGAACAGATCGGAATGAACATGACTGCATTTGAGTATAATGACGGAATTATTGTAGTTGACTGCGGTTTGTCATTTCCTGATGATGAAATGTTAGGAATTGACTGTGTAATACCTGATATTACATTTTTACTTGAAAATAAAGATAAGGTTAAAGGGTTCGTTATAACACATGGTCACGAGGACCACATTGGTGCTCTGCCATATGTTTTAAAAGAGATTAACGTACCTATTTATGCAACAAAGTTAACAATGGGCATTATTGAAGGAAAGCTTTCAGAGCATGACCTTTTAAGTGTTGTAAAACGTAAGGTTGTTAAGTTTGGACAAAGCATACATTTAGGTGACTTCAGAATTGAATTTATTAGAACTAACCATAGTATTGCAGATGCAGCAGCACTTGCAATCCACACACCTGTAGGTGTAATTGTTCATACAGGTGACTTTAAGGTAGATTACACACCTGTTTTTGGTGATGCAATTAACTTATGCAGATTTAGCGAATTAGGAAAGAAAGGTGTTTTGGCCTTAATGTGTGACAGTACTAACGTATTAAGACCGGGATTTACACCATCTGAAAGAAAGGTAGGAAAGACTTTCGACCATATTTTTTCAGAAAATACTAAAAGCAGAATTATTATTGCCACATTTGCATCTAATGTGGACAGAGTACAGCAGATTATTAACACAGCCTGCAAATATAACAGAAAGGTTATAGTTGAAGGCCGTAGTATGGTAAATATTATTTCTGTTGCAAGAGAGATGGATTATCTTAAGATTCCTGACAATACATTAATTAGTATTGAAGAAATGAAGAATTATACAGATGATCAGCTTGTACTTATTACAACAGGAAGTCAGGGTGAATCAATGGCAGCACTTTCAAGAATGGCTGCATCAATTCACAGAAAGGTACAGATTAAACCGGGAGACACAATTGTATTTAGTTCAACACCAATTCCGGGAAATGAGAAAGCTGTATCAAAGGTTATTAATGAACTTTATATGAAGGGCGCAAATGTTATTTTTAATGAAACTCACGTTTCAGGACATGCGTGTCAGGAAGAAATTAAGTTAATGTATTCATTAATTAAACCTAAGTATTCTATACCTGTTCATGGTGAATACAGACATTTAATGGAACATGGAAAGTTAGCACAGTCAATGGGTATTCCTAAGGAGAATGTTTTTCTTATGGAATCAGGTGATGTGTTAAGTATTGGAAAAGAAAATGCCAAGGTAGTAGGAAAGGTTCCTGCAGGTTCAGTTCTTGTGGACGGACTTGGAGTAGGTGACGTGGGAAATATTGTTTTACGTGACAGACAGAACCTTGCTGAAAACGGAATTATAATAGTAGTATTAACACTTGAAAAATACACAAATCAGATATTGGCAGGACCTGACATTGTAACAAGAGGATTTGTTTATGTTAGGGAATCAGAGAACTTAATCGAAAATGCAAAAGTTGTGGTAACTGAGGCATTGGAAGAATGTTTAAGCAGAAGAAATGCTGACTGGGGCAAGATTAAGATGGTAGTAAAAGACAGCCTTGGTGAATATATTTGGAAAACAATGAAGAGAAATCCTATGATTTTACCAATTATCATGGAAGTTGAGTAATAAAGAACATCGCTTTGTAAGTGAGTGAAATGGAGATTTACATGGATAATAGAAAGACCTCACAGGGATTTGCAAAATTTTCAATAAAAACATTGGTTTATGTTGTAATGATAGTTGTTGCCATTGTCTGCGCCACAACGGCATATAGTTTTGGCTCACAGATTTTTAGCAATGAAGGTGTGGATCCAAAGCCGGGAACAGATATGACATTTACTGTTGATGAGGGAACTTCAATAGAAAGTTTTGGAAAAACATTAGAGGAGTTTAATGTTATAAAAAGTTCAAGAGTTTTTACGGTTCAGTCATATCTTTATGAAGTAAGAAAAATAAAGGCAGGAACATATTCTTTTAATACATCTCAGAGCAATGAGGAGATTTTTAAGATTATAAATGCCGGTCCGGAAGAGGACAAGAAAGAAACGGAAACAACTACGAAAGCAAAGGGAGAATAGTGTGATAGTAGATGAGAGAATAGTCACTTACATGCATTCACTTGAAAAACCAAATAATAATGTGTTGGAAGAAATTGAACAGCAGGCTCATATTGACGGAGTTCCGATTATCCGAAAGGAAATGGAAAGCTTCTTGAGAGTAATGCTTACAATAACAAAACCAAAAAGAATTTTAGAGCTGGGTACTGCAGTTGGGTACTCAGCCATTTTAATGAGTGAAGCAATTGAAAAGGACGCAAGTATTATAACAATTGAAAACTACGAAAAGAGAATTGTTCAGGCAAGGGATAATTTCAAAAAAGCAGATAAGGAAGATGTTATTACAATGCTTGAAGGAGATGCCATGGAAATTATGCCCGGCCTTGAAGGAGACAGCTTTGACTTTGTTTTTATGGATGCGGCAAAGGCACAGTATATTCATTTTCTACCTGAAGTTATGCGCTTAATGAAGAAGGGGGCTGTTCTTATAACAGACAATGTTTTGCAGGAAGGGGATATTATCCAGTCTAAGTACGTTGTGAGAAGACGTGACAGAACAATTCACAAGCGTATGCGTGAATATTTGGAAGTAGTAAAGAATCATCCTGAACTTGAAACAACTATTGTTCCAATAGGTGATGGAATAACAATATCAGTGAAGAAATAATATTTGAAAAAAGATATTATATACAAGATACTATTTTGATAGATGAATAATGAGGAAAGGATTTAAAGATGAAAAAACCTGAATTATTAGTTCCTGCAAGCAGTTTGGAAGTTTTAAAAACTGCTGTGAGATATGGAGCAGATGCTGTATATATAGGTGGTGAAGTTTTTGGCTTAAGAGCAAAAGCTAAGAATTTTTCGTTGGAAGAGATGAAAGAAGGGGTGGAGTTTGCCCACAGATATAACGTAAAAGTATATGTTACAGCCAATATTTTGGCTCATAACAGCGATATTGAACCGGTTAAGGCATATTTCAATGACTTGAAAAAAGTAAAGCCGGATGCGCTTATTATTGCTGATCCTGCTATTTTTACAATTGCAAAGGAAATGTTGCCTGACATGGAACTTCATATAAGCACACAGGCTAACAATACTAACTATGGAACATACAATTTCTGGCATTCACTAGGTGCAAAGAGAGTTGTGTCAGCAAGAGAACTTTCAATTAGCGAAATAAAAGATATTAGAAATCACATTCCGGATGATTTGGAAATTGAAACTTTTGTACATGGTGCAATGTGTATTTCATATTCAGGAAGATGCCTTTTAAGTAGTTTTATGGCGGGAAGAGATGCCAATAAAGGTGCTTGCACTCATCCTTGCAGATGGAAATATGCAGTAGTGGAAGAATCAAGACCGGGCCAATATATGCCTGTAGAAGAAAATGAGCGCGGAACATACATTTTCAACTCAAAGGATTTATGCATGATTGACCATATTCCTGAACTTGTGGACGCAGGAATTGACAGCTTCAAAATAGAAGGAAGAATGAAGACAGCTCTTTATGTGGCAACAGTTGCCAGAACATACAGAATGGCAATTGATGATTATTTTGAAAATCCAAAGAAGTACGAAGAAAACATTCCAAAATACAAAACACTAATTTCACAGTGTACTTACAGACAGTACACAACAGGATTTTTCTTTGGAAAACCTGATGAAACAACACAGATATATGATTGTAACGTTTATGAACGAGATTATGTATATCTTGGAATATCAGGGAAACCTTTGGAAGATGGAAGTTTTGTAATTGAGCAGAAAAACAAATTCTGCGTAGGTGATAAAATCGAAATAATGAAAGCTGACGGAAGAGATATTGAAGCTAATGTAATATCGATTACAGATCAGGATGGAGTGGCAATGGAAAGTTGTCCGCATCCAAAGCAGATTATTACAATAAAGCTTGACCAGGTACCGGAGGCCGGAGACATACTTAGAATGAAAGCAGAATAAATGTTAATATAAAAAGACTTGGAGAGAACTTAGATAAGTAACTTTTCAAGTTTTTTTCTTTTTAGAGTACAGGCACAAAGAAGTCAGGTAAAGCATAAACTAGATTAAGTATGTCGAAAGGTATCCGGCTTGAAAACTTTTTTGGAACCTCTTACCCCTGATGAAGAAAAGATTTATATCGAAAAAATGAGGCTTGGGGATAAAAAAGCTAAGGACATACTGATTGAGAGGAATTTAAGACTTGTTGCCCATGTTGTAAAAAAATATTATGATGAGAACAGGGAAAACCAGGATCTTATTTCCATTGGAATAGTTGGACTTATAAAAGCTGTTAACACATATAATCCTGACAAGGGGAATCGCCTTGTAACTTACGCTGCAAAGTGTATAGAAAACGAACTCCTAATGATGCTTAGAGCGGAAAAAAAGAGAAGCAAGGATGTGTCATTAAACGAGCCTATTGGAACGGACAAAGAGGGAAATACCATAAGCCTTATAGATGTGGTTGAAAATGATGAAATGGATACGCTTGAACAAATAGAAAAAGCCGAGAATATCAGCCTTGTTCAGAAATATGTGGCACAGATTTTAAATGAAAGAGAAAAAGAAATAATTGTCTGGAGGTACGGATTGAATGGCAAGAAGCCAATGACTCAGAAAAAGGTTGGGGAAAAACTTGGCATATCAAGAAGCTATGTAAGCAGAATAGAAAAAAGAGCTTTAGAAAAATTAAAAAAAGCTCTTGATAATTCATATAGAATGTGATAAAACTACATTACAAATGAAACACTTAAAACAAAATGCAACATAAACTGGCTTCAGAAATAAAGAAAAATAGTCAGAAAATATGTTAGATTTTGTTAAAAAACAAAACTAAATATATAATCAAAATACTAAAGGAAAGCGGGGGACTTATATGGTATGTAAGATAAAATGTGCCGCAATAACCGGAATTGACACCCAACCTGTTATTGTGGAAACAGACGTATGTAATGGCCTGCCATCTTTTGATATGGTAGGCCTTTTAGCATCCAATATTAAAGAATCCAGAGAACGTGTTAGAACAGCAATTAAGAATTCAGGTTTTATGATACCGCCTAAGCGAATTACAATAAATTTTTCGCCGGCTAATATTAGAAAGACGGGAACCTATTTTGACCTGCCTGTGGCAGTATCCATACTTATGTCAATGGGACTGATTAACTGCACAGTAGATGACAAAATGTTCATAGGAGAATTAAGCCTTAACGGGGACATTGTAAAGATTAACGGAGTGTTGCCACTGGCGCTGTCAGCGATGGAACAGGGGATTAAGAAGTGCTATGTTCCAATTGAAAACGTAGGCGAATGTGATTTTATAAAAGACTTGGAAATAATCGGGGTAGAGAATCTTAATCAACTGGTAATGATTTTGGCAACTAATATGAAACCGCCTGAAATAAAAATCATTCCACAGGAAACAGAAGATTACAAATACGATTTTAAAAATATAAAAGGACAGATTCAGGCAAGGAAAGCATCGGAAATAGCGGCGGCAGGAATGCACAATATGTTAATGATGGGAAGTCCGGGAGTAGGAAAATCCATTATAGCAAAAACAATGCCATCCATACTTCCTGATATGACATTGGAAGAACAAATAGAAATATCAAAAATACAAAGTGTGGCAGGAAATCTTTCAGGAAGCCTTGTGAAGACCAGACCTGTGAGAAGTCCACATCACACGGCAACAGTTTCAGCAATGATTGGAGGTGGATTTAATCCTAAACCCGGGGAGATTACACAGGCGCACGGGGGAATACTTTTTCTTGACGAATTGCCTGAATTTTCAAGGCAGGTAATTGAAACATTAAGACAACCATTGGAGGATGAGAAGATTATTGTGTCCCGAAGCGGAGGAACATATGAATTTCCTGCCAAATTTATTTTGATAGGGGCAATGAATCCCTGCAAATGTGGTTACTACCCTGATATGAACAAATGTACTTGCACAGAGCAGGAAGTAAAGAAATATATGGAAAAAATAAGCGGTCCGCTAATAGACCGAATAGACTTGTGCGTGCATATGAATCAGGTTACATATTTTCAATTGGAAAAAGAAGAACAGCCGGAAGATTCTTTAACCATCAAAGAAAGAGTAAATAGGGCTGTTCAGATTCAGCGTGAAAGGTATGCCAATGAGAAGTTTAAGTTTAACAGTCAGCTTTCAGGGGAAAACATAAAGAAATACTGCAAACTTAACAAAGAAGAACAGCATTTAATGGAAAAAATATATACTACAATGGATTTAAGTATAAGAGCTTATGACAAAATCATAAAAGTGGCTAGAACAATAGCAGATTTAAAACAACACGAAAAAATACAACAGGGGGATATAGCTGAGGCTGTAAGTTACAGACCGGTGTTTTTTAAATAAATATGGATAATACAAATAAAAACATAAATCAAAATGCAAATACAAATGAAAATAAAAAAATAAACAATAAAAGAGGCAGTGAATACAAAGAACAGCTGGAAAAATTAAAGGACAAAAACTACATAAAGGAATTAGAAAAACAGGGCATAAAAGTTGTATCAGTAAATGACAGGGATTACCCGGCGAAGTTGTTGCCTTATGATCATAGACCAGAATATTTATTTTATAAAGGAAGACTGCCTGACAGGGACAAGCCTGTAGTGGCAATGGTAGGGGCAAGAGCGTGCTCTAATTATGGAAGAAAAATGGCAAGAGCATTGGCAAGAGAGCTGTCGGAAAACGGAGTTCAGATTATAAGCGGAATGGCAAGAGGCATAGACACTTATAGTCAGATAGGAGCTTTGGAAGGTGGAACGCCAACATTTGCAGTACTTGGAAGTGGTGTGGATGTTTGCTATCCAACAGAAAACATAGAACTTTATAATGATATTTTAAAAAATGGTGGAATAATTTCTGAGTATCCTCCGGGGGCAGGACCAATAGCCTGGCATTTTCCTCTTAGAAATAGAATTATAAGCGGACTTTCGGACAAGGTTATAGTAGTTGAGGCAAGAGAGAAAAGTGGTTCCCTGATTACCGTAGAATGGGCATTGGAACAGGGGAAAGACGTAATGGCAGTACCGGGTAGAGTGGGCGAAAAATTAAGCGATGGATGCAACCGTCTCATAAGGGCAGGAGCAGGCATAATTACAGGTGCTAACGACGTGCTAAATGACATACAATATAGTGGTTCAAAAAACGAAAATGAGAAAAAACAAAAAGAAAAAGGTCTTGAAAAAGATTTAGCCTTGTTGTATAGTGGGTTACGTTTACAGCCGAAAAATATTTATGAACTGATGAATGAAACAGGTTTTAAGTATGAAGAACTTACAGGTATGCTGCTAAAACTTCAGTTAATGGGACTGGTAGAGCAGCCATCAGAAAATTATTATTCAAAGGCTTAACGACAACAGCGAAAATATTTTAAGGAGATGTTTATGGCAAAATATCTTGTGATTGTGGAATCACCGGCTAAAGTTAAGACTATTAAAAAGTTTTTGGGCTCTAACTATGAAGTAGTTGCTTCAAATGGACACGTTAGAGATCTTCCTAAAAGTACAATGGGAATAGACATGGAAAATGACTACGAACCAAAGTATATTACAATTAGGGGAAAGGGAGACAAGTTGGCAGAACTTCGTCGCTATGCAAAAAAAGCAGACAAAGTATATTTGGCAACTGACCCGGACCGTGAGGGAGAAGCAATTTCATGGCACTTATCAATAGCCTTGAAATTAGATCCAAAGAAGACTTACAGAATTACTTTTAATGAAATTACAAAGCAGGCAGTAAAAGAGTCATTAAAACATCCAAGAGATATAGAAATGGGATTAGTTGATGCCCAGCAGGCAAGAAGAGTATTAGACAGAATGGTGGGATATAGCATTAGTCCGCTATTATGGATGAAGATTAAAAGAGGTTTAAGTGCAGGACGAGTTCAGTCTGTAGCATTAAAAATGCTCTGTGACAGAGAAGATGAAATAAACGCATTTATTCCAAAAGAATATTGGGATATGGATGCAGTATTAAAGCACAAAAATAAAGAATTTACAGTAAGCTTTTATGGCGACAACAAAGGTAAATTAGAAATTACCGGAAAAGAACAGTTAGACGGAATTGTTAAGGAATTAAAAGACAGTGAGTTTACTGTTAAGGACATTAAAAAGGGAAGCAGAACAAGAAAAGCACCTATACCTTTTACAACAAGTACATTGCAGCAGGAAGCTTCAAAGGCGCTTAACTTCTCAACACAGAAGACAATGAGAATAGCTCAGCAGTTGTATGAGGGTGTTGACATTAAGGGCAGAGGAACAATAGGTCTTATAACATATTTGAGAACTGATTCCACAAGAGTATCAGAAACAGCAGAAGTTCAGGTAAAGGAATTTATCGAAAGCAAATATGGCGATTCATATATGGCTAAAGAGATTAATTCAAAGAAGTCAAACAAGAAGATTCAGGATGCTCACGAAGCAATCAGACCTACAGATGTAAACTTAATGCCTGAAGAAGTAAAAGACCAGCTTCCAAGAGATTTATTTAGATTATATCAGCTTATCTGGAGAAGATTTGTTGCAAGCCGTATGGAAAATTCAGTTTACGAAACAACTAACGTAAAAGTTAATGCAGGAAAGTATATTTTTAATGCATCAACATCAAAACTTGATTTTGACGGTTTTATGAAAGTCTATACAGACAGTGATAATGAGAAAGTTGTTACAAACAACACCATTGCAAAGCTTGAAAAAGATTCAAAACTTGAATTTGAAAAGTTTGAAGAAAATCAGCACTTTACACAGCCACCTGCACATTTTACGGAAGCAGCACTTGTAAAGGCAATGGAAGAACAGGGTATTGGACGACCAAGCACTTATGCTCCGACTATTACAACAATTATTGCAAGACGTTATGTAACAAGAGAAAAGAAAAATCTTTATGTTACAGAGTTAGGTGAAGCAGTAAACAATGTAATGAAAACAGAGTTTAGTGTTATTGTAGACACACAGTTTACAGCTAACATGGAATCACTTCTTGATGCAGTTGAAGAAGGTACAATAGAATGGAAGACAGTTATCAGAAACTTTTATCCTGACTTAAAAGAACAGGTAGAAAATGCTGAAAAGAACTTAGAAAAGATTGACATTGCAGATGAAGAATCTGATGAAATCTGTGAAGAATGTGGAAGACGTATGGTAATTAAATACGGCCCACATGGTAAGTTCCTTGCCTGTCCGGGATTCCCTGAATGTAGAAATACAAAACCATACTTAGAAAAGATTGGCGTTCCTTGTCCTAAGTGTGGAAAGGATGTATTACTTAAGAAAACCAAGAAGGGCAGAAGATATTATGGTTGTATAGATAACCCTGAATGTGATTTTATGTCATGGCAGAAACCTTCTGCAGAAAAGTGTCCACAGTGTGGAGGCTATATGGTTGAAAAAGGTAACAAGCTTGCATGTGCAGATCCACAGTGTGGTTATGTTACAGAACTTAAGAAAGAAAAGCAGGCTAACTAAAAAACAATATGACAACATAGTAAAAGAATGTTGTGGAAAAATTGTGTGAAAGTCTGAATGAGAATTTTATAAAAAACATAATTTATACGAAAGAAAGCAGTTGCATACTGCTTTTTTTTGTGTTATGATATTTGAGTTGTATTAAGCACATCTGTGGAGAGTCAGACCGGTGCCCACGCTCGGGGTTGTCTGATTTGGTGAAGCAGATGGAAGGCATGATACATGCCGGGATAACACCGGAACAGTATCAATAATTAAATTTAAAAACCAGGAGGTATAAAAATGAGCGTTATTTCAATGAAACAGTTATTAGAAGCAGGTGTTCATTTCGGACATCAGACAAGAAGATGGAACCCTAAAATGGCAGAATACATCTACACAGAAAGAAATGGTATCTACATCATCGACTTACAGAAGTCAGTAGGTAAAGTAGATGAAGCTTACAAGGCAGTTTCAGATATCGCAGCAGAAGGCGGTACAATTCTTTTCGTTGGTACAAAGAAACAGGCTCAGGAAGCTGTTCAGACAGAAGCTGAAAGATGTGGAATGTACTACGTTAACGAAAGATGGCTTGGAGGTATGCTTACAAACTTCAAGACTATCCAGTCAAGAATTAAGAGATTAAAAGACATCGAAAAGATGGCAGAAGATGGAACATTTGATGTTCTTCCTAAGAAAGAAGTTGTTAACATCAAGAAGGAATGGGACAAGCTTGAAAAGAACCTTGGCGGTATCAAGGACATGAAGAGAATCCCAGATGCTATCTTTGTAGTAGATCCTAAGAAGGAAAAAATCTGTGTTCAGGAAGCACATTCACTTGGAATTACATTAATCGGTATTGCAGATACAAACTGTGACCCAGAAGAATTAGACTATGTTATCCCAGGTAACGATGATGCTATTAGAGCAGTAAAACTTATCGTTTCTAAGATGGCTGATGCTGTTATCGAAGCAAACCAGGGTGAAGAAATGGTAGCTGAAGATGCAGCTGAAGAAGCAACAGAAGAATAAGATATAGTTTTTAGGAGGATATAATTATGACAATCACAGCAGCAATGGTAAAAGAATTAAGAGAATTAACAGGCGCTGGTGTTATGGCTTGTAAGAAAGCTTTAGTAGAAACAGATGGAGATCAGGAAGCAGCTATCGAAATCTTAAGAAAAAAAGGCGAAGCTACAGCAGTTAAGAAATCAGGAAGAATTGCAGCAGAAGGTGTTGTATTTACAGCAGTAAAAGACGGCAAGGCAGCAATCGTTGAAGTTAACTCAGAAACAGACTTCGTTGCTAAGAACGAAAAATTCCAGACATTCGTATCAAACGTTGCAAATCAGATTCTTGATTCTGATGCAGCAGACATGGACGCATTCATGGCTGAACCATGGGCACTTGATACAACAAAGACAGTTAAAGACGAATTAGTTTCACAGATCGCAGTAATCGGTGAAAACATGAATATCAGAAGATTCAAGAAGATTGAATCAGACGGAGTTCTTGCTTCATACATCCACGCTGGTGGAAAGATTGGTGTATTAGTTGACGCTGATGCTCCAGCAAACGATACAGTTGTAGCAGCAATTAAGACAGTAGCTATGCAGATTGCAGCTATGAGCCCTCAGTACGTTAGCAGAGAAGACATCTCAGATGAAGAACTTGCTAAGATGAGAGAAATCACAATTGACAGTGCTTTAAATGATGTATCATCACTTCCAAAGCCAATCCAGAAGGATATCTTCGCTGAAGCATTTGCTTCAGATGCATTAAATGCTGAAGACAAGGCTGTATTAGAAGAAAAGCAGAATGACAAGTATTTATTCAACTTCCTTTCAAAAGAAGCAATCGCTGCATTAGCTGCAATTGCAATGAGCAAGAAGGAAGCAATTATGGCTAACAAGATTTTCAACGGCTTAGTTGAAGGTCGTATTTCAAAGCAGTTAAAAGAAGTATGTCTTCTTGATCAGACATACGTTATGGCTGCAGATGGAAAGCAGACAGTAAAAGCATACTTAGCTGAAGTTTCAAAAGAAGTTGGTGCTACAGTTGCACTTAAGAGCTTCGTAAGATTCGAAACTGGTGAAGGTATCGAAAAGAAAGAAGAAGACTTCGCTGCAGAAGTAGCAAAACAGATGAAATAAATCTAGGTAGAATAATAAGATAAGAGAAAACCCTTTAAGCGTAGGTAAGTTACTATGTTTAAAGGGTTTTTTTGCGTCCAATGAGAACACACAACTTATCGCATAGTATCATAACTAATCACAAAAGTTGGACCGAATTTGGTCCAAAGTTGGTCCGGATAGAATGGACCAACTTTAAAAGAAGAGTTTGCTTAATTCTTCGTTAATAACTAAATTGGATTGCTATGAAATATTTATTAAATATTAAAATAATGAAATAAAAATGTATGCGAATAAGAGAACAACGTTCTATTAATAAAATATTTTATAGCAGTTCAAAATATGGAACTAAAAAGATTAATACACCATAAAAAGGTGTAAAGAAACAAAAATGCACCACTACAGTTAATGGTTAAATATTAAAGTTAGAATTATGATAATGGTGCTGGAAGCAATTGGCTTCCTAAAAATACAATTGAATAACAATTACAAATTTATGAAAGAATTTCATATCTTACACAGAATAATTAGTGTAAGGAGTAAAATTCCGGTGCACCTGTCTGGATAATCATTCATAGCAATGCGAAGAGAACCGAAGGATTGAAAAATGAAGGTGGAGCGAGCAGGACAGATTAAATGTAGCGGAAGGATAATAAAACACAGAGGAGTGAAAGAAACTCCTTATCCTCGAAATGGCGGCAGAGGAGATAGTTTCTTAAGGAAGCGTCGTGAACGCATAAGCGGCTTGTTTGTAATTCCCAGGTGTACGGGCGATGAGGGCTTAAAGATAAGCACAGTGCACATACATAGTTAATAACCCACAGTACTATGAATGAATATGAAAGGAGCAGAATAGTTGGGAATTAACGCAAAAAAACAAAAGCCAGAAAAAAATAGCAAAGAAAACAATGCTAAAGAAAAATTGGAAAGAGATTTAAGAAGCTGTATGAAATGCAAATATTTTTGGGGAAATGATAACAGATGTATTAATAATGAAAAATGTGGAGCAGGAAAGCAAAAAACAGAAAAGCAGCAGGAGAGTAAATGTGTAGGATGTCCATATGGAAAAAACAGCAGATATTGTTTTCCGTGCATGAGAGATTTATTAGGAAAGTAAGAAAGAAGGATACATAGATGACTAAAAAGGCAAGGAGGCACAGACAGATGGAAAAGAGATTAGAAATAATTGCAATTGACCATGGATGGTCAAATATAAAAACAGTTAATACAGTTTTTTCTACAGCAGTTAATCAAATAGCAAATGAACCGGGGATATTTGATAATATTCTTCAGTATGAAGGAAAATTTTATTCAGTCGGAGGAAAAAGATTAGAGGTAAAAGATAACAAGGTTACTGACGAAAGTTTTTATCTTCTTACGCTTGCAGCTATGGCGAAGGAGTTGAAGATAAGAGGAAAGAATAGTGCAGATGTCTTTTTATCCGTAGGACTTCCGTTAACCAGATTCGGAGCAGAAAAGGATAATTTTATTAAATATCTGTCTAAAAAAAGAGAGTTGGAGTTTAAATTTGAAAATAGAACATATAGGGTAAATATTATTAAGGTGTCTGTATTTCCACAGTGTTATGCAGCGGTGGCAGATAAAATGCCACAGTATGATAGAAAGCATATTGTAGTGGATATAGGATCATGGACAATGGATTTGATGACAATAAAAAATATGAAACCAGAGTTATCGGAGTGTGATACAAGACCAATGGGGTTAATTACATGCATGCATGCAATTAATAAGGAATGTGTAGCCAAGTTTAATTGTGAAATTGATGAATCAGAACTTGAATATGTTATGAAAACAGGAATGTGTGATATGGAAGAGAGATTTGCACAGGTAGTTGAGGAAGAAATAAGAAAATTTACAAATAAGGTATTTAATACATTAAGAGAATTTAGCATCAGTCTCAATATTACACCAATAACATTTGTAGGTGGAGGTGCAGCGGTAATGAAGCACTATGGAGAAATAGAGAGTAAAAACATTAGTTATATAGAGGATGTCAAAGCAAATGCAAAAGGGTTTGAATATTTGGCAAAAGCATTTATGATTTCAAAATCAAGGCAGAGGGGAGGAATTTAAATGGCTAAAAATGATGATGGATTTTACCATACATTAAGACTAAGTAGAAGAAATCCAAATCATATAAGAATGCATCAGATATTGGTTGATTTAGACAAGTCAGTATATAAATCTCAAAATCAATTTATTGTGGATGCTGTTGAGTTCTATATTAACGCTTTAGAAGAGGATGTGATTACAAATAGCGGAAAACAAAAAAGACAAGAAAGTTTTGCAACAAAAGAGGAGTTACAAGAAGTAAAAGAAAGTATGAGAGCGGAAATGATAACTGAGGTAAACAAACAGATATTGTCCGTAATTGGAACTTTTACAGGTAATCTCATAAAGGGAACAAACATAAATGATACATCAAAGAATGATGGATTTAATGCAGATGATACAGTAATGGGACTTGCAGAAATGTGGGGAGAATAGGAGGAATATGGCAGGAAATATTTTATATGGAATAAAAAAGTTTGGTATAAGTGTGGTTACAATAATTGCGAGAGTTGTTATAACATTAATTCAGTTATTAGTTGAAGTTGGTAGTTTGGCAGTTAGTATCACAGGAATAGTATTAAAAATATTTCTTGCTATATTATTAATTGGAAAAAGAAAGTAAATGAAATGATTTGTAAATTATTGTATAATCAAGGAGGTCAAAATGAACAGAATACGGGATGAAACAAAACCTTATCCCGAGTTATAACAGAATAAATTCGCAACAGTAGGAGCGGATGGGGTATAACACGGATAGCCTGCCACTCTTACAGAGAGAGGTAGGCAAATGAAGAAATTAGGTTTATTTATAATTGTAGGATTATTGTCAATGACAATTCCACAAATGAATGCAAATACATTTACAGTGCAGGCTGCAACTATTAAAAAGGTTACAAGTATAAAAAAGAATAGAGTAAAAGATGGTTCATATTTTTACTCAAAGAAAAAGTATTATGATGGATGCTATCGTAAAATTAGTTGGAAAAAAATAAAGAAAGTAAGTGGATATCAGGTTTATAGATATGATTACTATTTAAAAAAGTGGAATAGAGTATTAATCACCAAAAATAATTATTTTAAAATAACTGATATGTGTGAAGGAGAAAAAGTAAAGTTAAAGGTCAGAGCATATAAAAAGAAAAAAGGAAAGACAATCTATGGACGTTTTTCAAAGGCTTTAATATATACTGAAAACACTTTTTTATATTACACTAAGAATGATAAGTTAGTAAAAAAGGGATGTTATGTTTCAGGTTTGAACGGATACCACAAAAATTGTGAGCAACAAGCATTTACACTTCAAAATGAATATAGAAAAAAAGTGGGTGTTAAACAATTAGAATGGTCTGAAGTGTTGTATGAAATATGTAAGTCAAGAGCAAAGGAAATAGTGAATGATTTCTCACACAATAAATTGGATTCAACTGCTCAAAAAGTATTAAAAGACAAGTATAATTATGACAAATGGATGTTACGAGGTAAGGTTGGTACAAAGGAATATGGACTGACAATTGTTAGTGGTGAAAATATTTTTGGAGGAAGTACTTCACCTAAACAGGCGATGACTTCATGGAAGAACAGTCCGGGACATTATCATAATATGATACATTCAGACTATCGTTACGGAGCAATGGCTTCTTATGAGGGAAGATGGGTCGCAATTTTTAGTATGGTAGATGTAGATGAAATTGTTTTGAATAATAACATGGAAAGTCTGGAGTCTGCATTGCAAATTTTAGATAGATAGTAAAATATATAAATGGTAAAAGATCGTCAGTTTTGGCGGTCTTTTTCTTTTGGAAAGGAGAGTTTCAGTTAATGAATAAAATAAAGAGAATTGTGGCAATGATGCTTGCAATAGTTATGTCGATAACTGTGTTGCCACAATCGACAAAAAAGGTACAGGCTGCAACAGGTAAGGCATCTTTAGTAAATATAGGTCAGCTTGGAACAGTTAATATTGGTGAAAAAAGTGAAAGTGGCACATGGCTTAAAACAATGGTAAACGGTAAGCCGGTTTTTTGCCAGGATTTAGGAAAAGCTTGTCATACAGGAGATGTATATGTATCATCAAATGACGAAATCTCAAGCGATAATTCAAACAAAAAAATATCAGTTGAGGCAAAAATAGGATATTGGTATGCATATGTAAAAAAGAAGGCAAATAAAGCATGGGTGTATGCTCAATGTCTCATATGGAGTGCTGAAGAAGGAAGAACAAGTGAAAGTCAGCTTAAAGATGTGATTAAACAGGTAAGAAATAATACCGGATATTATAATGATAAAACAGTAAATGAAATATACAATCAAATTTTTAATATAGATCATACTGTTATATGTTCTATTTCAAAGTGGACATCATCTGCTTATTCAAGACAGGTGCTTATGGAAATAAATTCAACTGACGAGGAAGAAGACTATAAATACTATCCATTAAATGATACGTTAAGATATAGACAACGTATAACATTAACAAAGAAAGATGAAGAAAATAAAGCATTACCAAAAGTAAAATTCTTATTAACAGCAAAAAATGTTAAAGAATTATATTCCTTTAAATTTAATGGCTGGGGTGATGCAGAAAGTGGTGATGTTGACGAAGATCAAAGTAGATTTGAAATTGAAGCTTTGACAGATTTAAATGGAAAAATAACATATAAATTTGATTATCAAATTCAATCAGAAGATTATTACTATTGTAAAGCTGATGATTTAAAAGAAATGACGGATTCAGCAAAAAAGGAAATTAAAAATAAATTGGATGATGAGGGATATAAGTATGCAAGTGATTTATCAAAAAGTGGTGCAGAAAAATTAATTCAGTCAGATTTAGATAAGCAGATGAAAGCAATAAATAATAAATATGTTGTAAAGGAATTAGACACAGGAAATGCAAACATTATTGCACAGGGAAGTATTGCGAAAGGAGTTACAATTACAATTCAGTCGGATAAGAGCTGGGTTAAGGAAAATGGCGTATGGCCGGATACTTCATCTGGAAAATATGGTTCTTACGAGAAGGCATATCAATTTAATGTAGTAAATAATTATAAAAAGGTAAAGCTTATTGCAATCAAAAAGGACAATGAAACAGGTGAAGTGGCTCAGGGAGATGCAACACTAGCAGGAGCAGTATATGGTATGTATGAGGATTATGGATGTACAAAATTATTGAAAAAATATACTACAGACAGCAGAAATCAGTTTGAAACAGATTATGTAAGATGTGGAAGTGATTATTACCTAAAGGAGATTGTTCCGCCTGTAGGATATTTGAAAAATGATAAAGTATATAAAATACATGAAGATGGTCAGGAATATACGGCTGAATATAATAGTGCAAAATCAAAATTAGAATTGGGAGAAGATGTTGTTAAAGGAAAGGTTTCTATAATTAAGGGAAAAGGAAATGGAAATGCAGGTATTGTTTCACCAGAGGTAAATGCACAGTTTCAGGTTTATATTGCATCAAGTGGATCATACGATAAGGCAAAGGATACAGAAAAAGATTTACTTAAAACCAATAGTGAAGGATATGCAATAACAAAAGAATTACCATATGGTACATATATTGTTCATCAGATTAGTGGTGATGACGAGACAGAGTATTGTCCTGATTTTTATATTGATATAAAAGAGCAGGGAAAGACATATAAGTATCTTTTAAATAATCCTGAATTTACAGCATATTTAAAAATTGTTAAAAAGGATGCCCAGACTAAAAAGACAGTATTAAAACCAAACACAACATATCAGATTTATAAAGTGAATGATGATGGAACAGAAATGATTGTAAATCAGTCATATAATAATGGAAACAAAATTATTACAGTGGACAGATTTGTTTCAGATGATACAGGAGAAATAATTACCTATGAAAAATTAAAGGCTGGTAAATATCGAGTTTACGAGGTACAGGGACCGGAAGGATTTAAGAACAACAAGTCATTTATTAACATTGAAATTACAAATAAATCTTATAAAACAATGACAGATAAGGATGGAAATGAGTATCTATATGCAGAGTATGAATACTACAATGATGAAACATATGGAAAGTTTACAATTAAAAAGACAGGACCAGGTTTAACAGGATTTGAATATGAAACAATTATGAAAACATTAAATATTGACAGTTTTATTTATACAAATGCAATGAATGTTTCTTTGCAGCAAAATCCATTTAAATATGAAGATGTAATGCTTAATGATGTGGTATTCGAACTTTATGCGAAAGAGGATATTGTAACACAGGATGGTCAGAATACAACATGGTTTAAAGCAGGTGAGTTAGTGGCGACTATTACAACTGGTTCAGGTGCAGAGTTTATGTCAGATTGTAATGGAATATGCAAAGCAAAATTAGAAGAAAACGGAGCGGTAACGTTGGATGTCCCTCTTGGAGAATATGAAATAAAGGAAGTAAAGACAACATACGGTCACGTATTACAAAGTACTAATTCATGGAATTTAAAATTTGTGTGGAACAGTCAGGAAGAGGAATATGTTTCTGATATTTCAGATAATACACAAGATGGTATTTTAGATATTAGGAATGAGTTGGTATCAACAGAAGTCAGGGTTACAAAAAAAGATGCAAGGACATCTAAACCTGTTCCAGATACAACTTTTGGATTTTATACAAAAGACAATATTTATGATAAAGATGGTAATGTGATTCTTAAGGCAGGCTCTAAGATTACAAAAGTAAAGACAGATAAAGACGGAAAAGCAATAATACCATTTCCTGTTCCGGTAATGGGAGAAAGATATGGAGATAAAGATTTACCTATTAATTCAGGAGATTACTATTTCTTAGAAGAAAATATTTCGGACAGTTATTATATTTCAGAAGAACCTATATTTGTTCATCTAGAATATAAAAATCAGGAAACACCAATAGTAACAGCAGAAGCAAAAGTTGTTAATGAACAGACAGAGGTTGAAGTTGATAAATTGATGATTGCCAGTAGTGTAGAAATTCCAAATTGTCATCTTAAGATTTCAGATGAAAATGGAAATGAAATTGTAAGTTGGATAACAGGAGATAAAGATTCAATTATTGTAAATGAAAAGTTAGAAGAAATGGGATATTTTAACTTTGAAGCTAAGATGAATGAAAATGGAAATATAAAAATAAATGGATTGCTGCATGACAAGGAATACGTCTTGACAGAGACAAAGCCAGCAGATGGATTTGTCTCAGCGACAGATATTTCATTTATGTTAAAACTGAAGATTGAAAAAGCAGATTATTTAACACAGATTTTGATTAAAGAAAATGAAAAATTTGTTCCTGCAATTTCAAATAAACTGGTAATGTATGATGATACAACAAAAATTGAATTTTCAAAGACAGAAATCACAGGAGAAAAGGAAATTCCGGGATGTGAACTTGAAGTAACAGATAAAGAGACAGGACGGATAATGGATAAATGGACTTCAAGTAAAGATAAGCATATAGTTGAAGGGAAATATGTAGTAGGAAAGACATATATGTTTACAGAAAAAAGACCGGCAAGTGGCTTCGCAACTGCTGAAAGTGTCGAATTTAAAATTTCTGACACGGGAAATATTCAGCAAGTATCTATGAAAGATGATACCATAAAAATTCAATTTTCAAAGATAGCATCTGATACTAAAAAGTTATTACCAGGAGCAAAGTATAAGGTATTAGACAGTAAGGGAAAGAAAGTATGTGAATTCACAACAAAGAAAAAGGAAACTGCACTTAATGGCATTTTATGTGCAGGGGAAACATATACGTTTGTTGAACATCAGGCACCTAAACATTATAAAAAAGCAAAGAATGTAAAGATTACAGTTAAGGATACAGGTAAAATACAGAAAATTAAGGTTGTGGATGAACGTATTCCAGAAGTGCCGGATACACCACAGACAGGTTATAATAAAAGCATATATTTATATGTGCTGGCATTATTATTTGGAATAGGTATGTTGGCAAAATGTCTAAATGTAAAAAATAGATATAGAAAGAAGCAAGATGAAGAATAAAAAGAAATTTCTTAGGACAAGTATTTCTACATTAGTTGTAGTAGCTACATTTTTAATAGCTGTAGTGGCTACAATTAAATATAAAGAGGATTATGATGAAGAGAAGAGATTTAATGATATAAGGGAAAATGTTGAAAAAAGCTCAGAAGAAAAAATACTCTATAACTTGAAGAAAAAAAACAAAGACATTGTAGGGTATATTGAAATACCTAATACAACAATAAGTTATCCAGTATTACAAACAACAGATGAGCCGGATTTTTATCTTAATCATGATATTAATAGGAATTATAGTTTTTATGGGACACCATATCTGTCAGCTTATTGTAATTTAGAAAAGTCAGATAATTTAATCATATATGGTCATAACATAAATGGAACAAAAATGTTTGGAGAATTAACAAAATATCGAGAGGAAAATTTTTTCAAGAAACATAGAAATGTTTATTTTACAACAGATAGAAAAAAGAAATATAAAATATTTTCTGTTATTAGTGTGAATAAGAAAGCATTTCCATATTGGAAATTTGTTATGGCACAGGATAAACTTGATTATGATGAGTTTATAAATAAAGTAAAAAAATATAGTTTCTATGATGTTGGAATTACGCCCCAATATGGAGATAAAATTATAACACTTTCTACATGTGATAATGATAGGGGAAATGATTATAGATTTGTCATTTTTGGCATTAAGTACAAGTAGATGAAAAAAATAAAATTTGATATAATATGTGCAAGATATAGTGTTAAGGAGGACGAAAAATAATAACTATGGAAAGTACATACGTTAAAAATTTAATTTGTAAAGTTATAAACAAATCAGAAAGTGACAATTGGGATGATGCAGTAATGGAGTGGGAAATTATTGATTGTGAGGAAGATGAAAGCTGCTCGGAAATGTGTATATGTGGAAAAGAAAATATAAAATATTTATATACTATTAAAAATATATACAACGCAAATATTTTGTTCCCAATTGGAAGTTCATGTATTAAAAAGTTTGATCGAAAAGATTTGAGGGAAAAGACAACTTTAATGGAAGCACAATTCAAATTATTACATGCCGTGGAAAAAAATCAATTTTTGATGTTATCTACAGATTTATTTACGCGTCGATTACTATTATGGTTATATGAAGAAGGTGCTTTTAATTCAAAGTATAATAATTTTAATGGAGAAGTTGATTATAATTTTATGTTGAAAATGTTTAATAAGAGAAATAAAGATGATATAACAGTGGCTCAGCGTAAAAAAATTGCAGCTATACTATTGAATTCAATTAAACCCTTTTTGCAAGATGTCTTAGCATGCAAAGTTAGGTAAGGAGAAAAAATGTCAGGGAAAAGTAAAAATAGTTTTGAAGTAATTAATGATGAAATTCATATTTATGGAGAAAATTGGTCTAGAGTAGGGTTAACAACATACCGCAAAGATTATTATGATGAAATATGTTCTAAAACATGGAGTTTAACAAATCGTAAGGATTTAGATAAAAGTTATTTGAAAAATAGTGATTTGGGACTTTTGCATAGGTATATAATGTCTAAGTGGTATGGAAAAAAGATCTTAGATGAAATGAGTGAAAAAGGGTATATAGTTGAACATATGAACAACAAACATATGGATTGCAGAATTTCAAATTTAGAATTTTTAAAAAAAGCTTATAATACTGCAAAAGCCCAAACATTTGATAAAGATTCAGTAGAAATGGAAAAGCATATCGCTGTAAATATTTTTAAGGATTTCTCTACAGGATGTTATCAGCTAACGATTGGTTGTAATGATAGCATTATTGGGTTTGATACTGAAGGAAGTAAGTATTATGTTGTGGCAATTTTATTATTATATGATTGTGATTATTCAATAGTAATAAATGATGCTGAAAATATTTTACGATTGTATGAGACTGAGGGAAGAATAGATATATCAAAAACTTATGCGTGTGACGTAAAAATAAGGAAAGCAATAGATATTAATTTAACAGAAAAAGAAAAAAATAGTGCTATTGTAATGAGAGATGGGGTGTCATATTTGGTTTTAGGAACGGAAAAAGCTTATCTAAATTCAGTACATTATGAAAAAGGCTGGAGACCACCAAAAGAATAAGACAATGTTGGAAAATATAATATGAAATAAATTTCTATTAAAAAATTAAAAACATAAAATATGAAATAATTGTAAAAGGGAGATGTGAATGATTCGCATTTCCTATTTTTATTTTTAGGAGGAATTTAAAATGATGAATTACGAAATATTTAAAGAAGTATTAAAGAAAAAAATAAAAGAGTATATGCCTAGTGAATTTAAAAATTACAAGGTAGTAGAAAGAAAAGTTCACAAGGTAAATTGTGACAGGGACGCAATTAATGTTGTTTCTGCTGAGAAGAATAAGGGCATAAGTGGTTCACCGACTATATACATAGATAGTCTTTATGAAATGTATAAGCAGGGAGAAAGTATGGGAGAAATTATTAGAGATGCAGCAGATATGATAACAGAAGGATATAACAAAATGCCGGAAATAATGAAAGACGAAAAGCTAGATATGGATAAGTTAAAAGAGAAATTAATTGTAACGTTAGTAAACACAGCTCAGAATGAAAATTATTTAAAAGGTGTTCCACATAGAGAGTTTTTAGATCTTTCAGTAGTATATAGATGTTTAATAAATACTGATAAAAATGGAACAAGTTCAATAGTTGTAACCAATGATTTAGCAGAAACAATGGGAATGAATGAAGCACAGCTTTATGAACAGGCAATGGCAAATACACCTAAATTACTACCGGTAAGTATTAGACCAATGGATGAGATTATTTGTGAAATAATCTTAAAAGAAATGGGAGAAGCTCAAGATATTGTAAGTAGGGAAGAAACAATGAGTGTGATTGATGAAGTAAAGGGAAGTTCAAAAGGTATGGATTTGTATGTTATGACAAACTCTGAAAAATTTAATGGGGCATCGGAACTTTTATTTCCTGAAAATCTAGATGAATTGTCAAAAAAATTTGACTCTGACATTTATATTATTCCTTCATCAACGCATGAAATAATTGCAATATCATCAACAGGAAAGGATGTAAATGAACTTCAGGAGATGGTAAATGAAGTAAATATGAATGAGGTTTTAATAGAAGACAGACTTTCCAATGAAGTGTATCATTATGACAAAAACAAAAAGGAATTGACCGTAGCATCTGATGCACCAAACAAAAGCCTTGATGACAATATAGTAGCAGAGCCGTTAAGTTATGATAGATCAGAAAAAACATTATAGGTGTTGTAATGGAGAAAAAAGTAGAAATTGAAACAATGGAAGATATGGTGAAAATTATAAATTCAGGAAAAGAAGAATTTATTTTTATATTGGAATGGAAGGATGAAAAGGATGGAGATGAATAACGACTTTAAACTGGATGTTGTATCAGTAAGGCTGGTAAAAGAAGCTCCAATCTTTTCTGATGTGAAAATCACAACTCCGGAGATTGCAACATGGCTTATTGGGAAATATTTATGCGAAATGGATAGAGAGGTTTTGTGTGTAGTCAATTTAAAAAGTGATAATACGCCAATCAACTGCACTATGGCAAGTGTAGGTTCGCTTAATCAATCGCTTGTGAGTCCAAGAGAAATATTTAAAACAAGTATTCTTTCAAATGCTGCAAATATGTTACTAATACACAATCATCCTTCGGGCTCGTTAAATCCATCAAAAGAAGATATTGAAATAACAGACAGGCTTATTCAGTTGACGGATTTAATGGGAATCCCTCTACTTGATCATATAATTGTGGGAGGAAATAATATAGAATATTTCAGTATGAGAGAAAAGGGGCTTATGTTTCATAAAAGGGAAAGATATGAGCAGGATTATAATAATCTTAAATTTAACGGAAATGAAAGCACTTTAGTTGCTGAAAAAGAGAGAACTAGGAGATAAAATGGAAGATAGCTTTACTAAAAAAGAATTAGAACTTGCAAAATCTGTTGATTTATGTGAGGTGGCTTCATCACTCGGATATACTGTGAAAAAGATAGGAAAGTATCATACTTTAAAAGAGATGGATTCAATACGAATATATGGCAAAACTAATTGGTATCGTTGGTCAAGGCAGAATGAAAAAGGAAGTAATGGAGGTTCACAGATAGATTTTTTAAGAGTATTTGCAGGAATGGATATTAAGGAAGCAGTATTTTGGCTGCTTGACTTTGCAGGATACAAAAGAACGGAAAGTTATAGTACAGATTTAACATTAAAACATAGCGTGAAAAAGATTGCTCCAGAAAAAAAATAATATAAAATTTGTACTTCCACAACAGTCAGAAAACAATAATTTTTTATATTCATATTTGCAAAGCAAAAGAAAAATAAGTAAAAAATGTATAGATTTTTTTGTGGACAAAAATCTGATTTATGAATCTAAAGGATATCATAATATAGTCTTTAAGGGAAAGGATGAAAATGGAATAACAAGATTTGCTAGTATGAGAGGAGTTTTTGATAAGAACGGTTATGTTTTCAAGTGTGATGTAAAAGGTAACGATAAAAACTATGGCTTTAATTTTGTAAATGATAAATCCGATGAATTAGAAGTGTTTGAGGGAGCAATTGATTTGCTAAGTTATTGCGATATTTATGATGATTATAAGACTAATAAATTGGCACTTGGAATGATTGCAGATGCACCATTAGAAACTTTTCTAAAAGAAAATCAAAATATAAGAATAATTAGATTATGTCTTGATAATGATGGACCGGGAAGAGTGGCATCATCTGTATTGAAGGATAAATATGAAAGCAGAGGATATAAGGTTATAGATTTACCACCGCCAAAGGAATATAAAGATTATAATGATTGGATTAAGAGCTTAAGAAGTAAAAAGACAATTACCATGGAAAAGTACAGGTAGTTATTGGGAAATTTTGAGTAAATTATAAAAAGTACAGGAAAAAATATCATGGAATAAATAAAAGGGAAAAAACATTAATGTAAATACTCACAGAAAAATGTGAGAAGTCAGGTAAAAAAGTTGAGGGGATTTTTGATTTCCAATATATTTCTATGTAAATATATAACATTTGTAAAAAACAGGGGTATTAGGGGATGTTCCCCTAACAAGAAATGGCATTTGTATCACAAAATGCGTATCTTGCGAACGACAGGTTGTTATATAAGCCATAACTGGGAAATTCTTAAAGGATACGGATAAGGAAAATCATAATTAGACTTTATGACAAAGTGTGATATTTAAATAATGGATTACGATAAAGAGAGGGTGGTATAAATGGAAAATGGAAGACATAGAGTAGTTAAACATTTCAGATTTACGGAAACGGAAGCAGCAAAATTGAGAAAACTTGCTAAAGAATTCAATATGACAGAATCAGAATACATACGTCTGTTACTAAATAATAAACCTTCTGATTATCCAGAAATAAGAATTATGCTGTCAAATCTTATTAATGAAGTAAATCATGTTGGAAACAATATTAATCAGATTGCAAGAAAAAATAATGCTGGATTTTATAGCCGTAATGATATGGAAAGCCTAAGAGCATATATGAGAAAACTTATAATGTCTACAAGAGAAGTGGAGAAATGTATTGGCAGTTACGAAGGTTCTTAATATAGGTGATTGTGGAAATGGTTATCATGGGAAACATTTAAAAGCTGCGATTGATTACATAAAAAATGAAGAAAAAACAGATGGAGGAAGACTTGTAGGAGGGATTAATTGTCAGCCGGATTTCGCATATGACAAAATGAAAAATACCAAGGTTAAATTTGGCAAAATAGATAAAAGACAAGCTTATCATTTTATTATATCTTTTGAAGAAGACAACATAGATGATGACACTGCTTTTAAAATAACAGAAAGATTTGCAAAAGAGTATATTGGGGATGATTACGAAGTTATATTTTCAGTTCATAATAATACCAAACATAAGCATGGGCACATTATATTCAATAGCGTAAATATAAAGAATGGAAAAAAGTATCGTTACGAAAAAGGTGATTGGGCAAAATATATTCAGCCACTTACAAATAGTCTTTGTAAGGAATATGGTCTTTCGACAATAGATATAAATTATGACAAAAAAGAGAAAGATGAAAGGTACAAAGAATGGAATACATATCGTGATGGTAAATTTGTTTGGAAAGACATGGTAATAAGAGATGTTGATTCATGTATTCTTCAAGCTTCAACATATGATACTTTTTTAGAAATGCTTAAAGAGAAGGGATACAAAATTAAGCAGGGAAAATATATGGCAGTATTAATGCCGGGAATGAAGAAGTATATTAGGCTTGATAAAATAGGGGATGAATATACAAGAGAAAACATTATCAAAAGAATTATTAACGAAAGCATTGCCGATTATAAAAGCGATAAAGTTAATTCCGAGCCTAAGATTATATATTGCAGATTTAAAAGATATCGAAGAGCAAAACTTACAGGAATTCAGAAAAAATATTTTGCAAAATTGTATAGAACCGGTAAATTGAAAAAAAGAGCGTATTCACAGGCATGGAAATATCGTGGTGAAATTAGAAAAATGCATAAACTACACGAACAGTTTAGTTTGCTTTCGAAATATGGAATTACGAGTATAACTGAATTGACTGAAGCAAGAAATGTTTTAGATGATAGAAGAAAAAGTATAAATAGGAAAATTAGTGCAGTAAGACATGCTGAGAAAGCAGCCGAAAATATGTTTAAGACTGTAGATGTGATAAAGGAATTAGCAGAAAGTGAAAACTGTTATGTAAGAGGAGATGAATTTTTCAAGGAAGAACATGAAAAATATACGCAGCTTATATCGGAAATTAGCAGTCAGGGATACACGGTTGAAGAAGTAATAAATTTAAAAGAATATTATAAAAGTCAATATGTAAAGTTAAGAAACAAATTAAAGGATGTAAGAAAGGAATTAAGAATTGCAGATAATTTAATAAAGGAAGAAAATGAAAAACCAATAAGACAAGTGGAGGACAAAAAAGAAGAAAGAGGAATAGATAATAGAGATAGACAGCCGAAAAAATAGGCTGTTTTTTTATTTTAACAGGAGGTTAAAATTGGGCAGTGACACTAGAGACAAAAATATGATTATACAAGGTTTTAGAAACAGAGGAGTAAGTAAAGAGGTGTTAGAGCTGATAAGTGATGATGCAGATTATGGGCTTACAAGAGAACAGATAGCAAGATATGCCGATAAAAATATGGATTTTGCTCATATGAAAATATGTTCAAAATGCTTGAGAAACAATTATGATGATGAGGTTATTAAGGTAATTGTAGCTGACGGACTCAGTATTTCACAGATGGAAATGGCATTGGAATTTTATGAAAAGGGTGTACCAATAGAAGCAGTGAAAAAAATTACTCAAAGTGGCGAAAAGGCAGTAACGATGAAAAAGCTCTATGAAGATAGTCTTGCTGAAGGAAATAAGTTTGAACACGATAGGGAACCTGAATATGTAACAAAAATTATAAAATATTTGGAGCAAATGAATGTAAATTTATCAAATGCGGATAAAAGATTTACTGAAGTTGAAGATGTGTTGAGAACTTTATTAGATAACAATGAAGGGCAGCAGGATTTCGATAGGATACTAAAAGAAAATCGGGAAAAAGATGTTTTACTATCTGAAAAGCAAGATGAAATAAATAAAGCATATTCGCAGGCAACAGAAAATAGCAGAGAAAGAGAGGTTCTTAGAAAAGAAAATAAAAAGTTAAGAGAAAAAATAAGTGAATTAGAAGAAAAATACAGTAAAAAAAAGAAATCAGACACAGAAGTTATTGAATTTTCAAAGAAAGAATCATCAGAAGTAGATAATTTGAATCGACATATAAGAATAGACAGTAACAGCATTGAAAGAAAAACGACAGTAAATAGTCGTGGAGCAATAAGTATTTTTACAAAATTAGCGATAAAAACAAAGAGTAGAAGAAATTTGGTAAAGCTTGTAATTGAAGGTGAATTGGACAAAAATCAGCTCATTCAAATAAAAAGTGCAATAGAGAAGGGACTTACAGAAAGTCAATTGGAAGAAATCATTAATGGTAGGATTTCAGCAGAAAGAATGAAGGAAATAATAGGATTGCAGAACTTGAAAATAGTATGAATGGATAGAAAGGAGGAGATAATGGCAGATGAATTGGCAGAGGCAGTGCAGATAATCAGAGTTGCCTATGACGGTATAGAGATTGCAATGAAAGTTGGAAGTGATGGTATTGAAGCAATGAAAAAAGTATTGGCTGTTCTAAAGGGGATGCTTGATTATGAAAAAAATCTTGGAAGAACATCTATGAGAAAACTGCTTATGAGAGGTGGAGACCTTCAGGTACTTGAGTTTAGTAATTCTGAAATGCGAAAAGTTAAACGACTTGCAAAAAAATACGGAATACTTTATTCGATGATGCCAAATATAAACAAGGGACAAACAGAGATTATATTTCATTCGGAGGCAACACCAAGAATTAATGTAATGTTACAAAAATTGAAATCGGGTCAGATAAGTACATTTGATGACTATGTAAAGAAAAGTGACAATGATGGAAAAAACAAACTCATTGACTACTTTCAAAAACAGAAAGACGGAAATGAAAGGTTTCATTCACAGGAGGCAGAAAAAACAGGAGAAATAATGCAGGGGCTAATTGAAAAAGTAGGACTATATGCTGTTGATAATAAAAGCATAAGCGCTGATTCCATAGAGGAAAAATTTCACATAGAAAAGAATACAGCGAAAGAAATAATAGGAAAACTTGTTACAATGGGGGCATTGGAAAAATCAGAAATAGAAAATAAATATGATGTCATTATGAACAAAGAGGCACTGACAAAAAGAATTAATAGTTACAGAAACATAGTTGAACGAATTAGGGCAGTCTCAATGTCAAAGAATAGAAACCTTGAGGATATCACAGTATCAAAGATATTGATAAAAGAAGAAAATCCTAGGGCAGTTAAAACAAGAGTTCCTGGCACATGGGGAGAAAAGGCACGTTATGTGTGGATAAAAAAAGAAAATATAATGGAAATACATAACGGAAAGACAATGCTTACATTTCTTGATATGGAAAAGGAATATAAGCTATACGACAAAAATAATAAAGTCGTTCAGATGATAAAGGGCAGTGAATTATATGAAGGACACTATGATAGTGTAGGAGTTGCTGTAAGAAAAAGATATGAAAAGATGTCTCCAAAGCAGAAGATAACAAATAAAACAGAAGAAATTGGAAAGGGAAAACGATAATGATTTACAAGAAGAAATGCCCTTCCATCATTATCGTTATTGTTGGAGCAGTGTTTGCGGCTTATGCGGGATATCTGGTAAATGGTGCATGGACAACGGGGATAAATATAAATGATTTTATTAATAAATTAAATCAGATTTTAGCACAGCCATTTAATAATTATTATAAAGGATATACAACAGTAAAAGCTGTTTTAAGTGCTTTGTTAATATATGCAGTAGCATTAACGATGTACTACACAAGTAAAAGAAATATGATGCCCGGTAAAGAGTATGGTACTGCACAATTTGCAGACATATCAAAAGTGAACAATAGACTAAGAGATAAGAATGAACATAGAAACAGAATTTTAAGTCAGAATGTTAGAATGAGTCTTAATACAAGGATGACGAAACTTAATAATAATATCCTTATTATTGGCGGTTCAGGAGCAGGCAAGACATTTTATGAAGTAAAACCTAATCTTATGCAGATGCCGGATGATTGTTCATTTATTTTGACCGATCCCAAGGGAGAAATTTTAAGAAGTACAGGAGAAATGTTAAAAAATAATGGATATAACGTAAAGGTAATTAATCTTATAGATATGGCAAAGTCCGATTGCTATAATCCGTTTTCATATATAAGAGAAGAAACAGATGTCATTAAACTAATTACAAATTTAATTGCAAATACAACGCCTAAAGGAGCTAATCCTGCTGATCCATTTTGGGAAAAAGCAGAAGGAATGTTTCTACAGGCGTTATTTTATTATGTGTGGTTAGAAGTTCCACCTAAAAGGAGAAATTTTGAAACAGTACTTAAGTTGATGGGAAAGGCTGAAGTAAAAGAAAAAGGAAAACCATCACAACTTGATATCATAATGAGTGCATTGGAAGAAACAAGTCCGTTGGGAGTAAATCATCCAGCAGTAAAACAGTATAAAAAATGTATGAGAGGAGCAGGAGATACGGTACGTTCAATTATAATAAGTGCAAATTCAAGACTGGCTTTTTTGGAGAATAAAAAAATACTTAGAATTTTGTCCAAAGACGAATTGAATCTTGCGGACATAGGAATAGGTGCAAATGGAGATTGTGAAACAAAAACTGCATTGTTTTGTGTAATACCTGATTCTGATAAGTCTTATAACTTTATAATTGGGATGCTATACACGCAGATATTTCAGGAACTTTATTATCAGGCTGATTTTAATTTTGGTGGCAGATTGCCGATACATGTTACGTTTATGCTTGATGAATTTTCAAATGTTGCACTTCCGGATGACTTTTGTTCACTTTTATCAACAATGCGAAGCAGGGAAATAAGTTCGGTAATAATTATTCAGAATTTGGCACAGATAAAAGCATTGTTCAAGGATACATGGGAAACAATACCCGGTAACTGTGACACACTTATTTATTTAGGTGGAAATGAACAAAGTACCCATAAATATATATCAGAATTATTGGGAAAAGGGACAATTGAAAAAAAATCAAGTGGAGAAACAAGAGGACGACAGGGAAGCAGCTCAAGAAATTATGATGTACTTGGTAGAGAACTTATGACACCTGACGAAGCGAGAAAATTTGATAATAAAAAATGTCTAATATTCATAAGAGGTTTTGATCCTATTGTAGATAATAAGTTTAATCCATTTAATCATCCGGCATTCAATCAGACGGCAGATGGAAAAGGAAAATCATATGAACATATACCAAGGGAGGATTCGGTTATTATCGGACCTCCCTTTGAAATATTAAATAGAAAGTCATTGGAGTACTATGAAAGATTAAAAGAGAAAGGAAAAAACGTGTACATAGACAAGCTTACAATGGCGGAATTTATGCTTCTAAAAAATGAAACAGTGATAAAAAGGTTAAAAAAGATTGAACCTCAAAAAGAAAACTCAAAAGTAGATATGGAAATATCAGGAGAGCTTGAATATCAGGAAGATATGGAAAGCGCTAATGACACAAATGAAATTAAAAGGTTGAAAAAATTAAAGGAGGATACAGTTACAAATCGAATGATTTTTTGGAAGTTCTCAAAAGAACAGTGCGATGAAGTGAAGAAGGAAATGAGGGAAGGTGTTCCTGTTAATGTGATATTAAATTATTTTTACCCAGATGTTTCTGTGGAAAAAATGAGGAAGGAAAGACAAAAATATGGAAGTTAAGAAGATAGGAGAAACTATGACGAGAAATTTATTGGAAGAAGTGAGGAGACAAAAAGATATGAAAGGTATTGGTAAAAAAATAAAAAAAGAATTATTTCCTGTTTTATCAGGTTCGGTAGCAATGATGGAAATGTTATGTACAAGAGTAATGGCAGCAGATACAAGTTCTGTTACAAAACCTCTTGATAATCTGAAAACGCTGGTTATTGCAATTATTGGAGCGATTGGTGTAATTATTCTTGCTAAAAATGTAATGGAGTTTGCCCAGGCTTATCAGCAACAGGATTCATCCACAATGAATTCAGCATTAAAAGGAATAGTGGCTGGAGTAATGATGGCAGGTATATCATCAGTTCTTGGAATCCTTGGATTTTAGTCTTAAATCATGTAAGAAAAGAGGTGATGATATTTGGATATATTTAAACTAGGACAACAGATTCTGGATTTACTGGAGATGGTATTTGGATTTTGGAATAATCAGATATCACTTGTGTTTGCCCTTTTAGGACAATCTCCTGAGTCATTTAAAGATGGAGGACCTTGGGGTGTAGTTCAAAGTATTGAACCTATCTTTGTTGGAGTAGGTTCATCTTTAGTTGTCTTGTTTTTTGTAATAGGCTTTTGTTCTGAAAGTGTGGATGTGAAAGAAGATATGAGATTTGAAGTAATATTAAGAATGCTTATGAGAATAGGAATAGCAGAATGGCTTGTTGCAAACAATGTAACCATAATGAAGGCATTTTTTACTTCGGTGGGAAATCTTGTAAAACTATTAAGTGCAGGAAAAATGGTTAAGCTTACCATAGACAGTACACAGGCGGATATTATTGAAAATCTTGGATTTGGGGCAAGTCTGGTTATGTTAATTCTTACGTCAATACTATCAATAGTCATTATTATCTGTGGATTTTTTCTTATATATACAGTGTATTTCAGATTTTTAAAAATACTTATCATTGTTCCGTTTGGAGCAATTGCACTTTCAACAATAAGTGGGAATAGAATGGTAAGTCATACGGCTACCACATATGCAAGATATTTTTTGTCAATTGTGTTTGAAGCAGTAACAATGGCGCTTGCAATCATTGTATGTAATGCGTTGATAAGTTCAGGGCTTCCGTCATTTACGGGAGAGTATGCAGATTGGACACAGACTCTTATTTATTTGTGTGAAATGACATTTACTATAGCTTTGACAGTTGGAACAGTAAAGGGTGCACAGGGATTAACAAGTAAGGCATTAGGATTGTAGTAGGACATAATGATATTAAGATAAAGGCAGGTGATGAATGTGTCAGTTGAAATAAACAGAGATATAGATAAATTTAAGGAATCAGTTGTTCTTGGACTTACAGCAAAGCAATTGATTGCTTCAGTATTAAGTATTTTAGTAGGTGGGACAATTGTTGTTCTTACATATAAAAAAGTTGGATTTACACTATCAGCATACATTGCAATACCGATTGTTGCACCAATAGCACTAAGTGGATTTTATTCTTTTAACGGAATGAGTTTTATGCAAATGATGAAGAAAAGAATTAAATTTATGTTCAAAGTTAAACCGTTGGTTTATAAATCAACAGAAAACGTGAAAGAGTTAAAAGAAGTAGCAACCGTTATGGAGGAAGAAAATCAGAAATTAAAAAATAATGAAGATATAAATATTAAAAAAACGAAACAAAAAATGATAAGAATACTAGTAATTAGTATTGTATTTGCACTTACAGCCATAAGCATTGCCTATGGCTGTAAATATTTATAAGGAGGAAATTAAATGGGGTTATTTTCAGATGGATTTAAGGAATTAAAAAAAGCGTCGGAACCGATTTATAAAAGTCCTAAATCCATACAGGAAACTATAGAAATAATGGAAGTATCTGAAAATGGAATATTCAAAATACAGGAAAATAAGTATTCAAAAACATATAAGTTTATGGACATAAATTATACAACAGCAACTTATGAAGAACAGGAGGAAATACTTCAAAGATATTGTAAATTTTTAAATTCACTTGATTGTTCATTTAAGATAACAATCAATAACAAGAATAAGGATATGGAAGATTTAAGAAGATATGTATTACTTCCATATTTAGATGATGGATTTGATAGATTTAGAAAAATTTATAACAATATAATTGAGGAAAAAATAAAAGAAGGGAGACAGGGAATTGAACAGGAAAAATATTTAACAATTACAGTGGAGAGAAAAAATTTTGAAGAGGCAAAAGCTCAGTTTGCAACAATAGAAGTAAATGTTAAGAAGGCATTTAATGAACTTGGAACAGGAATAACTTCATTAAGTGGAAATGAAAGATTGCGAGTACTACACGATTTTTACAACTTAGGAAAGGAAGACGAATTTGATTTCAATATAAGAAAAGCAAAGCGTGTAGGAAGAGATTTTAGAAATGATTTATGCAACGGTATGATAAAGTTTTATCAGGATTATTTTGAGGATGAAAATAAGGTTTGTAGGGCTTTGTTTTTTAAAAAATATCCTAAAAGTCTTTCGGAGGAACTTCTTAATACAATAACAATGCTTCCTGTTCATATGATTACAAGCATAGATGTTGTGCCGATTCCAAAGGATATGACAATCAAATTATTACAGAAAAAATATCTTGGTGTTGAATCGGATATTATTAAACAGCAAAGAGTGAGAAATAAAAACAATGATTTCTCAACAGAAATATCATATTCGAAAAGAATGGAAAAAAAGGACATTGAGGATATGATGACTAATGTTAGAGAAAATGATGAGAGTATGTTTTATACATCAGTAAATATGGTTGTAATGGCAGAAACAAAAGAAGAATTGGACAGTGCGTGTGAAACAATTGTGACAATAGGAAAAAGCAATGGAGTTACAATAGATACCCATCAGTTTATGCAAAGAGAAGCATTAAACACTGTTCTTCCAATTGGTGTAAGACAGGTTGAAACAATGAGAACAATGTTGACAAATTCATTAGCGGGTCTTGTTCCTTTTAGTGTGCAGGAACTCAAGGATGATGGTGGCAATTATTATGGCATTAATCAGGTATCTAAAAATATAAATGTAGGAAACAGAAAAAAATTAATAAATGGTAACGGATTTGTTTTTGGTGTTCCGGGTTCTGGAAAATCATTTTTCAGTAAGATGGAAATGGGAAGTGTTTTCTTAAAGGGTGATGATGATGTTATCGTAATTGATCCGATGCACGAATATTTTGATATTGCAAAGACTTATGGCGGAACCATTGTTAACCTGTCTACATATACAAATAATTTTGTTAATCCTTTGGATATGGATGTATGGAACCTTGATGCAAGAGATTCAAAGGGATGGATTAGAGAAAAATGTTCTTTTATGTTTGGATTGTGTGAGCAATGTTTAAATAAGCCACTTACCCCACAGCAGCGTTCCATAATTGATAGGTGTCTTACAGATATGTATTTGGATATAGCAAGGAGCAGAGAAAAGTATATACCGGTTATGTCTGACTTCTATGAAAGATTATTAAATCAAACTGATGCTGATGAAAAGAAAATAGCTAAGGATATTGCATTATCACTTGAAATATTTGTAAAAGGTTCTCTTAATATTTTTAATAATCAGACAAATGTGGACATGAATAACAGATTTACAGTATATGGAATTAGAGATTTAGGTCAGGATTTAGCACCTATATCAATGCTTATTATGATGGAAGCAATTCAGCAAAGAATCGTAGAGAACGGAGAAAAGGGCAGAGCAACATGGTTGTATATAGATGAAATCCATGTGTTGCTTAATTCAGAATATAGTGCAAAGTATTTACAGCAGCTATGGAAGAAAGTAAGAAAACAGGGTGGATTATGTACAGGAATAACACAGAACGTAGTTGACCTTTTACAGAATTATACAGTGACTACAATGCTTGCAAACAGTGAGTTTGTAGCAATTTTAAAACAGTCAAATACAGATGCAGAAAAAATAGCAGAAGTTGTAGGTGTTTCAGAATCACAATTGGAATTTGTAAGTAATGCTCCGTCAGGAATGGGATTGATAAAATGTGGAAATGTAATTATTCCATTTGATAATACAATTGGAAGAGATACAGAATTGTATAGATTATATAATACAAATATACATGAGAAAAAATCTAAAAATTATATGAATTTAGGTACTCTAGATTTCAAATAAAGTATATGTTAATATTAAACAAATATTACTATAATTGGAATAATAAATAAACGAATCAGAAGGTGTAAATATAATGAATGAACAGCAGATTGTAGAAGAAGTAAACAGATATCTTGTAGATAAATCATATCAATATGCCATATTAATAGAGGGTGAATGGGGATGTGGAAAAACATACTTTGTAAAAAATAGACTGACACAGGAAATAAATAATTTAGAAAAAAATAGAGGAAAAAGAAAAATAAAATATATATCATTATATGGGTGTAAGTCGATTGATGAAATAAAAGAAACTATGGCATGGACATTTGCGGAAGAAGCTTCAAAGTTTTCTGAAAATAAAGGAAAAATTAGCCAAGAAAAGGTTGAGAGTATATTGTCTACATCTAAAAGCATTATAAGTAGAATAAGGGAAAAAATTTTGCCAGATGTGAGTATAACTAATATAATAGCTAACTGGATTATGTTAAAAAATTACATATTTATTTTTGACGATTTAGAAAGATGTGATTGCCCCATTAATGAAGTTTTTGGATTTATAAATGGCTTAGTAGAACACGAAGAAACAAAGGTGATTTTAGTGGCCAATGAAAAGGAGATATCCATAAAAGAAAATAGGGAATCTAAAGAAATGCAGTATATGATAGCTTTGAATGAAAATATTGATTGGTCAGGTGAAAGAGAAAATATTTTTGAGCAAAGTAAAAGAATAAATTCAAAAATTAATAGTTCTGAATTAGAAAAAAGGAGAGAGCTTCTTTTTCAAAATGACGAATATGATAATGCTTATAAGAAAATTCGAGAAAAATTAATAGGGGTAACATTGCATTATGATCCAGATATAAAAATTATTTGTGAGAAAATAATTGGCAATAGTGTTGAAAATAATACATTAAAAAATGAACTGTTAAATTATAGTGATATGTTTTGCAATTACATGGAACAATATTCCCATAACAATTTGCGAACATTCCAGTTTTTTATTTCAAAAGTGTCGTATTTGGTTAAAAAAATGGAACAAGCATCTATTAAAGACTATGAGATAGAAGTAAGAAAATATATAATTGAAGAAACGTTTATTTGTGCAATTGAGTATAAATCGAACTATCAGGAACCTAGTGAAGAATGGGAAAGAGCACTGATAAAAGTAAGACCGAGAATGCTATCTGTAAAAATGTATGTCGAAACAGGACAGTTTATTTATAAAAACTTTAATAAAGAATTAAATAAATATGTTGATGAGCAAATTTTAAATAACATAGATAGTCAAGATCCACTTAATTTATTGAGCAACTATTATTATGAGAATTCTCAGAAATGGTGTGAAGATAAAATTGACGAAATTAAGGGAAAATTAAAAGATAATAAATATCCGACATTTTCTTATGGAAGAATTCTAATTTGTATACAATGTCTTATTGACATAGGATTTGAATTGTCTATTGAAGAGTTTAAGAGATTAATGAGTATAAATATTTCAAAAACTGATCGTTTATATGAAATAGATTTAATTAATTTGAAATTTGAGAATCCCAAAATACGAGATAAAATCATTAGTGATATAACAGATATTAATAAGTTTATTTTGAATAAAAAAAATAAGAATAAAGCGAAAAGTGTTAGAGAAATATTAAAAGACGAAGATTGGGTACAAGAATTAGAAAATATTATTGATGAATACAATATTGTGTATGATTCAGATGTAAATATTTTTCACGAAATATCTGTATCTGAGTTGAAAAATACAGTAATTAATTCATCATCTGAAAATATCATTAAATTCAGACGTATTTTAAACTCATTATATCCATTGGATTATTGCAGAAAAGTTAATTGCTTAGATGATGTGGTATTATTGAAAGAATTGAGAGAGAATATAGATCCTCAAGAGATTAATGATTTAATTGTAAGAAAAAATCTAGAGTGGTTAATAGAGCAAATTAAAGAAACAGAAACTATTTATTTAAATAAGTAGAGAAAGGGTATATATATAAATATGAGTAAGATATTGCATTTGTCAGATATACATTTTGGAAGAAATTATAGCGAATATAATGAAGATGGAGTGTTTGATAGGAAGGAACTAATTTTAGAAGAATTAATAGAATGTATTTCAAAAATGGATAAAAAACCAGAACATATAATCGTGACTGGTGATATTGCGTGGTGGGGAAAAGAGAAAGATTTTAACGAAGCATTAAAATGGTTTGAAAAGTTATTAAAAGAATTATCATTACGTGGTAGTGATATTACATTTTGTCCTGGAAATCATGATATTAATAGAAATTATGGATATTATAGATGTGATATAACTAAGGATACAAAGGTGAAAGATATAGATGAACTATATGATTATTCAAATGTACATAAAATGGAGGAACCATTATATAACTATGATGAATTTTGTGCCAAACTTGGTGTAATACCTTTTCATTACCCTAAGAATAGCAAGCAAGAGTCAAGTTATAGCATTGGCTATAAAGACATTGAATTAGAAGAAAATAGAAAAATTAGAATAGTATCATTCAATACAGCGTTACTATCATATTTGAAAGATTATCCCGATGATGCAAATTTTATAGGAAAGAAACAAATAGAAGATTTATTAAATTATAAAATATTAGGTGATAGTGAAATATATACGATAGCAATTTTTCATCATGCAGAAAGATTTTTACATAAGAATGAAATTTGTGAATATGACGGGAGAGAAGCTACTTTACCTAAGTTACGCAAAAGTGCTAATTTAATTCTTTGTGGGCATACAGAAACAGGTGGCAGACCTGTTCTATATCAACAAAGTAATGGTGCATATATGTTAACAGGAGGAGCCGCATATTTTGATGATTTACATCCTAATGCATATTCTTTAATCGAAATAAAAGATGAATCAAAGAAGCCGGAAATATACCCATATACCTATGAGAATAACAAATGGAAAGAATATAAAGAACATCAGAAAAAAATAAAAAAATTGGAGATGAAAATCATTCCAGATATTGGAGTAATAAGAGGTCGTGGGATTTTTGAGATGAATTTAGGCTTGGATAAACATATTATTAAAATCAATAATTTACGAATATGTGAAAAAGATGAAGAATACTGTTATTTAGATAATGAAGATGATCCAACCAGACTAATAAATATTAAAAGTTGTGCACCAATTAAAAATAAGGGAAATTCATATTTTGAAATAGAACAATCAAATTTGAAAAGTAGTAGTGTTAGAGCACGTTTAGAAACCTTAAAATCATTCGAGTTTATTAATAAGGCTAAGAATAGTAGTGAAAAATCTTCTTTTAAAATATATAATTCAAGTGGACAAGTATATTATTCTGGAGAAAAAATAGAAGGAAATATACAGTACCAAGGTGAGTGGATAGAAATATTAGAAAAATTAAAAAGGATAGAGGATTATTTTGATATTAGAATTCAGTGTCCGCAAGAATGTAATTCAGATTTAATAAATAAAATTATTGATTTGATAGATGGTAAAGAAGTTAGTATGCCTAATTTTCAACAAGTTACAGTTCCGTTTGATGATGTGAAAAAAATAAAAGAGTTTTTACATAGCATAAGATTAAATAAAAAAATATATTTAGTAAATGATGGTATTTATTATTGCGATTTATTTGGAAAACAGTTTTCTTTAGGAAAATTAAAAATGGTATCAGGGCCATATACAGTTAATAGGCTAGATGCTTGTTACAAGATATTAACATTTGGAAGTGGGGATATACGAAAACTTACTTTTAATAAGTGTGATAATACCCAAACGTATATTTTTATAGATAAAGGAGATTTTGTATTAAGGAAGCCTTTTATTAAGATAAATTTAAAAGCAAAGTGGAATGATAGTATATGGGCAGAGAAATAATAAAGTAATTTAAATAAAGCCATTACAAAGCCAGAGCTTTGTAATGGCTTTATTTACGTCAGGAGGGAAAATGGAGAGAAAAAGAAGGAACATACATAGTCGTGATATGCCAAATTTTAACAGAAATGATACGGATAAAAGAAAAGTTATAAAGGATAAAAAGAGTATATTAAAAAGTGGTGGAAAAGTAATTGCACAAAAAAAGATGTTGGAGTCTGTAGAACAGTTAGATGGTGGTAAAGAGATAAGAGAAGCATCAGTAACGGCATCAGTTATTACAAAACCTTTTACCAAGGTGGCAAAGATTACAGGTAAAAATATAAAAGAACAGGTAAAACAAAAACATATAAAGGAAGAGCACATAAAAAGTGTAAGAGGAAAGAACAGAAGTAAAAAGAAACAATTGCCTAGTAAAGATTCAAACAAATTGCAAAAAAAAGAAAAGAATAAAACGGTACACCGCAAAGATAAAAGTGTAAAATCCGATTACAGAAAATTTGAACAGAGAAGTAAGGAAAAGGTAAAAAGAACTAAGGATGTCGGTTTGGACAAACTAAAAAAACAAAAATTAAATTATGTGTCAAGCAAATTGAAAAACAATAAATCAGATACAAGTGCAAACGTGAAAACATTGGATAGCGTAAAAAATATATTAATAAAAGCAGGAATGTGTTTATTACCATTTGCTTTAGTTCTTCTTATGATTATATGCATTGCAGCCATAATAATAGCTCTTGTAATTGCACTTATATATAATTCACCATTTTCAATATTTTTTCCACCACTTGAAAATGGAGATACAATAATGACAGTAACCAGTCAGTATGTAGCAGAATTTAACAGAGAAATAAATACGTTAGTATCGGAACATAAAGAGTGTGATATTGGAAAGATAGTGTATAAAGATTATGAGGGAACATCAAATACACCATCAAATTATTATGATGTAATGAGTGTTTATATGGTTAAATATGGAATTGGAAACACGGCAACAGTAATGAATGAAAATGCAAAGACAGAGTTAAAAACAGTATTTGACGATATGTGTACATACACAACTTCCATAAGTGAAGAAAAGATTAAAAATGACAAGGGAAAGAAGGAAAAGAAAAAAGTATTATACGTTAATGTAAGTCTGAAAACATATTATCAGATGGAAACAGAATATAGTATGAACGAAAATGAAATAGAACTGTTGAATTCACTTATGAGTTCGGATGCAATGTTGGCATTAGGATATAATAATGGAAATTCAGGAACAGTAAATGGTGGAAATAAGAAGTCCTCATTATCACAGGAAGAAATTAACGAAATATTAAATGGAGTAACTGATATCAATGCAAATGCAGTTTGCTCATTTGTGTTATCAAAAGTAGGATATCCATATAGCCAGCCACTTAGAAATTCAGGAACACATTTTGATTGCTCATCATTAGCATATTATGCTTGGAAAAGTGCCGGAATATCGGTAATGTGTGATGGGGCAAATACAGCAGCAGCCGAAGCAAAATGGTGCAATGATAATGGGTGTGTTGTAAAAGAAACAGATTTAAAGCCGGGAGACCTAATTTTTTACAGTTATTCAAATAACGGAAGATATAAAAATATCAGTCACGTGGGAATATATGTAGGAAATGGTAAAATGGTGGAAGCAGTTGACGAGGCAACAGGAGTAGTATTACAGGATTATCATAATGGTTCGCTGGTTATGATTGGAAGACCTAACAAAAATAAAAAATAATATAAAAGAGGAGTAGAGTTTTATCTGCTCTTTTTTGATTGGAGGAAAAATGAAGGAAATGTATTTAAGATATATGGAGTTTTTAATTGGAGAACTTCATAAGGAATGGGAAAACAGTGGTTCAGAGACAGAAAAAGTTGTGTTAACTAAGGACGAAGCAAATGAACTAAAAAGAAAAGTAATGTTAAACATGGTAAGGCAGCAGGATGGTATTGACAATAATCAAAATATCATGTTTACGGAAAGCATTAAAATGTCAAAAGACAACTTTATTATGTTAAGAATTATTAAGAAACTGCTGGTGGAAATGAAAAAGGAGACAGATTTTGTCACGCTAAATTTAGATAAAGATGAGTATGAAAAATACACAAGTTTGGTGAAATTGAAAGAAGGTGACTAAAGTGGGAAAAAAGTACAAAATTATATATGCAGATCCACCATGGCAATATAGAGTTTACTCCAAAAAAGGTCAGGGAAGAAGTGCGGAGAATCATTATCACACAATGAATATTAAAGATATAATGGCTCTTCCAGTCGATAAAATCGCCGATAAGGATTGTATTTTATTTTTATGGATAACATTTCCATGCCTAAAAGAAGGAATAGAAGTAATGGAAAGATGGGGATTTAAATATAAGACGTGTGGCTTCAATTGGGTGAAAAGAAATAAGAAAAAGAACACGTATTTTATGGGACTGGGATTTTGGACACGTTCAAATTCGGAGGTATGTTTAATAGGAACAAAAGGACAGCCTAAACGTGTATCAAAGTCAGTGTCACAGATATGTGATGCAAGAATAATGGAACATAGTAGGAAACCCGCAGAAATAAGGGAACGTATAGTTGAATTGTGTGGCGAATTACCACGTATTGAACTATTTGCAAGAGATAAAGTAAAAGGATGGGATAGCTTAGGAGATGAAATTGATGGAAAGGACATAAGAGAAGCGTTAAGGGAGGTTATAGAAAATAATGAGTGCTGATTACAAGGTACAGAGACTTTACGATGAATATATTAAGGATATTGTATCAGATTCAGATAAATGGAAAAAATTTTTAGAATTAACAGGAAGATTATACAGATATGAATTTGATAATATTTTAATGATGTATGCACAGCGACCAAACGCAACTCTTGTGGGAGATTATGATTCATGGAAAAAGGTAGGAAGATATGTAAAAAGAGGAAGTAAGGGAATTGCAATTTTTCCATCGAAAGTTTTGAAACCACATATGCGATATGTGTTCGATATATCTGATACAGCAGGAAGAAATGTTAATCTCACATGGAATTTAAATGATTATAATTTAAAATTTATTGTAGATGAACTGATTGACGAGGGAAAAATTCAACCATATATAAATAATGAAAAAAATAATTTACAAAAGCTCTTAAAGAACTATACAAAGATAAATGTGCGATCTATAATAAAGGAGAAATCAGAGGTTATGATTTCAGAACTTAATCAGATTACAGGTGGTGTGATTAAAGATAGAGATAATAAAACGCAGGGGCCTACAGTAGAGGAAATGTTATATAAAAGTGTTTTCTATGCAGTAGGAACAAGATGTGGATTTAACATGTCTTCTGAAGAACAAGATATGAATTTTATAATAAATATATGTGGCGAAGATAATATATACCGTTTTGGTTCCCTTGTATGTGACGTATCCTGTAGTGTTCTTAAAGAGTTTAATTACAGAGTAAGACATATTGAAAATGAAAGGAGAGTCACAAATGGAAGAAATGAGACTAATGTACCACAAGAAAGCAGATGGAATGTTGTATCCAAACCTAAAACTGCCGGAAATTCAGAAAGAAGATTTGACGCAGGTGGGAAAATACGGGATGATGGCAGCAGAATATCTGAAAGAGAACGAGAGAAACAGGTACAATACACTTTATCGTTTAGGGAGATTAGGCGAAAAGATGAAGGAAGTGGACGAGGAAGCCAACAATTTATTGGAAACATTAATGAGGAATTATCTAAAAATACACAAGCCGAAGGAGCCATCTTCAACAATGGAAATGTGGAAGAAAAGGGAGCAGGCAAAAATGATGGCGGAAGAAGTAGTTCTGAAGCGGATAGTGTACAGATTTCATTAGAGAGTGTATCTGGAACGGAAGAGAATACATCTATTGATGAAGAAATAGAAAGAGAATTAGAAGAAATTGATTCATTAGGAATAGGAGAGGAAGCAGGTTTTGAACAGGCTTCCTTTTTCTTTGATGAAAATACAAAAGAAATAGGAATATCAGATGAAAAAAAGGTAAAGAATTTACCAAGTGGGGAAAAAGAGAAATATACATACTTAAATCCTAAAAATGCAAAGATTGTACCACATGAATATATAGTTACAGTATTGTTAAAAGGAACAGGTTTTGCAGGGGGCAAGGAAAGAGTATATAACATTTATAAAAATGTTGCAAAGGCATCGGAACGTGAAAAATTAATTAAAAAGGAATATGGTCTTGGTGGAGCCGGTTGGCCAATAGAGAATTATGGACTACATGGATATGATACATTTAAACCACAGGGTATAAGATTTCAGTGGAGAGATATAGAAGGGGAAAAAGAAGGCTATTTAAGTTGGAAATCTGTAGAAGAAGAAATAGGAATTCTTATAAATAAAGGAATTTATTATGAAAAAATCAATGAAGAAGAGATAATAGGAGATTATGACATTCCCGATGAGGTTTTTGAAATGGACAAAAAACCAATAGCGGATATGGAAAAATCAAAGAAAGATGATTCAAATAAAGATGATTCCAATAAAAACGATGTATTATTAAAAAACAATTATCATTACAATTTATGGGAAATAGAAAAGGGAGGTGCAAAAACAAGATATAAATGGAATGTGGAAGCAATAAAAACACTAAAAAGAATTGAGAAAGAAGAAAGAATTGCAAATATGGAAGAGCAGAAAATACTTTCACGATATGTAGGATGGGGAGGATTATCGGAAGTATTTGATGAAAAAAATAACTTATGGAAGGATGAATATAGAGAAATAAAAGAATTGTTGACACATTCCGAATATGATAATGCTAGAGCAAGTGTAAATAATGCTTTTTATACTTCTCCCGAGATTGCAATGTGCATAAATCAGAAAATTTCAAGCTTTGGAATATCTAAAGGAAACATTCTTGAACCATCAATGGGAATCGGTAATTTCTTTGGAAGTATGCCTGCTTCAATGAACGAATGTAAACTATATGGTGTGGAAATAGATGAAGTTACGGGAAGAATAGCCAAACAGCTTTATCAAACGGCTAATATTACAATATCAGGATTTGAGGAAACGAATTTTAATGACAATTTTTTTGATATTGCTATAGGAAATGTACCGTTTGGAGATTACAAAATATATGATGCAAAATATAATAAACTTAATTTTCGGGTTCATGACTATTTTATTGCAAAAACACTCGATAAGATAAGACCGGGAGGAATAGCAGCTTTAATAACAACAAAAGGAACTATGGACAAAGCTAATCCAAATGTAAGAAAATATATTGCACAAAGAGCAGAACTTGTGGGTGCTGTAAGACTTCCAAATAATGCATTTAAAAACAATGCAGGAACAGAGGTTACATCAGACATTCTTTTTCTGAAAAAAAGGGAAAGGCAAATAGATATAGAACCTGACTGGGTGCATCTTGGTTATACAAAAGACGGTATACCGATTAATTCATATTTTGTCGAACATCCTGAAATGGTATTAGGAAAAATGGAATATGATACAGGAAGATATGGAGTTGAAAGTCAGTATACCGTTTGTGTAAACAATGATAAAAATTTTAATATGTACGAAAGCCTTAGCAATGCACTAAATAATGTTAATACTTCAATATCAGATTTTGAAATAGGGGAAACAGAGAAGAATGATGAAGTAATTATTGCAAATTCGGATGTTAGAAATTATACATATTCTTTTATGTATGGTAAACTTTATTTCAGACAAAATTCAAAAATGTATTTAAAAGAATATTCAAAACTAACAATAGATAGAATTAAAGCTCTTAACGAAATACGAAGTATAACAAGACATATTATTAAAATACAGTCGGAAGGATGTAGTGAAGAAGAATTAAAAAATGCTCAAAGAGAATTAAATAATAGTTATGATACATTTGTAGATAAGTATGGAAGAATTACTTCAAGGGCAAATGACAGAGCATTCCGTGATGATGCAGACTATCCTTTGTTGTGCTCTCTTGAAAATGTGGATGAAAATGGTTATGTTACTAAGGCTGATATGTTTTATAAACAGACTATCAAACCAGAATTAACAATAAACAGAGTTGAGACAGCAATTGAGGCATTGAATATTTCGATAAATGAATATGGAAAAGTAAACATTCCATTTATTTTGAGCATATACATACCTGATATAAGTGGAGAAGTAGGAAAAAATGTGGAGAGTGGCAAAACTAAAAGACAAAAATTAATTGAAGAACTTAAAGGAATTATATTTTTGAATCCAACGCAGTATGATGAAAAAAATCCGGATGAAGGATGGGAAACATCAGATGAATATTTGTCTGGAAATGTTAGAAGTAAACTTGTAATAGCAGAAAGATTTGCAAAGGAACAGCCGGAATTATTTCAAATAAACGTGGAAGAATTAAAAAAAGTCCAACCAATAGACCTTGATGCTTCGGAGATTGATATAAGGATAGGAACAACATGGATTGATGAACAGGACTATGAGCAATTTATTTATGAATTGCTTGGAACACCACAAAGAGTAAGGGCAATAAGAAGTGGAAAGTATTCATCAGGTATTATTGTTCATCTAAATAAATATAGCATGGAATGGTTTATAGAAAATAAATCAAAGGATAAGCATTCTGTGGCAGCTTCCAAAACATATGGAACAAGCCGCATGGATGCTTATTCTATTTTTGAAGCATCACTTAACCTAAAAACCGTAACAGTAAGAGACAAAATTGATGACGGAGATGGAAAATATCATTATGTGATTAATAGAAATGAAACAATGCTTGCAAGAGAAAAGCAGAATCTTATTAAGGAAAAATTTAGAGAATGGATATTTGCGGATTCGGTTAGACGAAAGAAGTATGTTGATTATTACAATGAAATATTTAACAATATAAGACTTCGTGAATACGATGGCTCGGTACTTTCATTTCCGGGAATGAATCCTGAAATAGAGTTGCGATCTCATCAGAAAAATGCGGTAGCAAGAATTCTGCTTGGAGGTAATACATTACTTGCCCATTGTGTGGGAGCAGGAAAATCATTTGAGATGATGGCAGCCTGTATGGAACAAAAAAGACTTGGTCTTGCAAATAAAACAGTAATGGTAGTTCCAAAGGCATTGATAAATCAAACAGCATCTGAATTTTTGAGATTATACCCATCTGCAAACATTCTAGTAACAACCGAACGTGATTTTGAAAAGAGTAGGAGACAACAGTTTATATCAAGAATTGCAACGGGAGATTATGATTGCATAATAATGTCTCACTCGCAGTTTGAAAAAATCCCAATTTCAGCAGCGAGAAAGGAAAGAATGCTTAATGAACAAATAGAGCAGATAGCATATGCCATAGAGGAGACAAAAGAAAAGAATGGTGAGCGCTGGACTGTTAAACAGATGGAAGCACAGAAGAAAAAGCTTCAAGAACAATTAAAGAGTCTTGCAGACGAAGAAAGGAAAGATGATTTAATTACTTTTGAGGAGCTTGGTATTGACAGTATTATGGTAGATGAAGCCCATAATTACAAGAATTTAGCAATATTTTCAAAGATAAATAATGTTTCAGGAATTAGTGGTTCGGGAGCAAAAAAAGCAACAGATATGCAATTAAAATGCCAATATATTAATGAGATAAATCCCGGAAGAGGAATCGTTTTTGCTACAGGAACCCCAATTAGTAATACTATGTGTGAGATGTATGTAATGCAAAGTTACCTTCAAAAAGATACGTTGGAGAAGATGGGAATATATCATTTTGATTCATGGGCAGCCAATTTCGGTGAAATAACAACAGCATTGGAACTTACAGTTGAGGGAAGTGGCTTTAGAATGAAAAACAGATTTAATAAATTTACCAATTTACCAGAGTTAATGAATATATTTAAGCAGGTAGCAGACGTGCAAACACAGGATATGCTTGAACTCAATGTTCCTAAATTAAGAGATGGTCAATACATTATTGTGGAATCAGAACCAGATTGGTACGTAAGGCAGATAATGGAGGATTTTGTTAGGAGAGCGGAGGCTATCAGAAATGGTGGAGTGGATTCAAGCATAGATAATTTTTTGAAAATAACACACGAAGCAAGACTGCTTGGAACGGATGCAAGACTTCTTGATAAAGATGCACCTAATAATCCTGACGGAAAATTAAATAAGGTAATTGATAATGTGCTTTATGAATATGGAAAAGCAAAAGATGAAGAAAAAATAGGATGTCAGCTTATTTTTTCAGATATAGGAACACCTGGGGAAAAGGATTTTGATGTATATAATTACATAAAAGCAGAACTTATAAAAAGAAACATACCTGAAAATGAAATAGCATTTATACATGATGCAAAAACAGATGCACAGAGAGAAACATTATTTAAGTCAATGAGAGCAGGAAAGAAGAAAATACTTATTGGTTCTACAGATAAATGTGGCACGGGAGTAAATGTACAAACACATATTGTGGCAATTCATCACGTAGATTGTCCATGGAAACCGTCGAGCATTGAGCAGAGAGAGGGAAGGGGAATACGACAAGGAAATGAAAATAAAGAAGTAGCAGTATACAGATATGTTACAAAAGAAACATTTGATGCGTATTCATGGTCACTGGTAGAGAATAAGCAGAGATTTATTAGTCAGATAATGACGAGCAGGGCTGTATCAAGAACGTGTGAAGACATAGATGAGGCAACATTGTCGTATGCAGAAATAAAGGCAGTTGCTACAGGGAATCCGCTAATAAAAGAAAAAATGGAAGTTGACAATGAATTGCAGCGTTTAAAAATACTGAAAGCATCTTATGACAGCCAAAGATATACTTTTCAGGATAATTTTATGATTAAGTTTCCTAAATTAATTAAAGCAGCAGAAGAAAAAATTGAATGTGTGAGAAAGGACATTGAACTTAGAAATGCTGAGCGTGTAAAAAGCGAAGAATTTTCAATAATAATAGGTAATATGTTGTATACCGAGAGAAACGATGGAGGGACAGCAATGCTTGAAGAGATAAGCAAGTATAAAGCAGGTGATATTTATGAGATTGGAAAGTTCAGAGGATTTAATCTGTTAGTTGAAAAGAATTATATGGGAATAAATTTCTTAATACTTCAGGGAAAAAACGAGTATAAGGCAGAAATGTCTACAAGTGCTGTTGGAAATATGATAAAGCTGGATAATATGTTTAATAACATAGAAGAAAATGAAGAGTTTCTAAAAAAGAAGATAGAACAATATAAAAGAGATTTAGAATCTTCAAAAATAGAATATGAAAAGCCTTTTGTTTATGCGGAAGAGCTTAAGGAGAAGTTAAAACGTCAGGCAGAATTAAATGCTATGTTGGATTTGGAAAAGAATATTGGTGAAGAAATAAAAGAAACAGAAAAAGAAGAAATATATAGTAGAGAAGGAGAAAAAAATGAAGTATACAGTAAAAGTAAATAAAGTAAGAAAAAATGAAGGAAATTTAAGAGGGTTTGCAACAGTAGTATTTGGTGAGTCATTTAAAATTACAAACATTGCCATTCTTGAAAATAGTAATGGAAATCTGTTTGTATCAATGCCAAGGTATAGAAGCAGTGAGGTGGATGAGCATAATAATTTCGTTTTTAAGGACATATGCAACCCTATAACAAAGGAGTTCCGTACAGAATTGTATGATGCAATAATTGAAGGATATAAGAATGCAGGAAAAGAAAATAATGAGCTAAATACAGAAAAAAATGAGGTAGATGAGCAACCATTTACAGTAAAAGTTACGCCGTACGAAAGAGAGGGGAGCAATATAAAAGGTCTTGCAAGAATTTACTTAGATGACAAATTTGTAATAAATAATGTGACACTGATTCAGGGAAAGGATAATGTGTTTGTGGCAATGCCCTCATATAGAACAAAGCAGAAAGATAAAGATGGAAAGGCAGGATATAAGGATATATGCTTTCCAGTGACAAAAGAGTTTAGGGAAAAGTTGTATGGAAAAATTTTTAAAAATTATAAAGAGATAAAGATAAAAACAACAATTACAATGGAAAATGTTAATCAGAAAAATAAAAGATAAAGTTGTCAATAAATAAGAAAAGAACTAGATAATAGTTATTAAAATTAACTATTCCAATTAAATTTGCTAGAATTTATAGAATAAGAAATAATGTAGATATAGTACTTTTGTCATAAAAAAGAAGAACAAAAGCAGGTTTCTTAGAAATAAAAAAAGAGGTTAAATATATACATATTTGTTACGTAGAAGAATTAAGTATAATAAAAATTATTTGTTATAAAAGAAAACAAAATAATTATGTATTATGAATAGAATAACAATTGTTACATATTAGAAAATAGTTAGGTGAGATTAGAAATGAAATTACAACTAATAGATTTTGACAATTTGTCAAAAACATTGACTTTGTGCATATATATTATGTGCCATACAAACAATGAAGAAGCGAAGATCAAATTTATAAAATATGTAAACGAAAAATATAATTCGAAAAATATACTAGATATTTTAGAAAATATATCTAACATAATTAATGCAAATATTTTACAGGTTACAGAATATAATTATGAGCCATATGGTGCATCTGTAAATATTCTAACTTCAGACAGTCAGTTTAATAATAAAGATATATGTGCACATCTTGATAAAAGCCATATATCAGTTCATACGTATCCAGATATTAATTATAACACAAACGTGTCAAGTCTAAGAATTGATTTAGAAATATCAACATGCGGTCGAATAAGTCCATTAAACGCATTAGAAAAAATTGTTGATTACTTTAATCCTGATATATTAATTGGGGATTTTAAAATAAGAGGTTTCACTCGCGATACTAGGGGAAAAAGAATATATTCGAGTCAGGATTATAAAAAAGTAGTGAATAAATTTAAAAAGGGACAATTAGGTAAATATCATATTTTAAAAAGTGGAAAAAATTATTATAATGAAATACAGATAAAGATGATGAAACGTAAAGAGTTTTTTAGAGATTGTCTTGAACGCAAGACATTAAATAATATTAATATGTTTGAACAGTTATACAAAGAAGCAAAGAAAATATATTTAAGGAGATAATAATTATGAAATTTGAATATTCGCAATTTGTTCAAAATAGAAGAGTTATATTGATGAGTATGAGAGAGGAATATTTTAGAGACATTGTCACTGGGAAAAAACATTTTGAATATAGAAAGAAGTATTGTGAAGAGGAAAGCACTGCATATATATATATTTCAAAAACAAAAAAGGCAATTATAGGCAAGATATGGTTTGGAAAACCAATAATGGGTAATGCAGAGAAGATAGCTACAATTGCAGAAAAAGATCAAAAAGGTAATTATAACAACATTCTTGAATATATTAGTGATGAAATTGGTTATGCAATTCCAATAAAAAAAGTAGAATTAGTGAATCCTATTAGGTTAAATGAAATAAAAGCTGCATTTGCTGATTTTTATCCGCCACAATCATATTATTATTTGGAAAAAAAGAAAGAATTATTGGATTTTATTAAAAAAAATGAAAAGATATAGATCAATCAGAAGCAAAATATTAAGAAATAGTTTGATAAGTAAATTTATGATTAATGCTGAAAAAGTGTCAACGAAATATTATTGTCCTATAAAAAAATATAATTTTATTAATTTTTTATAAGAACGGATATACGGATTAAAATAGTGATATATATAAATGCAGTTTAGAAGAAATATATATGTAATATAATTGGATTAGTACAACGTAATATATCGGATTAGTTTAATAAAATCAATATATGGAAGGAAAAATAGTACAGTAAAATTATGTAGATAAGAGGAAGACATATTCTATGTGAGGTAATGTAAAAATGAAAGAAATAGTCAAGGAATTAAGATTAAAAAATAATGGAATAATGTGTAATTTTGATAATGCATATGAATGTATATCGCTATTGCATGGAATACAATCTCAATATGATTTATATGCCTATATTGCATTGATAAATAGAGTCAAAAAGTTTAATTGGGAAGAAATAGTATTGAACGAGAATATAGTTAAGTCATGGGGGCAAAGAGTTACATTACACATTAATACCAAAGAAAATATGTTTATTAATAGAGCAGTATTTACATTAATGGATAACTGGATCAAAAAAAAAGTTAAGAAATTAGGTGGTAGCATTGAAGAAATAGTCAAGCAGATATCATATGCTACTTATGATAATGAATATTTTACAAAAGCAGAAATTCAAAATAAGATAAAGAATAGTGGGAAAGCACAAATGATGCAATGGGGAGGTGTATTAGCACAGGCATCTATAGAAGGATATATATTTGAGGTGATAGACAATGATGGAGATAGAAAATACTCAAAAATAGATAAAGGGTTTTTGAATACAAAAATAGACTACGAAAAAGCTATAAGAAATTTGATTGAAAAATATATTATTGCATTTGGACCTGTTTCGGAAGATGATTTTGCGCATTGGAGTGGATTACGAAAAAAAGATTTTATAAAATATTGGGATTTGTATAAAAAAAAATTTGAATGTATTAGTGTTGATAATATATTGTATTATTACAGAGAAAACAATAAATATAATAAAAAAAACAAAATTATATTACTGGGTAAGTTTGATCCTTTACTTTTAGCGTATCAAGATAAGACTTGGTTGATAGAACAAGAGTATTTACATAAAGTATGGAAAAAAGCTGGACAAGTTGAGGGGGTTTTACTAGTTGATAATTATTTTGCTGGAACATGGCATTGTAATCAAAAGAATAATAAACTTTGTTATTATCTAAAATGTATATATAAGATTGATGTAAATACAATTGAATTAATAGAGAACAGAATGAAACAATTTTCAAAGATGTTGATGAAAAAACACGGAGAAATTACAATAGAAAGTTATTAGGTCAAAAGATATGAAAAGGAAAACAGTATATCCAATTGGAGGAATAAGTAATACGTTAAATGATATCACAGAATTATTTGAATTATATGTTGATGAAAAAGACAAGATTGTTATTAACACTTCAGCACAACCAAATTCAATTCCTCATATTGGAAGTGTTACAACAATAATGTGTGCTTTTGCATTAGGTCAGAAGTTAAAAGAGGTGTTTAATAAGAATGTAGAAATTGAATTTGACGAATTAGAAAACAGCACGGGAAAAATTATTGAAATAGACGAAAAGAAGTACGTATATAGTTTAAATAATTACATTTTGAATAATGGAAAAACAAAAGCAGAAATTTATATGTCGTATTATATAGATTTGTTTGGAAAGTTAACTAAATATTCAGGAATTAGATATCGAATTAGAACTTACAAGCAATATCAGAGTGAGTACTATGTGAGAGAAGCAATAGTAAATATAATGAAGGATTATGATTTTTTCTCAAAATTGTTAAGTCCTAAGGATAAAATTTTGCATATTAGAACAGAATGTCCAGAATGTGGTTTGGCAAACAAAACATATGATGAACTTACATATGTGATAAAAAATGATAATATATTCTTTAAAGCGTATTGTCCAATACATGGGAAATATGTAGTAAAGGTGAATAAGACTAATAATGCATATTTTGATATGAATACTCAGTTAAGAGATTTAACTAAAGGTGTTTTATTAAATTCATGTAGTGAGAGTGTTATGCCAATAATGCTTGATGGAGGAGATTGGTCAGGTGTATGGACAAATAGAATGCATATTAAAGGTCTTATGAGATTAGGATATGATTGCTTTCCATTAAGAATATATGCACCTCTACTATTAGACTGGTCGGGAGCAAAATTTTCAAAAAGTCTTCATGAAAAAAAAGGAGCGTATGATTATTTAATTAGTAAAGGACTGGATAATTATGTTAATTTTCTTAAACATTACAAAAATCAAGGGTTAGAAAAATTGTGGAGAGAAGTTAGAGGATGGATTGAAGAACCAAAAAAATTTTTTAGAAATTATTCGATAGAGTATATAAGTGATCTGTTAGATAAAAAAGATAGGGAGTGAAAATAATGAAGATTGTATCAATTTTGAAAGAACACAAAAAAGGTGAAAAGAGAGTGATACTTTTGCCTAAGCACATAAGGAGGCTTGTAAATAAGGGATACTGCGTATTAGTAGAACATAATGCAGGAATTAATATGGGAATAGATGATGGTGAATATAGAAAAATGGGAGCTAATATCGTGTCGAGGGAAGAAGCATGGAATAGAGCAGATTTAATCATAAAATATAAACCGCCAACAAAAGCTGAATTTAAATATATAAAAAACAATTTGAAAATAGCTGCTTTATGTCATGCTGAAAGCGATTTCGGGTTAATGAAAGAATTTATTAAAAAGAAGTGCACGGTATTTTCTTTTGAATTCTTTAAAAATAAACAAGGAAAGTTTCCGTTAGCAGTACCAGGAGGCATTATTGCAGGAAAAGTTGCAATGATATATGCATTATATTTGTCACAAAGTCAGATTTGTGGTAAGGGGAAATTGCCTATTGGTATTAATGATACAGAAGCTACAATTATTGGAGTTATAGGATATGGTAATGTGGGAAATTCTATAATAGATATGGCAATAAAACTTGGAAATAAAGTCATAGTCTTTGGAACTAATAAAGAAAAAATGGCTGAATATTCAACAAAATATGAAAATGAAAATATAGAATTTTGTGAATGTAAACCAGATATTTTAGAAAAGAAAATAAAGGAAATAGATATTTTGTTTGGTGCAATATTAATTTCTACATATGGTACAAAAGCAATTATTACAGAACAAATGATTGACAATATGAAGAAGGGGTCAATTATTATTGATGTAACATGCGGATATGGGGAAGGATATATGCCATTTTTTGATAACAAAACTAGTTTACAAAAGCCGTATTATATAAAAAAAGGAAAGATATTTGTAAAGATAGATAACCTTCCATGTGCGTATCATTATACCACGACACAAGCATATTCAAATTGCGTTGCACCATATATTGAGCGAATATGTGATTATTTATTTGAAGAAAAAAAAGATGATTGTGTTATTAATGGTATGATTTTTTGTTCGGGAAAAATTAGTCATAATATAATACAGGAGCATTATACATATTATGAAGAAAATAAATTATAGTGAAAGATCAAGTTTCTATTATCAGGAAACTTATTCAGAGATTGACCATGATTTTTTGAAAAAAGTAATACAAATATATTCGATTAATAGTGTATTAGATATTCCCTGCGCTGCAGGGCGGAATCTTGGATTACTAGCAAAAAATTGTAAAAATGCAATTTTTTGTGATATAGAAAAAAATATGATTGATCAAGTGAAAGACAGAATATGTACAAATAACTTTGAAAATTGTAAATGTATTTGTGAAGATATTAAGAACTATAGTTTAGAAGAAAAAGTGGATATGACAATTGTAATGAGGCAGGCTATCCAACTATTTTCTCCAAATGTGATTGGAAAAATAATAGAAAATATATTAGTTAATACATCGAAAATCGTAGTATTGGATTTATATAATTTTGAGAAAAAAGGAGTTAAAGGACAAATTCCTGAGTATTTGAACAAAAAGTTCAGAGTTTTCAAGGTCAATGAGAATAGAATTATTCGTTTAACTAGTACAAGAAAAATAGATGAAGGAATATTAGTAAAGTATTATTATTATATGAAAAGAAAAAATTGGAGCACTCAGTATAAATTATATAACCTAAATATTGAATACATAAAGAAAATTTTATTAGAAAATAATGTAAAAAGAATTATTGAGTATAGTGATTATTTTTTTAATAGTAGAAACAAGGAGAATAGTGTGATTATAATTGTTGAATTATGATTATGTTAAAATCATAAAATAACTAAAAATTTTAAATGAAAAATATTAGTTGTAATTGTTGAAATAATTAAAGAAATGATATAGTAAGATTTGTAAATTATAAAGAGTTTGAATAATTGTCAACAATAAAAGATGTTTTTTAGAAATATATTTGCAAATTTTAAATATTGAGATAGGAGAAAATTACTATGGAAAAAAAGAGTGATCCCAAAAAACTTTTGACAGAGTTGAAGTATTATATTAACTATTATGGAAATGAATTTAAAGCAAATCAGGGATTAGAAAATATTGTAGATATTATACAGATGTATACTAAAAGGGGAACATGGTTGGATTTAGGGGGTGGATCAAACACACCATTTTGGAAAATGTTTTTTCAAAAATTAGATAAGATAGTGTGTATGGATATTAATTGTGAAGCGTTTTTATTATCAGAGTTGATTATGAATGAATTTGTTGAATCGCCTTGCTATAAAGAATGGCGAAAGAGACTTCGTAAACCTAAATACAATGATAATGTAAAAATAGAGTATGAATGTGCTGATTTATTATCGCAAGAAATTGTATTCAAAGAGCAGTTTGATAATATTACTCAATTTGGACTTTTAGGTTTATTAGAGAGAGCTGAAGATTTCTTGGTTAAAACACGAGAGATTTTGAATGGGTTGAAAGTTAATGGAATATATATCGGTGTAAATTGGATATTTAGCGAAATATATCAAAAAAAAATGGGGTTTAGTAACAGATATATAAACAAAAAATTACTATTAGATTGTGAAGTGGTTGGTGAAATAGAGCAAATTTATTATCGAGAAGTACAAATACACGGAGACCCTAATTATGATAAATGTATTATTTATGTGATGAAAAAAATAGTCTGATAGAAAAGGTGGTAATATTATGGATATTATAGGGACAATTAACCCGTGGGGATGCGATAATTTTAATGAATTAATCAACAAAATAATTAATAAAGGTGTTAGATATTTTAGAGTGAATCTGAAAACATATTATAAAAAGGAACATTTTGAATATTTGACAAAAATAATATATGAGATGATGTCTATAGAAAAGGATATTTTATTTATATTTGATATAGGATATCCTAAAGATACATCAAGGACAATCATAAATAATGATAAAGGATATATTGAAATAAAAGAAAATGATATATATATATCAAATAATAGTCCAAATTATTCTGATAATACTATATTTATAGATCCAGAAATATATTTGGAAATTAATGACGTAATTTATTATGGAGATGGTCAGTATTATCTTACTATTATAGATGAATATGGTGATGGAATATGGAAAGCAAGGGTGAGTAATACTAATATTAAGATATGGGGGAACACAGCTTTGCATTTCAAAAATGAAAGTAGATATACACCTTATAATATTGATTTGATTTTAAACTTTCTAAATAGTTTAAACTCTAAAATAAAATACAAAGTAGCTTTATCATTTGTTGAATCTAAAAAAGATGTAGATTCATTTATTAATTTAAGTGGAATAAGAAATATAATATGTAAAATTGAGTCTCAGGCGGGCGTTGATAACATAGAAGAAATAATTCCCGCTGCTGATAGTATTATGCTTGGTCGTGGAGATTTACTCTTCAATTCTAAGGTGGAATGTTTTTTACATAATGAAGTTCAAGTTATCAAGAAGTGCAAAGAAAATAGAAAAGCAATAATAGTTAGCACAGGAATTTTGTCAAGTATGGAACAAAATATGTTACCAACAAGAGCTGAGTTAATAGATTTTATTTTATTAAAAGAATTAGGAGTAGATATTATAAATTTGTCAGGACATATCATTAAATCTCGAAATATCGATTGGGTTATGGAATTGATAAATAATACAGGGAGGATATATGGAAGAAATAGTTCTTAGTTTTAATCCAGAATGGTACGAAGATATAATAAGGGGAAGAAAAAGGTTTGAGTATAGAAAAAATTTTCTTAAAGAACCATGTATTGCATATATTTATCTTACTTCACCGCAAAAAATATTTGTTTCTAAAATATGGTTTGGAAAAGGTGAAAAATTGAGTTCTATATGTGATAAATTACAAGATAAAGGGGATATATTAATTAGAGTGAACAATTTTATTGAACAATATGGTGATCAATATGCAATTCCAATATTAAAGATTCAATCAATAGAAGATATAAGTTTAGAAGAAATTAGAAAAGAAATACCTAATTATATTCCTCCAAGAACCTATTCATATTTGAAAAACAATGAAGTACTTTATAGATATCTTTCTAAAGTTAAAAAAGAAAGAAATATAATAAAATTTGATTATATAAAAGATGATTATAAAGAATTATGTAATAGACAAAATTTTTTTGATGCATAATAATACAGTTACGTAGAATATAAACGGATTGGAGAAATAATAAAGAATGAAAGAAATATATGAAAAAAATTTAAAAAATAAAGAGAATGTGTTCTATCCGATTGGAGGATTGGCTAATATATGTAATGATATTTTAGACCTGTACAGCGAAGAAATACAAAAATATAATAAAATAGAGATAATTATATCATGCCAATTAAACAGTTTTCCCCATATTGGAACAATAGTGAATTTTATGTGTGCTTTCGCCATAGCTAAAAAAATAAAAAAACAATATACGAAAGAAGTTAATATTATATTTGATTGCTTAGAGAATGTTTCAGCAGAAACTATTGAAAAAAATGGACATACATATTATATTAGTTTAAGGGATAAAAAAGTTAATGGTAAATCTATAGCAGAAGCTAATATGGTTTATTTCGAAGATTTGTTAAAACGGTTGAACAATATTTCAGGTATACCATTTGTTATAAGAACATACGATGAATACCAATCTTTGCCGTTAGTGAGAAAGATAGTAATGCAAATTATTAAAGAATACGATAAATTAGCAAAAATATTAAATCCAAGTGAGAAAAAAATACATATAAGAACAGTGTGTCCAGTATGCAAATGGGGGGAAAAAAAAGTTGACCTACAATCGATAGTTTCAACTAATAATGAAAATTATGTTATAAAGAGTGAATGCTATAAACATGGTAAGTTTGAAGTTGGATTAAATGCTTATAATAAGGAATTTATTGATTTGAATTGTCAGCTAAGAGATCTGGTGAAAGGGGCATATCTTATAGAAAAACAAAAAGAAAATATATATGGAATTATGATTGATGGTGGAGATTGGGGTGGATTATGGCCATTAAGAGTATTTTCGGCTGGACTTATGGCTTTAGGATACGATACTTTACCGGGTAGATATTTTACTCCAACAATCACAGATTGGGCAGGAACAAAATTATCTAAGAGATTATATGTTGGTGATCATGCGTTCAGAGAATTTCAAGAAGGAATAATGAATTATGAAAAATTCATTGAAGAATTTGGAGATGAAGGCTTTAAAAAATTGTGGAAAGAGATTAATCAATGGATAGACTGTCCAGCAAAATTTTTCCGAGACTATTCAGTTGATTATTTAAAAATTGTTCTTTGTAGCTTTTCGAATTAAATAAATTATGTCGGTTAGTTTGAAATTATTGTTGGGATATAAAGTGCTGTTGCTAGTATGAGAATTGAACTGCTTCCCGTTCAAGTAGATAATTGAAAAAATAAATTTTTCCTGCCAGTAGATTATGTACTGGCAGTTTTTTTTGTTCAAAACCAATAAAACCCCTTGCAGCCCATTATATGATATTTTTATGCATCTTCTTCCATGTACAGCATTTGATCCTTCATTCGATATGATGGACCATTTATGTTTATAACTGAGCAGTGGTGCAACAATCTGTCCAGCAAGGCATTAGTCAGGACAGGCTCTTGAAATATGTCTGACCATTTTGAAAATGGGCTGTTGGTGGTTATGATTGTTGAAAGACGCTCGTATCTTTTGGCTATGAGATTAAAAAATAAATTTGCTGAATCAACATCCATTTTTTGATAGCCAAGTTCATCTATGATCAATAACTTATATCTGCAAAACCACTTTATTCTGGCATCCAGTCTGTTCTCTGATGCAGCTTTCTTCAGCTGTGATATCAGGTCCTGAAAGGTTATGAAGTATACACAGTATCTGTGTTTGGCTGCTTCTATTCCAATTGACACCGCAAGATTTGTTTTTCCAACCCCGGGAGTTCCACAGAAGATGACATTCTCAGTGTTTTCTATGAATCTTAAGGTCATTAGATCCATTATCTTTGATTTATCCAACGAAGGCTAAAAACTAAAGTCAAATTCATTGATTTCCTTTAAAAATGGAAAGTGTGCAACCTTGACACAGCCCTTGATTGCCTGTTGCGTTCTAAAATCCATTTCACTTGTTGTGAGCTCATACATTGCATCAAGGGATGTCTTCTCTCCACTGGCAATCATGTCCAGATATGAATCAAGGTTCTCCTTAAATCTGTGCAATTCAAGTGTCTCAAGATTATTCATCAAACTGTTGTATGTATTCATTTCGTCTCCTTTTTCATGAATGGTAATTCAGCATCATCCGATGTTGATATTACATATGTTTCCTCATCGTTTTTGTAGCTTATCTGTTCGTTGATTTCTTCCTGTCTCATCTGCTCTGATATTTCATTGATGAACTCATCGATTTCCTTTTCATATTTTTTCTTGAAATGTTCAAAGCCTTAATTAGTTAGCAAACTTGGCGAATTGTCCATGCACATCAAATCTTCCATCCAACAGTCAAGTGCAATGTTTTTACACATGTTTGCCTTCATTAAAAACTTAATGTATGCAATGAATCTTTCCCTGTCATTTACATATGGAAGGACCTCATTCATTCCTCTTACAAACACCAGTCGGTCTGCACCGGATAAGTGTGCATAATTATTTATGACCCGTTTTCCGTATTCGCTCTGATTAATGTAAGCAATGAGGGCAGATTCAGATTTTATTGCAGCTTTTTCTGAAACCCTCACATTTCGATGGACCAACAGTTTGTCCATCATTTCTAAATTTTCATTAACAATTGATCCTATGTCTTCTTCCCTTACCTTTCCCTTCATTAGCGTTTTGTAGTGTTTTTCCTTATAATTTATGGTTTTTTCATTTAATTCGTGAAAGGTAACAAGTTTTCCGTTATAATATATGAAAAGCTTGTTATCCAAGAGGTCCACGGTAACCTCTTCTCCAATGAGCTTTGGATCCACGGAGTATTTGCCATTCCCATATCTGATGAGTGATTCAGATGACACCCTGTATATGTTTGGTGTAAGATAGGTGTCAATGATGTCCTTGGCGGGCAGGGGAAGCAGATGCTCCTTTTCCTTGTAAAACAATGCTGTTGGTGACATGTTTGTTTCCTGATTTATTGTTATGTTTATGTCCCTGTTTATTGATTCCACCAGAACTTCAAGTTCTTCAAGGGCCTCAAATTCTCCATCGTAAGCCCTGATCCAGTCCACTATCTTGTTGCGTGCTTCAACAGTTCCCTTGGTTTGAGGTGCTCTGGACTTGCAGAATCTTACCTTAAATCCAAAATCCCCTGCAAGTCTTGCAATGGCATCAGTTGGCTTTTTGGGTCTGGCATTTACGTTTGCAACGGTTGACATGTTGTCAAAGAGCAGTTCTTCCGGAACACCACCAAACTTCAAAAAAATGTTAATCAATCCTCTTGCCACATCGTCGAATATTTTCTGAACTGATAAATTCAAGTGACCATATCTGGAAAATTTTAACGTTATATGAAGAATGTTTATGGTGAATGTTTCGCCATGCTTATTTGTCAGCTTAATGTCTTCCTTCCAATCCACTTGCCCCTGTTTGCCCGGTTTCTTTTCGAATCTGGGATGACCTTCATTTTTGGTTTTGGGCTTCAGATTGTTAACCCTTACATATCGATTGAAGTTTGCATAAGAACCAATGCGGTTAATTCCATGCTTTTTTACCATGAATTCATAGACACCCTGAACCTTAATTTGATTAATGGTAAGCTTGTCTGCTATTTCATCCCTGTATTCATCAAGTTTGCATCCCTTGTTTCTTGTTGCCGGCCTCCCTTCATATCCGTTGTGATATTTTTTTACTGTCCTCCAGTCTAATCCATACTTTCTGCCAAGCGCAGCATAATTAGGTTTAATGTCAAGACTATCTATAAGTGATAGTTCTCCTTTAAGATTATTTAACATGTGTGTTACACCTCCCGGGAAACGTGTACCAACATATCATAAAATAAGATTAACATACAATATACTAAAGAAAGATGGTAAGAGTGTTATTATTCGGTAGTTATTAGAAGAATACAATAATGAGGGAGTCATTCAAACAGAAATTGTAGTTTGTCTAGTGAATGTATAAAAAATCTGCAAAAGTTATTAAATAAAAGAACTATTGTAGGTTTTATTACTGGTATATTTTAAATAAACTCAATATATGAATGTTAGAGAATATAGTTAAATATTTGGAATTACAAAAAGCATAGATAATGAATATAAATATGGGTATAAGTTGTAAGGACATATTATAAGAGAAAATTAATGTTAAAAAGCGAAGATATTATATAAAGGAAAGGTACACAGAGTAGATTTATCAAAAGTAAAAAGATTTGTTTTGTGTACGATACTATTATAAATATTTTTTATAAATAGTCAGATATATGTCAAAAAAATAAGAAAGGTACAGAGGCAATATAATGATAAGAGAAAAGGAATTTAAGGGGATGATAAACTTAGAAACATATGAGAAATTATTGGCTAAGGGGTGGGAGAATGAAATATTACAGATCAATTTTTATTATACCAATGATAAACTTGTTAATAAATCAGATATAACGGTACGCATTAGATGTATTAGGGATAAGATGCTTTTACAAATTAAGGTAAGGGAAGAACAAAATGATGGAATAAGATTAAGTAGTGAGTATGAGAAAAAATTAGAATTTATACCTGACGAAATAAGTGAAAAAGATTTGCGAGATATTTGGAAGGATTATAAATATGATAACGTCAAGCTTATCGGTTTTCTTATTACTGATAGAAAAATAGTAGAAAGGAATGGTATAGAAATAGATATTGATAAGAATATTTATGAAGGAAATATAGATTATGAAATAGAATTTGAATATAAGGACGACAAAGCAGTGATAGAAAATATAATAGCAGATATGGAATTGGAAGATAGTATATATCAAGGAAAAGGTAAGTATGAGCGTTTTAAAAATGCTATAAATAATAAATAAAATTCTATTAAATAAAGGTGTATTTAATTTAGATGTTTTACCAAAAATAAATACACATTTAGGCATTAGAAAAATTGTTTATATTTTTATATAAGACAATTTATAATAATAGTGATATTTATCAAAAATAGATATCTCAAATAAGGGAGTTTATAGGAGAAATATTAAGATAATTTTTTGAAAATAATAACTGTAAGAGGAATTTTTGAATATGTAATGGTATTGCTTGTGTACATAATTGATAGTCATATTTATGGTTAATATTTCAAAAGTATATAGTGGATTTATATAACAGTATAAGTTTATCCAGTATATATTAATTAAGGAGGAAGGCAATAATGAGAAACGAAATTGAAGTGATATTGTTAGGATGTATTACAGATAGAAGTGAAAAAGAAGAGAAAAGGCTTAATGACTTGTTGAGAACATCGGAAGATTGGGCTTTTATTACAGGCGAGTTGATTAGACATCGAATTAATGGAAATTTTTATACATCACTATTACCAGAACAAAGAAAATACATTATTGGCAAGGTAAGTCAGACTTTTAAGATTCTTAGTAGATGTTATGAGGAATATAATAAAAATATTTTAGAATTTTTTCAAAAATTGACAGAAAAGACAGATGATGCAGGAATCAGTGTTGCGGGTCTGAAAGGAATTATTTTCAATACCATCTTATATAAGTTAGGAGCTAGGCGTTCTAACGATATAGATATTCTTGTTGAAGAAAATGATTTGAAAACTTTTGACGATATTATGAGAAAATTAGGATTTATTCAAAGTTTGGATGGGGGAAAAACTGAAGCATCAAAAAAAGAAAAGCTAATTCAGATTATGAATTATCATGATTTGGTTCCATATTATAAATTCGTAGATTATTCTTTTATGGATTTTATAAAAGTAGATGTTAATTTTCATTTTGACTCAAAAGAACATGATATAACAAGGGCGATACTAAACGAGGGAACATATGATTACTGTGGAAATGGTTATATTATTCGTGGATTAAAATGGAAGAGCCATTTGCTACATTTGTGCGTTCATTTTTATCGCGAGGCTTCAAATTCTATTTGGACAAGTAGTGCCAGAGATGTTGACTTATATAAAGTTGTGGACATTCATAATACATTGAGATGTTATAGAAAAGAAGAATTGCTTGATTGGTGTAAGTATGTTGAAAAATATCAGTTAAATAAACAATGTTATTTTACGTTCTTTTATCTAAATAGATTTTATCCAAATACAATTTATACAGAAATTATGAGAATTATAAAACCACAAGATGTGTCTTTTTTAAATAAGGTTGAAACAGCTGGAGGCAATATTCAAGAAAGAAAAGTTGATTTTTTTGAGCAGGCATTCGATATGAGATATGGGAAAAATTTTGCAGATAGGGATTTAGCAAATATTTTTTAGTGTGAGGAGAATGTCTCTAATGAAAAAAGTAGAAAGGAAAAGCCAATTAACATCTATGATAATTGGAGAATATGACAAGTATGTATAGAGTTAAAATTATTCCAGAGATGGACACTGATGTTGATGAGTTTATTAAAAGTATTTGTTTCGTATCACCCGATATACAAAATGTTGTAAGGACAGAAGAGGGGATTGAAATTGAAATTTCAGATGCTGGTAAGGCAATGGAAATAAGAGCTATGCTTGTTGGGATAATGAAGAAATATACAATCCCAAACAAAAACAGGGAAACTTATTACGAAAATTATCTCAATGATAGGAGATTTTACGATATAAGTACACTAGAAAATGACGTAATTTTCTTTGACAATGGACAAATTGGTTTTGGTGAAAAAGGGAAATTTTTATTTGATTTTTTGGATTCAGAATTTAGTGAGATTGCATATGAATTGGGAGCTGTTGAAAAACTCTATCCTGTATTATTACCACTGGATGATTATTCTATGACAGGATATGTAAGAAAAACACCACAATATGCAATTTTTTGCTCTACAGTAAATGAGAGTCTTAAGGATTTAGAACAGACTGATGCAGCTATGCATGACAAGAAAGTAAAAGAAATAATAAAGGAACCAAGATTTGCACTGTCTCCGTCGGCTTGCTTTCATACATATATCGAATATAAAGATAAAACGTTAAAGGATAATACAATTGTAACATTTAGGCAGAATGTTTTTAGAAACGAAGGTAGGCTTAATTATAACGAAATAGGACGGTTATGTGATTATCATGTTCGAGAGATAGTTATGATTGGTTCAAATGAATTTATTTTAGAAAGCCGCAATAAGATTATGCAAAAATCCAAAGAATTAATGTCTAAACTACAATTAATAGGGGATATTTCTCTTGCTTCAGATTCATTTGTTGTTCCAAAAATGCAAATGTATAGAAAGATTCAGCATATAGATAAAAGCAAATATGAAATGCACTTAAATATTTCGCCAGATAAATCTATATCAACAGCCTCGTACAATCTTCATGGGAAGGCGTTTACTGATCCATTTAATATATCTGTTGAAAACTGTGAAGATACAGTAACAGCTTGTGTAGGGTTTGGATTACAAAGGTGGGTATTAGCATTTTTATTACAACATGGATTAAATGAAGAAAGTTGGCCTGAAGAGGTGAAAAGTGAATATTTTACTAATAAAAAATAAATTGTCGGATAAAAAAGCGTAAATTATAGCAAAACATATTAGCAGAAAAGAGGAGGCAAAATGAAGAATATTCAAGAGGTTGTATTGAGAATACATACAGAAATAATGCATCAGAAAGGAATTAACCAGAAATCCACACCAGATATGGAGATAAGACCTAAAAATGGAATTACATCAGAATCAATCGTTATTTTTATACTTGATTTGGAAGAGGAATTAGGTATTGAATTAGATGAGTATCTTTCACAAATTAGAAAAGCAAAGACAATACAAGCATTAATTGATATTGTAAGTAAGGCATGCGAAGATAGTAATAATGAATAAATATTTATAAAATATAGAAATAAGGGTTACTAGATGAAATATATGACTATGTGTGGCGATGTAAGAATAAAAATAATACCAGTCATTAATATAGAGGATATAGAAATGTCATCAATAGCCTATAAGGAAGTACAGAAACTGGTTACATATACATTTGGGCTTTTAGATTGCATAATAGAAAAAGATGAAATGGGAAAACCTTTTTTTCAAAAACATATTGATTATGATTTGAGCATATCTCATACAGATGGATTGGTAGCAGTAGCTGTTGGGAAAAATCATAAAATTGGAATTGATGTGGAAAAAATACATAAAGTCAGTGATACAATAATTGAAAAGTATTATTCTAAAGCAGAAAAGAGGGAGATATTGCGAACCCGAGTAAATGCAGAACTTGTTGAAACAAAAATTTGGACAATGAAAGAGGCATATAGTAAATGTTTGGGAACAGGACTAAATAGGGAATTATTGATGTTGGATATTTATAGTAGAAAAGAAGTTTTAATGGAAACGCAAATTTATAAAGAATACGTTATTACAGTTTGTAGAATGATTGAATCTATGTAATAGCGGAAAAATTTTAGTTGGTAAGAGTTTTATAATGATTACAATAAATTGGAGAAATGATTGATGATAGAAAAATATATTCATGATATTTATAACAAACAAATAGAACATTATGAGGGTTATGAGAGCTTTTGTTATCAAAATTGTCAAAGAATAATATTGGAATATGCATATGGTTCTAACGCAATATTATTTATAAATACCGTGCCATCAATAGAAATTGAAGCTATGGATAAATTAAGGCTTAGGGAAAAAGATGATTTTAGATCTTTATTACCGTCAGTCAATAAATATACCAACAGATTTTATTATAAAGATGATGAAAGTACGGAAGATATTTTAAACAGAAATATAAAGTTTGTCTATGAAAATAAAAGTCCAATTATTGTCGGAGCAGATACATATTTTTTACCGTATTCAGCTAATTATAAAAAAAGACATGCTAAACATACATTGATACTATGTGGGTTTGATTTGATAAGAAATGTTGTGTATGTAATAGACTGGTATTCACCATGGTTTTATAAAGGAGAAGTTGATATAGAAATTTTTCTCCAAGCAAGAAATTCAAAGAATGAAAAAGACGATTCTTTTTATAGTGGAACTCCAATAAAGAATAACTGGGCTTATATTGAGAAAATACCACAATATTCAGCAGATAAACTATTCGATGAAACAATTAAATTATCAAAAAAATTTTATTTCAATGATAGTGATAATGGAGTAATTGCTGCATTATCACTATTATTGAAATATATTAGTGTGATGGAAAATGAGACAGACTACAATCGTGTGTTTTATTACATGTACACTTTACTAAACAGGAAAAAGATATTTTTACAATATATTGAATATTATTCAAATTTAAAACAATTAGATAGAAACACAATATTTATTACACAGTTGAAGAAAAATATTGCAAATTGGGATGTGATTGTAATTTTATTATTAAAGCAATCGAAAAGATATAATGTAAAAACACGAAATCATTTAATTGATAAAATTAGTAAGTCGATTAGTGAGGAATTAATAATGATTCAAACGATTGAGAAACTTTTTTGAAAGAGGAGAATGTTTATTGATGAAATCAAATTTATCTAATACTGGTGATATAGAAAAAAATAATGAAAATGGAAAACTTGAGTGTGTAGGCAGAAAAGAAAGTCAAGAAATAGTCAATGAAGATAGAAATGTTGTGCCTGATACTAATATGAATGATATAATAAATGCAAAAGGAGCCATTGGTTCTCAAACAGGCAGTATTGATAAAGAAATTGTCAAATTAATATTTGAAATAGGAGAATTATCTGATAATATAAATTTAAATACTACTTTTGACGAAATTGAGTTGGATTCTATAGAATTTATTACCATTATTGTCGAAGTCGAATCAAATTACGAAATTGAATTTGATGATGAAAATATGTTAATTAGCAATTATCAAAGTATTGGTGATTTTGTAGAATATGTAAAAAAGAAAATAGCAAAAGTAAAATATAATTAAAATTTTGTGTGTAGCTATATAAATGGCATATATGTGATTTCTTGAGAGGAGATATATGGAAAAACAAAGAACATATGGGTTTATAAGTAATTTTATTTATGCCCTAAATATTGCAAGAAAAAGTAATCTAAAACTTTTAGCAGTTGTTTTAATAAAGCCTGTGGCGAATATCGTTACCAAATTATTGTGGGCATATGCACCTAAATTTGTATTGTCTTATATCGAAAACAATCTTGCTATTGATAAGATAATTTTCAATATTATTGTAATCTGCTTGATAGGTTTGGTTTTCGATATTATTAGTACTACCAGCTATAATGCATTTGAATATGAATATCGTCCAACTGAAGGTTATTTAGAAAAATTAAGAATGGATAAGTTGTTCCATACGGATTTCAAAAATATGGAATCACCTGATTTTTTAGATTATGCTCAAAGAGCTAAAACAGCATTATATAGAGGCAATGGTTTCTTTGGAGTTCTATACGAAAGCAGAAATTTTATTGCCCAGGGTACATTGATGATTGTGTCTGCTGCATTAATCGGAATTCAAAATTTCATTATGATGATTATTTTTATCATAATCTCATTTAGCATAGCAAAGATATTGGCTTATTTTACAAAACTTGATAAAGAAGGATTTTCTGATGCTATGGCACCAACTTGGCGTAAGATGACTTATTTAGAGTCAACGACGAAAAATTTTGACTTTGCAAAGGATATTAGACTTTTTAATATGTCAAAAATCTTTAGAAGAGAGTTGGGTGATGTAAATGATACTTACAATGCTATGAATAAGACACACCATAATAGATGGATTTTATGCAATGTTAGTATGGAATCGGTATTGTTGATTCAAAAGGTCCTCATGTATACATGGCTTGTATATAATGTTATTGTGGGGAATTATCAGATATCCGATTTTGTTCTTTATGTAGGATTAGTAACTACTTTCCATGATTCTGTAGGATATGTAAATTGGATTTACTCAAATATGAGAGGCAATTGCCTTATGATTAATGATTATAGAAATTTCGTGGCATGGGAAGAACACAAAGAAACTGCAAGTGCAAATGAAGGTCATATTACAGATATAAATCTCGATCAATTTGAATTTAAGTTTGAAAATGTGAGTTTTAAATATCCCGGACATGAGAATTATGTTTTGAAAAATGTCAACCTAACAATTAATGATGGAACAAAACTTGCGGTAGTTGGTGTAAACGGTGCAGGTAAAACAACATTTATAAAACTTATTATGAAATTATATGAGCCAAATGAAGGGCGAATTCTTCTAAATGGTGTGGATATAAAGGAATATAATCGTGAAGAATATTTTAAATTATTTTCTCCGGTATTCCAAAATGTAGAATGTTTTGCAATGCCTATTTATCAGAATATTTCTTTTGCTGAAGAAGAAAATACAGATATGGATAAAGTAAATGCTGTATTAGAACAAAGTGGATTAAAGGCAAAGATTGATTCCTATGAAAAAGGTATACATACAAATTTATTAAAAATATTTGATAAAGAAGGAATTGATTTATCAGGTGGAGAAAAGCAAAGACTTGCTATGGCTAGAGCTCTATATAAAGGTGGTAAGGTTGTTATTTTAGATGAACCAACAGCTGCTCTTGATGCTTTAGCAGAAGATAAGATGTATCGTGAATTTGAAAAGATGATACAAGGTAAAACAGCAGTATTTATTTCACATAGGCTGGGAAGTACCAGATTCTGTGATAATATTGCAATGTTTGAGAACGGAACAGTTGTGGAAGAAGGCACTCATGATGAATTGATGGCTAAGAATGGAAAATATGCATATATGTTCCAGATTCAGTCCCAATATTATGAGGATAAGAAAGACAGTGTGGGAGGACAGAACGATGAAAAATAGTAAAGATAATATTCGTTGTTTTAAGTTCTTCGGGAAATTTGCTTGGCAGAATGATAAAAAATATTATTTGCTTTTGTTAATAAATATAATCGTTAACTCAGTTTCTCCGTTTATATCAATTTTGGGATCTCAGTATTTAATTGATGAAATTGCTGATGAATCTAAGAGAAATATCGGTTGGGTGGTATTCTGGGTAGCATTTATTTGTGGAGGTAATTTCATTTGCTCCAACATAATGAAATGGGTTGGAGAAAACATTGCCAGAATTGGTGAAAAGTTTGATCGAATTTTTAAAACAAATTTATGTATGAGCTGTATCAATATGAAATTTAAACATACTGAAGAAACGGAATTTTTGGATAAAGTTAAAAATGCAGAAAGAGCTTTAAATGAAACCGGGCAGGTAAATGGTCTTATCACATCTTTAGCAAGCATTGTGACGAATTTTATTGTTGCCTTAGGTGTTGTGACTTTGGTTTGTACAAGAATTCCTTGGTTAATGATTCCGGTAATTATTTCGTTTGCAGCGAATTCATATACTACTTCAAAAGTTAATAAGAGCAGGCGTAAGTTTTTTAAAGAAATGGGCAATGTAGAGAGAGGTAGTACATATTTTAACACTGAACTACAGGAAAGCAGATATGCCAAAGATGTACGTTTATATGATACATCTGAAATATTCGAAAAGAAATATGACGGATATGTAGGTAGAATATATAATACCAGCAAAAAGTATCATACAAAATTTATAAAATACTGGGATATAAATAATGTATTTTATGCTGTTTGTGATTCTGCTATCTATATATTATTATCAGTAAATGTTTTTAACAAGATTATTTCAATTGGTGAATTCTCCAGTTTGTTCCAGGCGACTTCTAAATTTGGTGGTGCTATTAGAGGAATTGTAAATTCATATTTGGAAATGAATTATACTTCATCGGTATTAAAGTATTACATCGATTTTGTTGAAGATATATACGGGGAAAACGACAGATTGATGGATTTAAGTGATTGTGTTGTAGAGGTAACTGACAAAGCCTGCGAAATTGAGTTTAGGGATGTTAGTTTTAAATACCCAAACACAGACAAGTATATTCTTAAAGACATATCTGTAAAGATTAAAGCAGGGGAGCATCTGGCAATTGTAGGTCAAAATGGCGCAGGTAAGACTACATTTATTAAACTCCTTTGTCATTTGTACGACAACTACGAAGGTGAGATATTAGTAAACGGTAAAGATGCCAGAGAGTATAACATTGTAGAATATATGAAGATGTTATCAGTTGTATTCCAGGATTTTAGACTTTTTGCTTTTACAATTAAAGAAAATGTAACTGTATTTGATGATAAAAATACGGATCTGGAAGAAATATATAAGATTGTAGGCATTGATAAATGGATTGATAGTCTTGATAAAAAAGACCAGACATATATCTATAAGATGTTTGTGGAAAACGGTATTGAGCCATCCGGTGGTGAAGGTCAAAAACTTGCTATTGCCAGAGCATTGTATAAAAATGCTCCGATTGTAGTATTGGACGAACCAACAGCAGCTCTTGATCCAATTTCTGAATATGAGGTTTATAAAAACTTTGACAAATTGGTTTATGGAAAAACTGCAATATATATTTCACACAGATTATCTTCATGTAGATTTTGTGACAGAATAATTGTATTTAATAATGGAACAATTACAGAGGAAGGAAGTCATGAGGAGTTAATGAAAAATGCGGACGGATTATACTATAATATGTATAGTACACAGGCAAAGCATTATAAGTGATTAGTGAATAACTGTTCATAAGAGAGGAAAATAAAGATATGGAAGGCAAAAATAATAATATAATTAAGTTACCATTTAAGATTCCTAAATATAAGACATATTCAATAAATACTGCAATAAACGGAATATTAGAAGCTTATGGAAATGACGAAGTATGGTTATATAATAATTATATTTCGTTATGGATATATGCAAAGAGAGAAAGAAAGGAGTATATGGTAGATTTTAAGTATGATAGAGATGTTAACTATTATGAACAATGTCCAATGTTGGAAACGGTAATTCTAAATGTAAGAAAAAATCAAAATGTTAATAATATTATTAAGAATAGTATAGATAATAAAGAATATATTTTCTTGGCAGTAGATATGTATTTTATAGATTCATGGTGGAAGGACATTGAGAAAAAAAAACATAGTGAACATGAAATGCTTATTTGGGGATATGATAATGAAAAAAAAGTGTTCTTTACAGCAGATTTTTTCAAACATACTTATTCAATACAAGAGATTTCATATTTAGATTTTAGAATGGCATTTGATGCCCATGCGGGATATATAAGGGAAAGAGATAATGTGAATTCTGTCGAAATTAGAACATTTAAATACTTAAAAAATAAAAAGTATGCTTTAAATGTTGATAGAATTCGTAATATGATTACTGATTTTATAAAATCACGTGAGAATACAATTAATGATGAGTCAGACTTATTTACAGTACACGAAGCTGTTTTATATGGGTTTGAATGCCTAAATCATATAATAGAATATTTTAATGAATGCGTATGTAAACATGAGCGTCTTGATTTTAGAATAATTCATTTGATTTACATATTTAATGAGATAATGTATTGTAGAATAGATTATATGATTGAGCATAAATACCTATCTGATAACACGTATATAAGAAATATCCAGAATGACTTTCATGATATGTCCCATAAAAATGAGATGTTGAGAAGTCTTGTTATGAAATATAATTTAATAAAAGGACAGAAGTATGGCGAAATAGTAATAAAAAAAATGAAAGATTTGTTCTGGCAATTAGAAAATAGTTTGGAAAAATTAAATATTTATTTTGAAAATATATAAGAAAAATAGATTTTGTTTGAGATTATAAAAGACAAAATCTATTTTTTATTATTTGAGTATTTTAGTGCTTATTAGGAATGGATATAAATATGCATAGAAAAAGTAATATGGAATAATAGGTGTAGATAAAGGGAATGTTAGTTAATTGTTTGAATGATAAAGATGAATGATAATAGATATGACGAAGTTTAAACTATGGAGTGTATTAAAAAAAAGAAAATGAGGAGTGGATTTGTGTGTAAAGTATCAGTAATCGTTACAGTATATAATACAGAGAAATATGTAGAGGAATGTATCATATCACTAATTAATCAAACGTATAAAAATATTGAAGTTATTCTAATAGATGGAGGATCTACAGATAAAACTCCAGAGATATGTCATGAGTATGAAAAAGAATATGAAAATATAAGAGTAGTACATAAAGAAAACGAAGGGGTATCTGCTGCAAGAAATAGAGGAATTGAGGAGGCAACTGGTGATTATATACTGTTTGTTGATGGGGATGATTGGATAGAAAATAATACAATTGAAACATTGGTTTGGTTGGAAGAAGAGAATGAATCGGACATTGCTTTTATCATTAAAGCAGGAAATGAGCATTCAACAGGAGAGGTACTGATTGGTGATGGAAAGAAAATGATATTACATATTTTGGAAATATCGGCTGGTGAAGTTTGGGGGAAATTATTTAAAAAACAAATATTTGAAGACGTGAAGTTTCCGGAAGGAAAACTTCATGAGGACTTATATGTGATGCCAACTATTTTTTTAAAATGTAAAAAGATAGTTGCATATCACAAGGGATTATATCATTACAGGATTAGAGATGATGGATTGATGGGGACAGAAATAAAAGGCAATTTGAAAGATTTATATGAATGCTGGTTAGATGGAATAAGAAAATGCCGCTTGTTAAGCTCTGATAAAAAATTTGTAAAAGACTTGCAAAAAAGGTATCTGTATGATGTGTTATGGTATTTTTACAATATAGTATGTCTTATGAGTGATGAAAAATTTAAAGAATCCGTAGTAAATATTTCATTGTTTTATAAAAAAACGAGATATATATATTTAATAAATTCGGCAGTAAAAATTAGTGATAGAATAAGATTCCTTTTGATATCAATATGTCCAATGACTGTCAGGAACTTTAATATACTACGATATGGTCGTGGATAAAAATAAGAGGAGTGAATATGAACAAAAGAGTTACGCAAGCAGTCATTCTTGCTGGTGGTTTGGGTACACGTCTAAAACCATTTACAAATACTAATCCTAAACCGATGTATCCAATTAATAACGTTCCATTTATTGATTATCTAATATGTCAGATGAAGAATTTCGGAATGGAAGAGCTGCTACTTCTTTTAGGATATCTACCTGAAAAAATAATGGATTATCTTGGAGATGGTTCAAATTATGGTTTGACTATAAATTATGATATAACGCCGGTGGACTACGACACAGGTATGCGAATAAAACATGCTGCCTCACAGATCGCAGATAAATTTTTACTTTTATATTGTGATAACTATTGTCCGATTAACTATTCAAAACTATTCGCAGATTTTTGCAATAACGAAGCGAAGATTCAAATTACTGCTTATAGCAATCGTGACAACTATACCAAAAGCAATCTACATATTACAGACAATGGATTGGTTACAACTTATGACAAAAAACGTATTACACCAAATTTACAGGGAGTTGATATTGGCTATGCGTTAGTCGATAAGAGTATCATTTCGCTAATACCAGAGGGAAATTGTAATTTTGAGGCAGAAGTTTATCCACAACTAGTCGAACAAAACAAGCTGTTTGCCACAGTAAACGAGCATCGCTATTATTCTATTGGTTCTTTTAAACGAATCAAACTTACGGAAGAATTTTTTAAACCGAAACGTGTTGTGTTTCTTGATCGGGATGGTACCATAAACAAACGTCCAGCACGAGCTTGTTATATAGAAAAGCCTGAAGACTTTGTTTGGCTTCCGGGAGCAATAGAAGCAATTAATATACTGAAAAAAAATGGATTTCTTGTAATTATCATTACCAATCAACCAGGAATTGCACGAGGTAATCTCACAGAAGAAATGTTGCATTGCATACACGAAAAAATGCGTGCAGATCTTTTGAAGGAAAGAACAGAAATTGACGATATATTTTACTGTCCTCATAATTGGGACGATGGTTGTTTTTGTAGAAAACCAAATCCAGGTATGATTTTTGAAGCTCAGAAAAAATATTCATTAAACCTCTCCGAATGCTATCTTATCGGGGATGATGAACGTGATATTGCAGCGGGAGAGGCTGCCGGTTGTATATGTAGGATGGTTGATGAAAAATACACAGTTTTGGATGTTGCCAAAGAAATAGTTTCATTAGAGAAAAAGGAGAAGATACATGATTATTTCAAAGACACCCCTTAGAGCATCATTTTTTGGTGGGGGGACAGATTTTTCCACTTACTATGAAAACAGTAAGGTGGGTTATGGTACGGTTGTTAGCACAGCACTAGATATGTATGTTTATATTATTGTGAACAGAAAGTTTGATGATAATATTCGTATAGTTTATTCTGGCAATGAATTAGTTAGTCGTGTGGATGAAGTGAAACATAATATTATTCGGGAAGCGCTAAAAATTGTTGGCATAGAAAAAGGAATTGAAATTATTTATATGGCAGACATTCCATTAAGTAATGCCGGTATAGGACTTGCATCTTCCAGTGCACTTGCAGTTGGTGTTTTAAATGCATTACATGCATATAAAGGTGAATTTGTGTCACAAGGAGTTTTAGCACGCGAAGCATGCGAGATTGAAATTAATCGTCTTGGACAACGCATTGGGATTCAGGATCAGTTTGCTGTTGCACATGGAGGATTTAGTCAATATAAATTTTTTAATGATGGTAGCGTAAGTATTACACCTGTTGTCTGTAAAAAAGAAGCAATGGTTCAACTGAGAAATAATTTGATGTTATTCTATACTGGAACAACTAGAGATTCAAGAAAAATTCTTAATGAGCAATCTGATACTATTTTAGATAAAACAGTTATGCTTGATGAACTGGTAAATACTGCAGATCGTGCTGTTCAAGCACTTTATGATGGCAATCTAGACTTTTGGGGAACCGAGCTTGATAGAACATGGGAGATTAAAAAGAAGTTTGCAAACGGTGTGTCTAATCCGCAGATTGATAGTATGTATGCTAAGGCTAAAAGTGCAGGTGCACTTGGTGGTAAGATTCTAGGTGCGGGTGGAGGCGGATTTATGATGCTTTATGTACCACCACAGAGACAGAATTTAGTACAAGAAGCACTTTCTGAATTTACATATATCCCATTTAGTTATTGCCATGAGGGAAGTCGAATTGTTTTTAGTGATTAAGGGGGAACGGATATTATGGATTATAATGAATTAATTGAGACATATCTTGAGCAAGAAATTGATATTCTGAAAAGAATTGATGTGAGCGCAGTGAACGAAGTGTTAAATTTATTAGAAGCAGGTATGAAAAGGGAGGCTACAATTTATGTTTTTGGAAATGGGGGAAGTGCTGCAACGGCGTCTCATTTTCAAAATGATTTTAATAAGGGAGTTTCCGAGCATATAGATAAAAAGTTTCGCTTTTTATGCTTAAATGACAATATTGCTACTATAATGGCAGTAGCTAATGACATTGGATATGAAGAAGTATTTCGTTTTCAGCTTCAAGGAAAAATAAAAAAAGGGGACATTTTAATGGCTATCTCTGGTAGTGGAAATTCTCCTAATGTGATTAATGCTGTAGAGTATGGTAAAAAACAAGGTTGCAAAGTTGTTGGTTTGACTGGATATTCAGGTGGAAGGTTAAAAGAACTATCAGACATTTCTCTTCATGTACCTATTAATAGTATGCAAATCACGGAGGATGTACATATGATTTTTAATCATTTAATGATGAGTGTTTTTTATAAGAGCATGTGTGGTATTGATCATATTAAAAACTAAGGAGTTTACTTATGCGTAAAATATTTATTACAGGAGCAGCAGGTTTTATTGGTTCTCAGCTTGCATATTATTTTTGGAAAAAAGGAGACCAAGTGACGTTGCTTGATAATTTTTCTTATGGTTCGGAGGACAACCTCGTATTTTCCAATCATGATTTTAGAAATGAAATTATCAGAGGAGATATAAGAGATAGAGAATTGATCAATCAAATTTTTGAAAAACATCAATTTGACTATGTTTATCATATTGCTGCAATTACTCCGCTTCCTGATTGTCAGATGAACCCTTCAGAAGCATCGGACGTAAATGTGACAGGAACCGTAACTATTCTTGAAGCAAGTCGTATTTATGGGGTGAAAAAAGTTGTATTTGCCAGTACATCCGCGGTGTATGAAAATAATACAGATTTTCCTTCGATTGAAACTAATGTTATGCCACCAAGTCTGATATATCCATCTACTAAATATACAGCTGAACAGTTTTGCCGTAGTTATGTGGATGTTTATAATATGAATGTTACCTGTCTACGATTTGCAAATGTTTATGGACCACATTTAGATTGCTTGAGAACACAACCACCGGTAGTAGGATATATGATTCGGGAATTATTCTATGATAGACATCCGGTATTACACGGGACGGGCGAGCAACGGAGAGATTTTGTTTATGTTGAAGATTTAATCCGACTTTGCGAATTAGTGTTACAGGATAAAGGATTTCATATTGTAAATGTTTCTACGGGTACGACATTGTCCATAAATGAACTGATGAAGATTGTTACTAAACTTATGCATAAAGAAGAATTATTACCGGAATATAGTGATTCTAAGAATTTTTGGAACAACTATCCGAATCTATATGAAGGTGCTTATCCTATTTCTGAAAAAGCACTTGATCATGAAGTAACAAAGTATACTGAACTTTCTAATGATTACGCTTTTGAAAAGTATGGTTGGAAACCAGAAGTTTCTATTGAAGAAGGTATTCAAAACACTATCAAGTTTTCTTGTAAGGTTCTACAAAAAACATCAATGAAAATTATAGATACAGAATTTGGATAATAGAAACCACTATATTTATATATAATAGAAAAATACGAATTAGTACAGGAGAAATATATAATGAATAAACATCTATTTACATCAGAATCAGTAACAGAGGGACATCCAGATAAAATTTGTGATCAAATTTCTGATGCAATATTGGACAAATTAATAGAAGAAGATCCAAATTGTCATGTTGCATGTGAGGTGGCGATTACAACAAACCTTGTTTTGGTTATGGGAGAGGTAACGTCAAAAGCAGAAATAAATATCGATAAAACAGTTAGAGATACCATCAGGAAAATAGGATACGATAACGAATCATATGGTTTTGATTGTGATGACTGCAATGTCATAATAACATTAGATGAACAATCAAAAGATATTGCTCTTGGAGTAAATCAGGCTTTAGAAATAAAAGAAAATAAGAGGGATAATAATGAGTTGGACAAAATAGGTGCAGGAGATCAGGGAATGATGTTTGGTTATGCAACTAATGAGACAGAAGAATACATGCCATATTCTATTTCATTGGCTCATAAGCTTACAAGAAAACTTACAGAAGTAAGAAAGAATGGAACATTACCATATCTCAGACCAGATGGAAAGAGTCAGGTTACAGTAGAATATAATGAAGATGGAGAGCCATCAAGAATTGATGCGGTGGTTTTATCTGCGCAACATGATGCGAATGTTACACAGGGGCAATTACATGAGGATATTAAAAAATATGTATTAGACCCAGTGCTTCCAGCAGAGCTGATTGATAAAAACACAAAATTCTTCATTAATCCAACAGGACGTTTTGTAATTGGTGGACCAAATGGCGATAGTGGACTTACAGGGCGTAAGATCATAGTAGATACATATGGTGGATATGCACGTCATGGTGGTGGTGCTTTTTCAGGAAAAGACTGTACAAAGGTGGATCGTTCAGCGGCATATGCAGCAAGATATGTGGCAAAAAATATTGTTGCTGCTGAATTAGCTGCTAAATGTGAAATTCAGTTATCTTATGCAATTGGTGTGGCACATCCAACATCTATTATGGTAGATACATTTGGAACAGGTAAAATTGCGGATGACAAGTTAGTAGATGTTATAAGAGAAAATTTTGATTTAAGACCAGCAGGTATAATAAAAATGTTAGATTTAAGAAAGCCAATTTATAAGCAGACTGCAACATATGGACATTTCGGAAGGACAGATATTGAACTTCCATGGGAAAGAATGGATAGAGTGGAACAATTAAAGAAATATATGTAAAGCAAAATCAATACCAATTGTATTTTGAAATACTCCTAACGAATACCAAGGTGATGTAATAAGCATCTTGGTATTTTTGGTTGCAAAAGTTAGGCAAGAGATAGTGTGTTTGCACAAACTATTATTTGTCGGCTGTAAGAACATCTAAAAGCTATGATTTAATATGTACACATCCGTTAATACGAGTGAACTTACTTGATATGGAACATCGATAGTGAATTATAGTTCGATAAAGTGTGAACTATAGTTGGTTCACCAAGATGTATTTTTATTTTATAGTAATAATAACACAAAAGATAGGGGAGAAACATTACTATGGAAAAATGTGCAAATGCTGGTACAAGGGTAAGGTACGCTAGAGAATTAAATCATTTTACACGAGAAGAACTTGCTGAGTATGCAGGAATATCTGCAAAGTTTTTGTATGAAATAGAAAACAATCTCAAGGGAATGTCAGCTCATACATTATTAAATATCTGTAAAGCATTAGATGTTTCTTGTGATTATATTATGACAGGTGGAAGTGATTACACTTGTGATCAGGAAGTAATTACAATTATAGAATCTTTTGATGCATCACAAATTCCAAATGTAAAAAAAATTCTTACAGAATTATTAGAACTAAGCAAATACTAATAATATATGGTTTTTCAACCTCCTCTAAGCTGCCTGAAAAGGCAGCTTTTTTTGAAAGCAAATTAGAATACTAAAATATTGGAAAAGATGGTTTTAAAAATGTTATTTAATTACAGATAAAAGTAATGTTTTTTGTGATAAATCATATAAATGATTAATTTAACACATAATAAATTCGTGTTCGTTAAAATATATGTTGCATTGGTGATACTGTGTATAATAATAGATAGTAGAATAAGGGGATAAGATATGAATTATATGCACTCAAGTGAAAAAATAAAAGGCCTCAGAATACACCAAGGTTATACGGTTGAACAATTGGCGGAAGAGGCAAATATTTCAACTAAATTCTTATATGAAATTGAAGCAGGTAGGAAAGGGTTTTCGGCAAATGTGTTATATAAAATCTCTAAAGCACTAAACGTTAGTTGTGATTACATATTAAATGACAGTAATCAACAAACGGTTCCTGATTTTATTATCGAATTAGTGAAAAAATTAGATAGTAAGGAACAGGTCGCAGTGGAGCACATTTTGGTGGAAATAATAAGACTGAGAGAAGAATAAGTTTAATACCTGGAGATAAATATAATGAAATACGATTATTTAGATTATGAGCAAATTAAAAAAATGGGAGAGAGGATAAAAATAAGTAGAAAAAGCAATAATATGACACAAAGCGAATTGGCTGATATTTTGGGAATATCAGCAGATCAGGTCTCAAATATTGAATTAGGAAAAAGTGCCTGTAAAATAGATCACATATACTTGTTGATGCAAGTATTGGATATATCGGCTGATTATTTATTTGGAAATTTTGTAAATACAAATGTAGTGCGGGTAACTGACGAGCAAATAATAAATATGGCAACGAAAACAAATAAAAAGATGAAAATGATAATATATGAGTTACTTATGCTTATGGCATAGTACTCATATGTTTTTTTATAAGTGGCATAAATATACTATGAACGCATATGACATAAAGTAGCGTGTGACGTGCTACCTTGTGCAATGGTGAATGCACGAAAAAGAATTTAAAATCATTTAGTGAAAAAAGCGGGAGTGGTATAGTTATATGGACAAGAAAATGATATCAAGAAAAGACAGGCAGAAAGCAAAAAGATTAAAAAGTGTAAGAGATAGGCAACATTTAACACAGGAGAAAATGGCGGAAAGATTAGATATATCGTATTCAACATATCAAAGAATGGAAAGTGGACGAAACAATATTACTATCGAACATTTGGAAAAGTTGCATAAAGAGTTTGGAGTATCATCGGATTATATTTTATTTGGTACAGTCAACGACGAAAAACATTATGAACTGGAACTCGAATATATGAATGATGAAACAAAATTTTTAATGGTTACTAGGCTGATAGCGTGTTTATGCAGATTGGATGAAAATAAATACAAAGAACTTATGATAAAATTAGAGAAAGATTTAAAAGAAATACAATAGGTGGCAGGTAATGCGTATGAATACTTCAGATAAACAAATTTTAATAGTAGAAGATAATAATAAAAATATGGAGAAGCTATGCGAGGTACTGAAAGATATTAAAGATGTCTATATACATAAGGCAAAGAATAGTGAACAGGCATATAGATATGCATTGGAGTATAATATAGACCTATTTATTGTAGATATTATATTGAATACCAAAGTGTTTGCTGATATATCAGGGCTAAAATTCATAGAAAGCATTCGATCAATTAATGGTTATAAATTCACACCAATTATAGTAACAACGTCTTTAGAAGATCCTAAATTTCATGCTTATTCTAATCTACATTGTTTCAGATATTATGAAAAGCCTTATGATTATGCAGAATTTAAGAAATCAGTAGTTGAGGCATTAGAATATACAACACCCAAAAAAGCTAAAGATTTTTATTATTACAAAGATGATGGAGTCATTTATTCTATCAAAACAAAAAATATTGTATATTTTCAAACAAATAATAGAATTACTTACATAAAATGCAAGAATGGAAAGGTAATGCCAACACCTTATAAATCTAACAAAAAGATATTATTAGAGCTGAATTCAAAAAAGTTTCTCAGATGTAGTAATAATACAATAGTGAACGCTGAGTATATAGAAGGGATAGATAAGTCAAATAGATATGTTATGTTGGTAGATGGTTTTGGAACATTGGAAATAGGACCCAAGTTGAAGAAAAAATTTTTAGAGGACTTTTTCAAATGTTAGAAAGAATATATTGGTTATTAGAAATTATTTCCTTGGCAATATGTATAAGTAGTATTTATGGTGTGAAAATTAAGGCAGATATTAAAACAGTAGCTTGGATTGCTATAGAAGTTATGTTTATGGGAATGTTTAAAAGAAATTTAATTACAATGCAAACATATTTTATCATATATGTGTTGTATATTTTGTATGTATATATTGAATTTAGAATGTCTTTAAAAATAGCAACTTTTACAGCAATATTAAGTATGATATTTACAGGATTGATTCAGATGATAATTGCACTTCCGGTGTATTACATAGGAGATTACTGTAAAACAAGCGAAAACATAATGGTCTTAGTAATTAATGCTGGTGTTTTAATGGCTGTTGTACTCATAAGTAAAACAAAATTTCTACACGGTGTTTACAAATTTTTAGCAAGAAAAGAGTTGATTTTGAATATAACGTTTATACTGGTAATGTTCATATATGGATATTGCATGTATAGAATAAAGTATAGTAACAAAATACAATCTGACTTGTATGTAATTATTGTAACGTTTGCATCAATAATAGCTTGTATTTTATTAAGATGGAAAGCAATGGAAAGGGAGACAGAATATCAACAGGAGCAGATAAAATTGTCAAATCGTTATAGTGAAGAGTACAATGCTTTAGTTGAAATATCAAGAAAAAAGCAACATGATTTCAAAAATCAGATTAATGCATTATATGGTTTGTCAGATATAAAAGCAGAAAAGGAACAAAGAAAATATATAGACAAATTGTTAGACGAAAATAAAGTTGTCAAAATATTGCATTCTGTAGAACAGCCTGTATTAGCTGGATTCTTATATCGAAAAGTGAATGAGATTATGGCAGCAGGAATAAATATAGAATTTAATTTATCTGTTCCAGACGCAGAGTTAGCGATAGAAGTGTTTGACTGTATTGAAATAGTAGGAATACTTTTGGATAATGCAGTGGAAGCATTGAATAAAGAAAAAGATAAAAGTATTATTCTAGAAATGTTCACAATGGAACAAAAGGTTGAAATAAGGGTTAAAAATGTAAGCCCTTATTATGAGAATGATGAGATTTCAAAGTTCTTTCAGTATAATTATTCTACAAAAGGCAAAAATAGAGGAATAGGTTTAGCTAAGATAAAAGATTTACAGAAAAAGTATAAATTTGATATTTTAGTTGAAATGCAGGAAATACATAATAAAAACTGGATAAGTTTTTCAGTAATTAAATAAAGAATAGTAAAAGCCCCCCTAAAGTTACCATTTTGATAACTTTAGGGGGTTTTTAGCATTAGTGTTCTATTGGCGTTGGGAATTTTCTTTCACCAAAAAGTAGAAAACTAATTCCAGAAAAATGAATAAATGACATTAAAGCCAGACATGAACCACAAATTTTGTTCATGCATGATAAACTTAATTTTTTACGAAACATTTTTTAGACCTCCTTTGATTATTAGAATTTTAGCAAACATCATTTGACATGAGTGTAATATGATAGTCCAAAAGCCAATAATTAAATATGGATATATTATGCTATGGCTATTGAAAATGCTAACTATTATAAAAAAAGCAAATATAATAAGAAAACTATTGTTCTGACAGTGTTTTAACAATACGCTATTTGGAGATGGTCTAAGAGGTGAAACTATTGGACCAATGTAATAGTTAATTAGGATACAGACAATAGTAAAAAATTGAATAAATAAGATATCCGGAGTTATTAATTGTGGAAGGATAACTACTGCCAGATAAGATATCACGAAAGTTAACAGCAAACAGGTTGTATAATGTTTACAATGAAAGCCACCACTGTTAAATCTAATTAATGATAATAAAAGTATAAATACGGTAAAACTTAAAACTTTACCAATAATAATGTAAAAAATATATAGCAATAGTATCTTGCTAAATTCAGATGCAATGGAAAGTAATGTATACTTTACTAATTCCAATTCATAATCTGAATAGTTATATGTTGTTTTTAAGGCTTGTCTGATTTTATCCATAGTAAATAGTCCTTTGTAAGTTGTTGACTATATCATATATGGTGTAGCGGATAATATTAGATTTTTTTCAGAAAGTTGATTTTTTTACAAAAAAAGAAGAAATATATATGCTTATAGAAAAAGAAAGATCTTTTTAGAAGAAAAAACGTAGAAAATGAAAAATAAGAAAAGGTTGGGTGAAATTGGGTGAGGGATGTAGTATAATAACAGATAATTGATGATTATTCATCA
>ERZ791864.118-NODE-118-length-110191-cov-17.309790_pt1 | contig 110191 bp, 119 predicted proteins | sample MGYA00510282_ERZ791864 | MGnify/ENA primary metagenome ERZ791864 (study PRJEB30046, sample SAMN00792087) | human gut metagenome | study: EMG produced TPA metagenomics assembly of the A metagenome-wide association study of gut microbiota in type 2... | reverse complement strand
TGTCCGCCGCGCTTCTGGCGCGGCTGGGAGGGACGCTTGGGTCAATGGCGCACCCCGCTGTCCCGACCGCTTCGCAGCCTCTCCGGCTGGACGGCATCATCGCGCAGGCGTCCCAGACCTACCTCAAGCTCTGCGGTTTCGTCCTGTTTTTCCGGATGCTGGCCGCAGGAGCGGGGGAAGCACTGCCCTCCGGTGCAGGCGTTTTATGCGCGATGCTTTTAGAGGTCTGCTCTGGCTGTGACCTGGCTGCGAAAAGCGGCCGGTTCGCCAGTATGCTGTGCTGCGCGGCGCTGAGCGTGCAGGGGCTTTCTGTTCTGATGCAGGTGCGGACCATCTGCCCGCCCGAGATGACCCTCCGCCCGCTCTACCGCGCCCGGCTGCTCCATCTGCCGCTTTCGCTGTTGGTATTTTATCTTCTCCTTCCTCAGCGAGCGCAGGAGACGTTCAGCACCCTGTGCGGCCGCGTGACCATGATGCGCCGCCTCCCGCCCGACTGTGCGCTGATGGTGTTTCTCGGCTGCTGCTTTGTGGTCTGTGAGCTGAGCCGCGTCCTTGCAAAGGAGCCGAATCAAACACAGAGGGACAAAGTTGCGAATCAATCTTGACAGCTCCCGGCTTTTATGGTAAAATATCACACGTTGCAGAGATCGCAATGTGCTACTGTGGCTCAGCCGGTAGAGCAGCTCACTCGTAATGAGCAGGTCGTCCGTTCGAATCGGATCAGTAGCTCCAAAAATCCTACAAATCAACGTCAAAATTTGACTGATTTGTAGGATTTTTTCTTATTTAAGCTGACGCGTGCGAAGAAAACCGCAACAAAAACCGCAATATGAGGTGCTCAAAATCGAGAATTAAGGGTTTGGGGCAAAATTTTCAATGAATTAAGTAATAGATAATTGTCGTGAAATCGGTTTGAGAAAAAGGACAGAACGGTGGATGTATGAACTTTCCAGAAGAACAGCTGGGTCGCGTTGGACAAAAATTCTCAGATATAGGGCGAAAAATCGAACATATCAAGACACTTGACTTGGTCAGCTGCGTTGCAGAGGTTGAACAGCTCTGCGGTGAGATTCAAGCCGCAACGGAAGAAATGAGGCATATACTTGCGCTGATGAAGTTCTAACAAACAAAAAAATCCCCTGCTAGCTTTCATTGCCAACAGGGGATTTTCTATGTAGGATTTATAATTTGCCACCGACGCGCTTTTTATCGATAAGCCGGTAAATTGATTCCAAGGATTTTTGAACCGCTTGCCAGAATTCATGCTGATTGTCTTCAAATCGCTTTGGCTTATTTCCTGCTTCGACAATCAAATCTTCAAGCGAGCTGCATTCCTTTACCAGCTTATCAAAAAATATTTTATCGTCGTACCTGTAAAAGAGTGCAGCCATACTCATGTCAGCCAAGGCATCACAGAGATTGTTTCCATTGCATAAAATGCCTTTATCATCAAACCTAAGCGTCGTTCTGGCCTGCGGAATTTTCTTGATGAGGTAGTCATCAAAAATAACACCGCAATTACTAGAGCGAATCGCAGCAGCAGCCGATTTATTCGCTGTAAACGCAGCATAGATGGATACTACGATTGCAAAAAGAGACAGAGCAGCAGAAATAATGTCAATCATTTACTGCACCGCCCTTTACATAAGCATCAATCGATTAAGAACGGCTCTTTTGGGACTGTCGATTTTGGGAGCAATAATATCGAAGTTCTTTTCCATTCCTTCCCGCCCGATTTCAGTATAGATTTTCCCAAAAAAGCCCTGAATGAACGAAGATGCCAGATAATCGATTTGCTCCGGGAATTCAATTACAAACGGCTGTTCAAGGTCGATTTTTCCATTGACTTGTTCATTGAACAGTTTTCGACCGTAGCTATTTCCAGCGAGCTTTGTCAAACTCTTATCCTTTATCTCAAGAGCAATCCTTTGTTCAATCATAGTCATTCCTCCGTCTCCATCACGAAATTCAGGTTATATGCGGTTCCGGGAAAATATATCGGAAATGGCAAAAAAACATTCTTATCCGGAGCACAATGCTGGAAGTCATGCTCCTGATTCATTCCAATCCAATGTTCTGCATCATACTCCAAAAGCGGCTGTAAGAATTGCATCTTTCGTCGTCCCGAAAGCACATAACAGTTGTTGCTATCGGCCTGAGTCTCAAGCCATTTTATCAAGGTCGGAAGTCCGGTTCCGCCGGTAAGATATTCGTTCGGTCTGCCGGATATGCGATCTTGGAAAGCGCTTAACATGAAAAATTCGTCATCGCCATAGTCTTCCCTGAAAAACCGTCTGTGATACATATAGATTTTACGCAATCGCCAATACCGGGCGCTGTCACTCTTATCGCGCAACTCGGGGTTGACACATAGCTTTGATTGTATTTGAGACGAAAGCAAGGTCGGCGAAAAATTAACAACGCAAATATTTACGCCGTAATACTTTGGTCCATTTGGATTATTCCGGCGAACATAGTCGCGTGGCGTCACATCAATATCAAGAAAACAATCTGAGCAACTATGCTCAAGCGCATTTCCAACAAGTTCTACAGCAACTTCAGAAAGCAAGTCGCTGCGAGTCTTTGTAATTCCAAGCCCCTCAAAGAACAAACACAACGTTGTAATTGCCGACGACAATGTTTCGTCAGAATTTTCATTTGCTAAAAAAAGCTTACGATAGTAATTCTTGCCAACGTCAAATCTAAATTGACGGACAAAATCCATGCTAGACTGTGTGGATTTCTCTAGGGCACATAGGGGCGACTGCCCGATGCCATCGGTAAAAATATTCGTTTCTTTCTTATTGTAAAGCAATCGTACAGATATACCGTGGTCAGCAATGATATGTTCTAGGTAACACTCTAACAAAACGTATGTGAATTTTTCGTCGAACACGCCGTTCGGAAATGCAATTATAATTGATGAAAGCAGGCTGTTGCTGTGAACGGTAAGAAAAAGCCCCGCGATGAGTTCGGAGACCGTATCGACTGTCAACACCTGCTGATTTCCATAAAATATACAGGATTTTCCATCCGGAAAGAAAACAGGGATATGCGCTTTAGCAGATATCGCATTCTGCAATTGCCGCTCAAGCAGGGTTACATTCTTCATACATGCCACCGACTTAACAGTTCTATAATTATACCGATATACTATGGTGCTTTCAAGATTATTATAGCACATATTTTAGACACTAACAACAAAAAATCCCCCATATTTGCCTTATTATGGGTCAAATACGGGGGATTTTTTCATTTTACGCTGACTTTGCGCTGACTCAGCCCAGATTCAGCGTAGCCTTGGCAGCGGCCTGCTTGGCGGCGACGTGGTTGGCGTCGATCTGGGCCTCAATACGATTTTCGAGGTACTGGGTCGTATCGCCGAAGTTGCTCTTGATGTAGTCCTACGCGTCGCTGCTCATGCTTTTCAGGGTAGCAGACACGGCCCGCATCAGGGCTTCCTTCTGCTCCGCCTCATTGAACGTCCCGGCGGCTTTGAGGTCGTTGACGTATCTCTGGTTCATCGCGGCCACGGCATTGGCAACGGCATCGCCGATTTCCCGGACGAGCCGCTGCGCCTTGATGTTCTGAGTCTGGGCGTTGATTGCATCAACGGCAACTGGCAATGCCTTTCTGGATGCAGGCGGTCACGATGGGGACGCAGACCAGCAGGGCGACGTACAGCAGGCTTCTCGTAAACTCATTCATATTCGGTTACTCCTTTCATTCAGTGAACCTGATTCTTCAGGCTGTTCATCCGCTTATCACCTTCGATGGCGGCGGCGGTAAAGCTGTTGTTCTTCCACCATGCGGCCAGTGCTGCACCGACGGTGAAGCTGGTGGAGATCATCTGTTCGAGCTGGGCATTGTCGATGGGCAGCACGGGCTTGCCCGCTGCACTGAGCAGCTGATTTGTCAGGGCGAGGCCCAGCGCTGCGGTACGGGTCAGAGTACCGGCGGAGATCTTCTTTTTCATTTCAATCCTTGCCTTTCTCGGGCGTCTCGGCCCGCTGCTTGAGGATGTCGATTGAAAGCATGAAATCAATAAAATACCCACAAGCGTGATAATGGCGACCACGCCAGAGTATGCCGGATACCACCCGGAAAGCTCTGGCGTGAATTTTTTTACGAACAGGTTGCACGCAACAACTGCAAGCCAGAGAATCGGAATCAGCTTTAGTGAAAGCATGGGGATTTCTTCACCTCCTTTGAAAATGGAACTTGCAAAAATGCGAGTATCAGAGCAAAAAGATAGACTTGCATTCGTTGGCGGATAGGTTCAAGGTTGCGGCGATGTCATGCATCTCGCCGACGGTGAATTTCAGACCATCAGATGCAAGTTTGCGGGACAAAGTGCTTGAATCCATGCCGATTTTCTGCGCAAGTTCCTGCTGGGTCACACCGCGCTCTTTCAGCTTGCCGCGCAGAAGATTCATGTTGGTAGACATGAGTGGTTCACCTCCTTTCATGACTCGCATAAACGCGAGTCTCTGCACATAGAGTAACCCGACAGAAGCAAGAAGTCAATAGACGACTTGCGTTTTTGCGAAAATCTTTTTTGAATTTGCAAAACGCTATTGCAATTTTGCGACTTTTCGTGTATTCTCTTATCAAGAGGTGATGAACATGACCACCGGCGAAAGAATGAAGCAACGTAGAAAAGAAATCGGATTCTCTGCGGAAAAGGTAGCAGAGCGTCTCGGGGTTTCTCCTGCCACAATCTATAGATATGAAAAAGGAGATATTGAAAAGGTCCCGGTTGATAGCCTTGCGGAACTTGCGAAGATTTTGCAGACCACTCCCGCCTACCTGATGGGCTGGGAAGAGCAGCCGACTCCCAAGCCCACTTCTCCCACCCCCATCCCGCCGGGCTTCATCCCGATGCCCAAGATGAAGAAAGTCCCGCTCATCGGCGCAATCGCCTGCGGCGACCCCATCACGGCCCTGCAGAACAGGGAAGGGGATGTGGATGTCCCGGAGGACGTCCGCTGTGACTTCGCCCTCAAGTGCCACGGCGACAGCATGGTGGGCGCTGGCATCCATGATGGGGATGTGGTGTATATCCACATCCAGCCCGAGGTGGAGAACGGTGAGATCGCGGCGGTGCGTATCGGGGATGAGGCGACCTTGAAGCGGGTGTACCTGCATATGGATTATGTCGAGCTTCGGCCTGAAAATCCGGCATTTGAGTCTATCATTCGCCGGAAAGAGGATATGAACGACGTGCATATTGAGGGAAAAGCTGTGGGATATACCCATTGGTTTTAATAAAATGAAAAAGCAGGAGGATGTACTATGAAATGCCCCAAATGCGGAAATGAGGCCGGAAATGCAAAGTTTTGTCCCGAGTGCGGTGCGCCGCTGAACGGGCCGATGGAAGTCCAACACGAAGAAGCGTATAAGGGTGGAAAGCCTAAAAAGAAAAAAGGCTGTGGCTGTGCGACTGTGTTCATTGTATTCTTTGCGCTGATGCTCATCGGTGGACTCCTTACAGCAATTAGCCCAGATGGTGTTCAAAGCGACGCCTCAAAATCTTCTGCGTCATCCACTGCATCTGCCAGTTCGGAACTCAATTCTCCTTCGGCAGAAAGCTCAGGGAAGACAGAAGAAGAGAAGCAGGCAGAAATCGATGCAGCGTTTGCAAAGCTAGCAAAACAAGAGGATGAAGTAGAAAACACTGCATTTTATACACCGTCCTGCTATCCGAAGTATTCAAATACCCGTAGTTTTGCACTGCCGTATATTGGCGAAAAAGATGGCCGATATGTGCTGATTTGGAAATTCAACTATACAGGAAGCGATTGGGTATTCTTTAATGATGTCGTGATCAATATCGACGGCGAAAAGGCTGCAGAGATTCCTTTCAATTACTTTGACGTTCAACAAGAAGTTTTTACAGGCGGTGTGTTTGAGGCCGTGGATGTAAATCCGGCAAACAAGTATGCCGACCTCATGCAGAAAATCGCTTCCTCTGAAAAGACAATCATCCGTTTCGCTGGTAAAGATTATAAGTATGATATGACGGTATCGGATGCAGATAAGCAGGGCATTCAGGATATTTTGGATGCCTACAATTTGGTGAAGTAAACAAAAAACGCCCCCGGTGTTGGCGCACCGAGAGCGTTTCGTAAGCGGCTCACCCTTACGGGGTCATCGCACACTCAAGCAATGCGATTATACCTCTTTTGGGCGGGCTTGTCAAAGTGTACCCATATGGAGGTGTATTTTTATGGCGAGTTTCAAGGAGAAACTTGACAAAAACGGAAACCGAATCTACGAGGTGCAGGCCAGCAATGGGCGAGGGCGGCGTGTCTGGCGCACCTTCCGCCCAGAGCCGACATGGAGCAAGCGCACCATTCAGCGGGAGCTACAGAAATTCGCCGCTGAATTGGAGCAGCAGTTGGCGGATGGGAAAGTGCTGACCCGTGAAGAGACTGCGCAAAAGGCCGCTGCGGAAGCCGTAGAGGCGGCCAAAATCAAAACCTTCCGGCAATATGCTGAAGCCGTCTATCTGCCAGAGAAATCCGCCACGCTGGCGGAAAAGACCCGGGCCAGTTATACCCAGCTGTTGGAGCAGCATGTCTTTCCGGCTCTGGGGCATGTGCTGCTGCCGGAGATCACCCCGGCCATGATAAAGGCGTTACTTTCCAGTCTGTCAGAGGAGCTTGCCTTCGCCAGCGTGACAAAGGTGTATGCTGTACTACATAACCTGTTTAAGGCTGCCTTGCTGGATGATACGATAGACCGGAATCCAATGGACAAGGTTCCGCGCCCCCGGAAGTCGAAGGATGCAGCCCTTCCTACAGAGCACAAGGCTTTTACTGCAGAGGAGACGCGGTATATTCTGCGCTGTCTGGATGGCGAGCCGCTCAAGTGGCGGGCGTTTATCCTGCTGCTTATCGATACGGGCTGCCGCCGGGGCGAGGCCTGCGGGCTGCAATGGCAGTCGGTGGATTTTGATACCAACACGATCACCATCGAGAGGAATCTACAGTACACCTCCAAGCGGGGCGTGTACGAGACTCTGCCCAAAAACGGCAAGACCCGCGTTGTAGACATCTCGTCTGACGTGGCCGCGCTTTTGCAGGAGCTGCGGCGGAGTCAGCCGGTAACGGTGCGTTGGGCATTTACACAGGACGATAGCCCGGAGCCTATGCATCCAGACACTCCAACTCGTTACTTCCAGCGATTTGGCAAACGGTATGGGATAGAGCACTTCCACCCGCACAAGCTGCGCCACACGTCCGCCAGTCTTGCCATCACCAACGGTGCCGACGTGGTAAGTGTCGCCGCACGGCTGGGGCATTCTGACAGCAGCACCACGCTGCGGATGTACGCCCATGCCAACGAGGACAGCATCCGCCGGGTCGGTCAGACCGTAAGGGAAGCCTTGAAGCAGCCAGAAAAGAAGAAAGCTTGAATTTGATTCTGCTTCGTCGTGTCTCTTGATGGCTCGCATTCATCCTATAAACAGGATACTTAAAAACCGCAACTTGACCGCAACAAAAACCGCAACATCCTCGAAAAATCGAAGTAATTAACGAGATTGCACGATACAGCATCGGACAAACAAAATAATTGCATCACGCAATTTATTTGACAATGAAACAACACGACACAACACATTAAAAGTCCCTTTTATAGCTCGTAATGAGCAGGTCGTCCGTTCGAATCGGATCAGTAGCTCCAAAGTAAAATCCCCGAAAAGTGGCTTCGTGCCTGGCTTTTCTGGGATTTTTGTTTGGCTGGGACGCCGAGCGTTCTCGATCTCACTCACTCTCAAATAATTCGCGAGGTGTTATATCGAGGATGTCGCAGAGTCCGAAAGCCACCTCTGCTTTGGGGAAGCTTACGCCGTTTTCATAATTGCTGACTGCACCCGTTGTAATGCCAAGCTTATCTGCAAGCTCCTGCTGCGTGAGCCCGGCACGCTTCCGGCCTTCACGGATGATAATGGAAGTGCGTGTGGGTTTGGACATATGTTTCACCTCGATCCAATCATAAAAAGAAAATACTCGAAATAGGAACTCATTATCAAGTTTATACCATTTTTATAGTGAAATGACAAGAATCCTCTCAATATGTGTTGCGCGGGCCACAAAAATATCAAAATTCAATCGAAGCAGCTGTCCCAGAGACAGCTTTGAAAAGACTGATAGAGCAGGTTTTGAGTGTTCTGCCAAACCGCCATATGCGGTTGAAAAATTTTGTGCAATTTTCATAGTTTTCTTCACGCTGTTTTGGTGGTACAATAGAGGCAGAATTTAGTGACATTCAGGAGGAGCCGCATGGCAGAAAAGAGCATTGAATTAGACAGCGTAGAGATCGCAGCCGCCGTATTCGGGAACTGTGACCGGAACATCCGTATGCTGGAGAAAGAATTTTCGGTGACGGCGGTGTGCCGCGGTACGATGCTGCGCATTTCGGGCGAACCGGCCAATGTTGCAGCTGCGGCCCGCGCTGTGGAGGGGATGCTTCTCCTTATCGAGAACCATACACCGCTGGAAGACCAGACGGTGCGCTACTGCCTGAGCCTTGCGCATGACGGTGAGGAAAAGCGTGTCCGGGAGCTGACCGAAGATTTCGTGACGGTGACAGTCAAAGGTCGGCCTATCCGTCCCAAGACCCTGGGCCAGAAAGAGTACCTCAACTCCATCCGGAACAACGCCATCACCTTTGGCGTCGGCCCGGCGGGTACCGGCAAGACCTACCTTGCTGTGGCAATGGCTGTCAAGGCGTTCAAAGCCAAAGATGTCTCCCGCATCGTGCTGACCCGCCCGGCGGTGGAGGCAGGCGAGAAGCTGGGCTTTTTGCCGGGTGACCTGCAGCAGAAGGTAGACCCCTATCTGCGGCCTCTGTACGATGGCCTGTTCGATATGCTGGGTGCAGAGACATATGAGCGTCTCGTGGAAAAGCAGATCATCGAGGTTGCACCGCTGGCCTATATGCGCGGCCGGACGCTGGACGATTCCTTCATCATCCTCGACGAAGCGCAGAACACCACCCCGGAGCAGATGAAGATGTTCCTCACCCGCATGGGCGTCGGCTCTAAAGTGGTCGTTACCGGCGACGTCACTCAGATTGACCTGCCCGACCGCACCCGCAGCGGCCTTGTGGATGCACTTCAGGTCCTCAAGGGCGTGAACGGCATCGCGCAGTGCTACTTCACTGAAAAAGACGTGGTGCGCCACCGTCTGGTGCAGGAGATCATCAAAGCCTACGAGGCCGCTGCCCACCCGGCTAAACACTGAAAAAAACAACCCCGGCGGCATACCACAGAAATCGGGGCATTCGCTCGATAGAATGTAGAAACGAAAGGAGCGGACGATTTATGTCCAATAAAGTTTTGATCACCAACTCGCAGAAAGCAATCAAGGTCCCCTCGGGCCTTCGCATCCTCATCCGCCGCGCCTGCAACGCTGTGCTGGAATATGAGCATTTTGACGACCCAGCGGAGATCAGCGTGACCTTCGTGGACAACGCAGCCATCGCTGAGCTGAATAACCAGTACCGCAATAAGCCGATGCCCACGGATGTTCTGAGCTTCCCTCTGGGGGAGAACGGCGTCTATGACGTGGACGAGAACAACGGCTGCAAGATGCTGGGCGACATCGTCATCAGCATGGAGCGCGCACAGGAGCAGGCGACTCTCTACGGCCATCCGCTGCAGAGAGAGGTCGCTTTCCTGACGGTCCACTCCATGCTCCATCTGCTGGGCTATGACCACGAGAACGGCGGTCTGGAAGCCATGCGGATGCGTGAGAAGGAAGAAGCTGTCCTCACCCAGCTGGGTCTGCCCCGTACGGTGAGCTACACGGAATAAAAAGACAGGAGTTCTATTTTGAAAAACGAAACACCGATCCAGGGCCATTATGATACATCCTCTGTGTTCGTGGCGGTCATTGGCCGCCCGAACGTGGGCAAGTCCAGCCTGACGAATCTGCTGGTTGGGGAGAAGGTGGCTATCGTCACTTCCAAGCCCCAGACCACCCGTACCCGTATTACTGGCGTCATCACCCGGGGGCCTTTGCAGTACGTTCTGCTGGATACCCCCGGCGTGCATAAGCCCCACAATAAGCTGGGCAAGCGGATGGACAAGACGGCCAGCGACTCCATTGCTGACGTCGATGTGTCTATGATGCTGTTCGAGCCCTACGGCGCGCTGAATGAATCGGAGATGGTTCTGGTCGAGGCTCTGAAAAAGGGCGGCCCGGCCATCGCGGTCATCAACAAGACCGACCTCGTCAAAGACCCGGCGGACCTCGAGGCCCGCAAGGCGGAGCTGAAGGCCCTGGGCGTCTTTGATGATGTCTATACCGTCAGTGTCCGCGATAATGACCACTGCGAGGAACTGTTCGATGCACTGAGCCGCTATGCCGTGGAAGGCCCGCATTATTTTGACGATGATGCCTACACCGATATGCCTGAGAAGGAGCTTGTAGCGGAAGTTATTCGCGAAAAGGCGCTGCTCTATATGCGGGACGAGATCCCGCACGGCATTGCGGTCGTGGTCGAGCGCTTCAAGGAGCGCCCCGGCACGGACCTCGTGGACATCGACGTGAACATCTACTGTGAGCGGGAGAGCCACAAGGGCATGGTCATCGGCAAGGGCGGCGCAATGCTGAAGAAGATTGCCAGTGCAGCCCGCACCGACTGCGAGGAATTCCTCGGCTGCCGCGTCAACTTACAGTGCTGGGTGAAGGTCAAAGCCGACTGGCGCGATAACGAGTTCATGCTCAACAATTTCGGTTTTAAGCAGCAGCCCAACCGCTGAGCATCATAACAGGACAGATTTCCCGGGGATAGCGCAGTACCCTAGAGGTGATACTATACCTTAAAGAAGGGAGCGTTGTCCGATGGATGTGGAACTCAGCTGGCAGACGTTTGCCTGCACCGGTGATATTCTGTGTTATCTGGACTACAGGCGGCAGCTCGCTCAGCAACGGCTCACCGCCCCGGCAGGAGAAAAAACAGATGGATACCATTGTGACCCCGGGCCTTGTCCTGAAAGAGACCCGGTATAAAGAATCAGACCGGATCATCACGCTTCTGACGCCGGGGCTGGGAGTCATCTCGGCCTCTGCGCAGAGCAGCCTGCGGCTGAAAAGCAAACTGTTCAGCGCCTGCGGGCTTTTTTGTTACTCGGAGTTCGTGCTTGTCCCCGGACGGAATATGTATACAGTGCGAGAGGCGGATGTCAAAAACGTCTTCCACGGCATCTCGTCCTCCATCGAAGGGATGAGCCTTGCCATGTATATGGCGGAAATGGCTTCGGCGCTTTCGCCCACAGGAGACGAAGCCGCAAAAGAATTGAGGCTTCTCCTTAATTGTTTTTACATGATAAGCGAGAAAAAGGCCGACCTCCGGGTCATCAAGGCCGTATTTGAGCTGCGTACCATGAGCGAGTGCGGATTTCTGCCGCAGCTGGTCTACTGCCGCGACTGCGGCACCTACGACGGCCCGGCCTTTTATCTCGACCCTGCGGAGGGCTGTCTGCTCTGCGAATCCTGCGCCCAAAAGGCGGGGAAGAAGTGCAATCTGGACGCCGGGGCGCTGTTTGCGCTGCGGCATATCTGTCTGGTAGAAGATAAAAAGATATTCGGCTTCCGTATTTCCGTCGGCAGTCTGGCGAAACTCTCTACAGCAGCAGAGCAATATGCGCTGACCCATCTGGACAAGCCGTTGAAAAGCTACGACTTTTTGAGGTCCGTCCTGCCATAACCATTTGAAATCGATTTGATATAAGGAATTACTATGGAAACAAGTTATCACTGAATGGAAAGAATCGTAACAGCGACAATTATTTAAGAGAAATTCGTTGCTTTACACCAAGATGACACCAAAGACACAAATAGACACCTAAAGCTCGGATGTGACGATTACAAGACGAGAGACGCAGGAGAGATCTTGTGTCTCTTTTCTTTTGCCTCGACATCAACAAGTTCATGACGCAGGAGTCCATTTCCATTGTTACCATTTGATAAATCAAGATGTCGCGAGAGCACACTTGAAATTTATCAAAATGGGGTCAAGGAAAAATGAAACACGAGAAACCGGAACTCTCCAGAAAGAATCCCTACCGTCTGCCGAAGTATCGATACCTGGAACTCAAGAACTTCTGCTTTCAGTACAACGACTGGAAACGGGCACTGGCAAGGCTGGATGGCTGGCGAGCGCAGGAGGGAGATATGGGTGGCATCGTAAAGAGCAACATACCATCGGATCCGACTGCACGAGAGGGAATGCTGAGGGCGTATTATTCGCAACACATTGAACTCATTGACCGCTGCATTGCCAAGCTGGAACCGGCGCTCCAAACGTACATCCGGAAAGGTGTAACTGAAGGACTGTCCTACAGGAGTCTTCGTGCAAGGGGATTCTATCGAGAAGGGATTTAACGAGACGATGAACGTCTCTTACCCGGAGGTGGAACGCAACGAACTTGAGCTTATTACCGAATACTACATGGGCGTACGATAAAACATTCGACCGAAGACGGAGTCTGGGGAAACTCGGACTCTTTCTTTTTTCTATTCTAAGTTAGACGCGAAAAACTCTGCTTCTTTTATGGAAGAAGATGTCTTCCGAAGAACGAAAGGAGATTTTTACGATGAAACATTACAAGAGAGTAAAGGCTACTTACGACCGCGGTTATGTGAACGCGATGGACAAGATCCGTGTGTTTATCGAGAGCAACCAGAAAGTTATGTACATTGGTACAGGCGAGTATGCGAATGCCTCGACAGCGCAGGCATCTTACACGAACGCGATAAACCTGATCCGGGCCAGTGGTCTGGTACGAGCTGCTTGCAACAGAGGAGAATTGTTTCTGATTCGCAACGACATCTGAGCCGACAAGGGCTGTGGAGAAATCTGCAGCCCTTTATTTTTTTTTCATCACGCATTCGCCCAAAAGGCGGTGCAGAATATTACAAAGGAGAAAATCGAAATGGTTTATCTGGTTTACCTGCTTGCATTGATATTTATCGTGCTGGGCTTTCTGTTCGGTGTTTCGGTCGGGTGGAAGTGCGTACACGGCAGGAACGCGGTCGGGAACTTGATGATCGCCCCCGGAGACGAGAACGAACAGTCTTATATTTTTCTCGACTTGACGACATCCGTGGAATATCTGGAAAGCTCTGAATATGTGGTGCTGAAAGTGAAACCGCTGGAGACGCGAGAAAAACAGTCCGTTTAACGGAGGAAACTCCGAATTTACTGATAAAGGAGAAGATCAAAATGGAAAACAAAACATTATTGAACGAGACTTTGGAAAGCGGGATGGAATCGCTGAAAACGATGAAGCCCGGTTCTGAGGAGTATGCCGCTGCGGTGAACAGCCTGGCAAAGCTCCACGAGATGCAGATGAACGAGACTGCGGAAGAGAACAGCAAAACTGCGAAGGAAGACGAACTGCAGCTGAAGTGGCAGCAGGTGAAAGCCGACGTGCAGAAGGCTGACTCTGACCGCAGGGTCGAAATTCTGAAGACCGTGGGCGGCATTGCCGGAACGCTCATCATGGGCGGCTTATTCGTATGGAACCAGGTGAACGGATGGTTCAACGAGGAAGAAGGACACATTCCGCTGTCGCCGACATTCAAGGATGGTTCCAGAACTTTGATGCAGAACATCTTTAGAAAGTAAGGAGGACTGGAGAGTCTGAGCGAAAGCTTCGGGCTCTCTTTTATTTTTATGAGATACCATGAAGAACCGCCCGACATCTGGACGAACTACTACGGCAAGGTATACCGCTGTGACCATCCGGTATACCGTGTTTCGACCCTTTACATGGAACGGGACAAGGGATTATGCGTCATCCAACAGCGCTACAACGAGGAAACCAAAGCGACCTACTGGGGACCTATCGACCCGTGGCTGACCGACAAAATTTATCTGCACATCGGATTCAAGGAGTATTTTGATGCTCACGCAAGGAAGAAGGACTCGCACGGGTACTTTCCGACGGTCACTGTCCGACAGCTCATGTGGGCGCTGCGGATGAAACCGCTCAAGAAAGAACGCTGGGAGACCAGCTTTGACCATGTACCGATTTGAGGGCCTTTATTTTTTCACTGGACTTTGATATAATATAAATAGAAGAATTGACTGGAGGTGCTTAAAAATGCCTGTATTATGTATGTTTTACGGCATTATTGTTCGGATGTACCGCGAAATAGGCGGGAAGCATAATACGCCTCACATTCACGCAGAATATTCCGGACAGGAAATCGTAGTTGCTCTGGACGGAACGATTCTGGAAGGAAAATTTCCTAAGAGCCAGATGAAGCTTCTGGATGCATGGATGGAGATTCACAAGGATGATTTGGCGGCAAACTGGAAGCTCTTGTCCAACGGCGAACAGTTCTTCCGCATTGATCCTCTGAAGTAAGGAGTGACTGTTATGTTGCAGCCGAAGCTTATTAAAGTTGAGCCCATTGATTCACTGAAGCTTCGCCTCTATTATGAGACTGGAGAAGTGAAGCTGTTCGATGTGGCACCGTACGCAACCGGCTCATGGTATGGGCAGCTAAAGGATGAAGACTATTTCAGAACAGTTCAGATGCTGCCAGGAGGTATAGGCATCGAATGGCCTTCAGGCCAGGATATAGCCCCTCATGAGCTATACGAAAATAGTGTCATAGTAAAGAAAACTGCATAAGTCATTGATATTTTCGAGGAGAGCTTACGAGAGATCGCAGGCTCTTTTTCTTTTGCTCAAGACGCGAAAAAATCTCCTTGTATTATGGGATAAAGCCCGAAATAAAGGAGAACGTATTATGAACGAATCTATTTTTAATAAAATTTGGAACTATACGATTTCGGTCGGGCAGATCATTACGACATTCCTGATCGGGTGCGCTGTTGCACTCGTGATGTGGCTGTTTGTACAGATTTTCCGGCCGTCGAAAGACTGATATTTTTACGATAGACCGGCAAACGACGTAGCATCGGCTTTATCTCGGGAAGAGCTTATGGAAACATAGGCTCTTTCTTTTTGTCCGGCGCGAAAAATTCAGCTTGCTTTATGGAGGTAAGAGGGCTTACATTGAAAGGAGAAATTACTATGATGAAAGCTATTAAGAACTTTATGAACAAACCTGTTACTTGGGGCGACAGCTTTAAGTGGAGCGGCATTGTTCTGGGACTGTATGCAGCAGTCATCGGAGCATGTGTGGCTTACGAGAAGTGGACGGACTACAAGGCTGAAAAGGAAATGTTGAAGAAGATGCAAGAGAGCAATCTGGAGGATAATATCTGATAGATACACGCCCTCTTATCTTTTTTTCATTTTATTTTTGGAGGTCGAACAATATGGACATTTACTTGGTGTTTGGTTTTATATCCGAAGATGGCTCTGACGAAGGCCACACTTATATCTATGGCGTTTTCGATAATCGAGTTGTCGCCGAAGAAAAGAAGAACAAACTTGAAGAGGCACTTGAGCGAGACGGTTCCGATGAACGTATTTATATCAAGTACCTGAAGATGAACGAAGAGACACGGCTATTTTACGATACAGTGGAGGATTTGTGATGGAGGATATTATGCACATCCAGTCGAGCTTTCTGCGCGGCGTCGCTGCACGGACCATCAACAAGGCCGTACAGAAGCAGGGCTACAAGAGCACGGAAGTGAAGCTCAATGATATTTTTGCCGGGTACAGCGAGGATGAGAAGAGAGTTCACCTGCATCTTGACATTGATGCCAAGATGAGCAAGGCAGACTTGATGGCGATTCTGAAGCAGGCCGGGGTGCTGTGACGCGAAATTTTCAGTGTGCTTTATGAGATGGTTAGTCTCAGAATTATATTTTGGAGGTTGAACAATTATGAAGAAAGCATTGAAAATTGGTATTATGGGAATGATTGGATTTATGCTGTTTGTATATGGAGGACTGAACGGATACTGCCTAGCATGGCGTAGACTCTATGATAGAGGAAACTACATTGGTGCAGACGGACTTTCTTGTATTGCAAGGCATACTTTCAAACCCGTATTTGTTACGTACATGGACTTCTTCATGGAAAGTTATACCAAACGGAAGAACTGACCATGAGAGCTTACGAGAAATCGTAGGCTCTTTTATTTTTATTGATATTTTGGAGGTTAAACGATGAAACTGACGAAAACACTGACAAGGTTCCTGCGCAAGAACGCCGGGACACTGCTGGCGGTGGCGGCATCCGTAGGTGTAGTAGCCACGGCGATCGAAACCGGCAAGGCGACCATCAAGGCGGAAAAGCTGATGGAGCTGAACAAGGACATCCCGGAGTACGACACCAGGCAGAAAGTGCTGGACTGCTGGCACTTTTATATTCCGGCGGCTGTGGTGGGCGCTGGCACCATCGGCTGCATCGTGGGCGCAAACATGCTGAGCCGGAAGGAGATCGCACGCCTGAGCGCCGCTTACATGGCGTTGGGCAAGACCTATCAGGAGTACCGCAGGCAGGTGGCTGAGCGCATCGGCAGGGAAGAAGAGCAGCAGCTTCACGCAAGCGTCGCGGAGGAGGTCAAGCGTGACAAGGACGGGGACGTTATCCGGCTGTTCTACGAGCCTGCGACAAAAAGATATTTCCATGCCACTATGGCGGATGTGACGCAGGCATCGTACTGGTTCAACCGGGAACTGATGACGGAAGGCTATGTCTCCGTGAATGCGTGGTGTGACTACCTGTGCTCGGACGAGCTGCCGTTTTTGCCGGACGGTGACGAGCGCGGCTGGTGCATCGACCAGCTTATCTATGACTGGGATTCTTACTGGATGGACTTTGAGTATGACAAGCAGACGACCGACGACGGGCTGGAAGTCTACTATCTGGCACCCATGCTCGACCCTGTGAACAACTATCTGAACTATGAGTCGCCGGACTACGTGGAGACTGCAAAAGAGCTGAAGGAGGCTAACAATGGCTAAGATTAACTGGTGGAGAGTGGCAAGCATCGCACTGCTGGCAGGAAGCGCACTGCTGGGCTTCGGACATGACCTGATCGAGGACCAGAAGAGCGAGGACGAACTACATGACATGGTGCAGGAAGAGGTGCGCAAGCAGCTGGCCGAGAAAAACAACGCGAACTGACGCGAAAAATTCAGTCTGCTTTATTCTATGATATTTGACGAGAGTTGCAGCCTCTGGGAGAAGGACTCCATGATGAACGCCATGACCATCCGGAATGTGGAGAGCGCGGCAAACCGTCGGCTCAGAACCAACGGCCATCTGTTCTTGAACGAAGTCATCGATATGCTGGACCCCTACGGCAAGGGCTGCCACCGGACGGCGGTCGGTCAGGTCGCGGGCTGGTTCTATGACCCGAAGGACGAGACGAAGCAGAACTGCGTCAGCCTTGGTACGGACTGTTATGTTCCGGGCAATGAAGCCCTGAACGACTTTATCAACGGCGACGAGCGTTCTGTGATGCTCCACTTCAACTGCGACGGACCCATCATCGACAAGATCTGAGACTGATATTTTGGAGGGATAGCTATGGCAAGGATCGCAAAGAGACTCTCTTATGTATTCGCAGTCATGGCCGGGGTGTGCTTTGCTTCCGGTCTGGCTGTTCTTGCTGAGTGAAAGGATATTTGCTATGGACAGTTTGGAAAACGTGTTCCTGTTTCTGGACTATCTGACCGACACCCAGCGCAAGCGCCATGTTGTGGGAGGCGTTCTGATGAGCGTCTCCCTTTTCTTTGGCGGGCTGGCATTCACCCTGATGACCGTAAAAGGAGAACCCGATGAAGAACGCAATGCATGATATTTTGCTCTTTGGCGCTGGCTTTGCAGCCGGAGCTTACTTTATGCACACTGTAATGCGGCGTGCCTATGACGAAAAATACAGGAAGGAGGCGCAGGACTTGAAGGCACACTGGGAAAAGCGGGAAGCCAATCTCGACGAAGAGGTCGAGAAAAAGGCAAACCAAAAGGGCTTTGAGCTGGCGATGGGGCCTTACCGCACCGAGAGCGACCCGGAAGATATTCGGAAGCCGGAGCAGGCCATCGAGATCATCGAGCCGGATGAGTTTGGCGCAGAGGAGGATTACGAGACCAGCTTTCTGAGCTGCTACGCGGATGGCAAGCTGGTATTCGACGGAGAAGACGAGCCGATGGATGAGGACGATATTTCCAGAGCCATCGGCGATGAAGCCTTGAAGCACTTCGGCGAGTTCATGCCGAACACCATTCATGTCCGAAACCACAACTATCACAAGGATTACGAGATCCTGCAGGTGAACCAGAGCTTCTGTGACCTGCACCCGGATGAGGAGGACGAATGATATACACAGACCTTGCCGGTCGATATTTTGACTGGCTTTATGAGCGGGTCTGTGGAGACTGGGAGCCGAGGGGGCTTTCGTTCCACAGACTGCTCACTTTCTTATACAACCAGAACTTTACCCCGTCTTGTGAGCTGGATGGGGCTCGCGCAGAGGACGGCCTCGACCTGCGATACCGGTTTGCTCAGACGCAAAATGTCGTGTATCAGGACGTTCAGGACGCTTTCGCCGGTATTCCGTGCAGCATGCTTGAGATGATGGTGGCACTGTCCATCCGCATCGAGGAGCACATCCTGGAAGATGCTGCATCCGGAAACCGGGTGGGGCAGTGGTTCTGGAACATGGTCGTGAGCCTCGGGCTTGTGGCAATGGACGATACCCGCTTCAACGAGGAGCGGGCGCAGAGTGTGCTGGACCGATTCAATGCTCGGGAATATCAGCCCAACGGTGCCGGTGGACTTTTCACGCTGATGCATCCGAAAGAGGATATGCGCCGGATTGATATTTGGTATCAGCTGATGGGCTGGTTGGCAGAAAATGAAACCTGACGTTTATGTGTCGAAAATCTGCATCCCGATGGAAGGCGTTATCGAAGAGAACTTCGACGATGGAAGGGTACTTCTGAGGATAACGTCATGCCGAGATACGAAAAACCTTGGTCGGCTGGTATTTGCTGACCTGAATTACTGGAGGAAAATGAACAATGGAAATGATGAATGTCATGTACGAACTGGCGACCACCAAGACTGCCCTTGAGCTGGCCGAAAAGACCATCCGGAAGCAGAAGGGCAAACTCTTGAGAAGGAACATTCTCATCGCGGGCCTTGCATGGCTGGGCTTTACTGCCTGCAGGATGCTGGGCGAGAGCGACGAGAAGCTTAAGAAAGTGGAGGCAAAAGCACGCGACACGGAAGCAGAGCTTGCTATGATGCACCACAACTATGACCAGCACGGCGAAGAAGAGAAGGACTCTCCGACTGTGTCCGAAAAAGTTATTTGCTGCGACGGCATGGCCAGCATTACGAAGAAGCCGGAATAAATCTCACAGAAAGGAGGAAATCGATCCATCATGAGCGATTTCTTCAAAATCGACACCCGCCCGGGAAAGCGGGGCGTAACGGAGATTTATCCGAAGTTCATCGTCGGTAAGCCGAACGATTTGATGATACGTGGCTCTGACTTCTACGCCATTTGGATGGAAGAGCGGGGGCTTTGGAGTACGGACGAGCAGGACGTCATCCGAACCATCGACCGGGAACTTCGTACCTATGCAGATGAGTACCAGAAGACCCACGACAACGGCTTTCACGTGTTGTATATGTGGGATGCGGAGTCCGGCATGATCGACAACTGGCACAAATACTGTCAGAGGCAGATGCGGGATAACTTTCACCCACTGGATGAGGTATTGATATTTTCCAACACTCCGGTCAAAAAGGAAAGTTACGCCTCGAAGCGTCTGCCGTATCCGCTGGAACCCGGAAGTATAAACGCCTATGACGAGCTCATGGGCGTTTTATATTCTCCGGAGGAACGCGAAAAGCTGGAATGGGCTATCGGTGCAGTTGTGAATGGTGCCTCGAAGGAAGTCCAAAAGTTCATTGTGCTGTATGGTGACCCGGGAAGCGGTAAATCTACGGTGTTGAACATCGTCCAGAAGCTTTTCGAGGGCTACTGCGGCGTGTTCGACTCGAGGGCGCTGGGTTCATCCTCCAATGCATTCGCGCTGGAGGCGTTTAAGTCGAATCCACTTGTTTCTATCCAGCACGACGGTGACCTTTCCCGCATCGAGGACAACACCCGGCTGAACTCGCTGGTCTCCCACGAGACGATGCTGGTCAATGAGAAGTTCAAAAGTCAATATCCCACGAGGTTCAACTGTTTCCTTTTCCTTGGTACCAACAAGGCAGTCAAGATAACCGATGCAAAATCGGGCCTTATCCGAAGACTCATCGACGTGACGCCAACCGGTAACAAGCTGCCTGCTAAGAAGTATCTTGACCTTGTGGACAAGGTGAACTTTGAACTTGGCGGCATCGCATGGCACTGCAAGGAGGTCTATGAGGCAAACCCGCGCCAGTACGACGATTACATCCCGACCCGGATGCTGGGAGCGTCCAACGACTTCTACAACTTTATGGTGGACTCCTTTTATATTTTTAAGAAGGAAGACGGCGTATCGCTGAAGCGTGCGTGGGCCATGTACAAGGACTACAATGCCGAAACGAATGTCCAATATCCGTATTCACGCAGAGCATTCCGTGAGGAGCTGATGAATTACTTCTCCGATTACAAGGAAAGGGAAGCCGATGTGAAAGGGGAGCGCGTTCGGAGCTACTACAGTGGTTTCAAGGTGGACAAGTTCCCTGAGTTTGCAGACCCAAAACCTGCGGAAAAGGGAATATCTGAGCCGCCTGCTTCATCATGGGTCGAGTTCAAAGAGCAGCACTCGCTTCTGGATGATATTTGCGCGGGATGCCCTGCACAATATGCCAATGAGAACGGAACCCCGACCGATAAATGGGAAGATGTCCGCACGACGCTGTCCGACCTTGATACGTCGAGGCTTCATTACGTGCGGATTCCGCAGGAGCATATCGTCATCGACTTTGATATTCCGGGACCGGATGGAAAGAAATGCTTTGAGAAAAATCTTAAAGCTGCATCCAAATGGCCCCGGACTTATGCGGAGCTGAGTAAATCCGGTGCGGGAATCCATCTGCATTATATTTACACGGGCGATGTTACAACGCTCAGCCGCATTTACGACGAAAACATCGAAGTCAAAATATTTACCGGGAAATCTTCACTGCGGAGAAAGCTGTCGAAATGCAATGATATTTCGGTGGCTTCCATCAGCAGTGGTCTGCCGTTGAAGGGAGAAAAAATGGTCGATGCAAAGCAGGTCCAGAACGAAAGGCATCTGAGGATACTGATCAAAAAGGCACTTGCCAAGGAAATCAGCCCCTACACGAAGCCGAATGTGGATTTTATTGCCCACGTTATGGAGGAGGCATACGAGGGCAATGTGGTCTATGACGTGGACGATATGCGCAATGCTATCCTGCTCTTTGCCGCAAGCAGCACGAATCAGGCTGATATTTGCGTCAAGACGGTGGCAAAGATGCATTTCAAGTCCAAAGAGGAAGCAAAGAGCGAGACTGATATTTTGGAGGCCCCTATCGCGTTCTTTGACTGTGAGGTTTTTCCGAACCTTTTCCTCATCAACTGGAAACTGGCAGGCGAGGATAAGCCGGTTCATCGCATGGTGAATCCTACCGCCAGCGAGGTCGAAGCACTGACAAACTACCGGCTCGTCGGCTTCAATAACCGCAAGTACGACAATCATATGCTTTGGGCTTGTATGCTGGGGTGGACGACGGAACAGCTCTATGCACTGTCGAACCGCATCATCAACGAGCATACCGGTTTCTTCGGTGAGGCGTATAATCTGTCCTACACGGATATTTACGACTTCTCTGCCAAAAAGCAGAGTCTGAAGAAGTTCGAGATCGAACTGGGCATCCATCACCAAGAGCTCGGCTTACCGTGGGACCAGCCTGTGTCGAAAAGCCTTTGGGACAAGGTGGCGGAATACTGCGACAATGACGTTCTGGCAACAGAAGCCGTGTTCAACGCACGTCATGCAGACTTTGTAGCCCGGGAGATCCTGGCAGATATTGCCGGACTGACGGTCAACGACACGACCAACACATTGACAACGCGCATCATCTTTGGCAAGGAAAGGCACCCGAAGCTGGTTTACACCGATCTTGCGACCGGAGAACAGGACGCTTTGACCGAGGTCGAGCCTGATATTTTGGTGTCCAAAAACATCATCAATGCCTTCCCGGGTTACGAGTGGACCAAAGGCGACGATGGCCGGATGCACAACATGTGGGACATTCGAGGAGAGGCTGAAGTATTTACAGCTTCACGGGACGGTGGGAAAGGACACCTTCGGGTTTGACCGATACCTGAACCAGGACTTTTACCGCTCAAAGGAGTGGCGGCAGTTCCGTGACAGGATCATCGTGCGGGACGGAGGCTGCGACCTCGGGTGCAAAGACCATCCTATCGCAGACATCACAGCCAGCGGAGGAAAGGTGAGCCGGGCGCGCATCACGATACACCACATCAACCCTCTGACGAAAGAGGATATTCTCGAGCACCGGGAAGCACTGTTCGACCCGGAGAATGTTATCAGTGTGTCGGATGCGACACACAAGGCCATCCATTATGGAGACGAGAGTGCGCTGAAGCTGGCTTATGAAGAACGCAGACCGGGTGATACATGCCCGTGGAGGAAGTAAAGATGATAATCGAAATCAATATGTCCGGTAGAGAACTTTCAACACTTTTAATTTTACTTCAAAAATGGAAATACAGTGAGTCGGAGAGTTGCAAAAAAGAGTCTTATACATACAGCTCAGCCGCAGCGGCAAAAGATTCGAATGTAAAAGCTTAGTAAAGATCCTCAGGAGAAGTTACCCATTGAGTCTTAAATGGAGAAATAACGAGTATGTCGCATTCTTCACTTACGGTCTGATTCAACTGCGCATATTTCATTACACCAGCGACTGATTTTGTGAGAAATCGAAGGTAATTTATGGATTCTTGTAACGGGAAGGCTTGATATTCAACAGGATAAATATCAACGATTTTGGAAATTGCTTCGGTTTCTCCGGTGAAAGCTAAGCATCTTCCAAGCTCATTACAGTAATTCGTTATTTTATTGGATTTAGTGGAAGTAGTTAATACGACGTTTTTTCGGTCAGAAATCGCAGCACCCAAAAGTGTTACATCAGGGCGGTTTCCACTACGTAGTAACGAAGCCTTAACTATGTTTAACTCTTCCTCTAAAGAAAGGGATGAATCCATCTGGTGCAAGACGTGCTGAATAGTGGAGGATGTTCGCTGGCCGTTTGATAAGTAGGCGTCACCTACATAAGTGAGCCCATGCGTGGCTGGCGTACAGAATATTTTTTGCTCAAAGTCAGTCAAGAGAAACGATTCAGATTTATTAGTTTTATCATCGGTAATAGTTGATGTAAGCCTACGGTCGGCAGATATTACTATTCCGTAGGAGTTTGCCAGAGCTATTGTTAATGACATCATACCACATCCTTTATAGAAGAAAGTATACCATAAATATAGGAGCTAATCAAAGGTGAAAAATATGGACAGCATCCTGACAAGCGTGAAGAAGCTGCTGGGGATAGCGGAGAGCTACACGGCGTTTGATGCGGACATCATCATGCACATCAACGCGGTATTTCTGGTGCTGCAGCAGCTGGGAGTCGGGCCGGAGAAGGGCTTTGGCATCGTGGACGCAAGTGCCGTGTGGGACGACTTTCTGCCCGGAGACGAGCGGGTGAAGGCCATCGCGTCCTACATGGGCGCAAAGGTAAGGCTCGCGTTCGACCCGCCGCAGAGTTCGACCGCCATGGAGGCGCTGAAAAATACCGTTGCAGAAATGGAGTTCCGGCTGAACATCGAATTCGATAAAGCGGAGGCATAACCATGACGTGGACGACTGCGTGGATCTCCATGAAGCAGGGACATAAAGTGCGCCGTCAGCACTGGGCAGAGAACTCCTTTATGGAGATCGTCGGAACAGAAGTCATCATTCACGCACCGGACGGCACAAGCCGGAATCTCCGAGAAGTCCAGGATCTGGCGATGTACTTATGCATTACCTGCTGCGACGACTGGGTTATCGCAGAAAAATAAAAGGAGAACGGAATCATGGCACTCTCGAACACGGCCACACCCATCTACTACGGCCGGTTCCGGGAGGCCGTGATGCGGGGCGAGATACCTGTCTGCCGGGAAATTTCAATGGAAATGAACCGGATAGACGACCTCATCGCAAACCCGGGCGTGTACTACGATGACAAGGCCGTCAACGGCTTTATCAAGTTCTGCGAGAGGGAGCTGACGCTGACGGATGGCAGTGATCTGAAACTGCTGGACAGCTTTAAGCTCTGGGCAGAGGAGATCTTCGGCTGGTACTACTTCGTGGAGCGGAGCGTGTACGTGCCGGACCCCGGCGGACATGGGGGACACTACGAGCGCAAGCGTATCAAGAAGCGGCTCATCACCAAGCAGTATCTCATCATCACCCGTGCGGCCGCAAAGACCATGTATCTGGAGTGCTTACAGGCCTACTTTATGACGGTGGACAAGAGCACGACCCAGCAGGTGACGACTGCCCCCACCATGAAACAGGCAGAAGAAGTCCTATCGCCGTTCCGGACAGCACTGGCGCGGGCGAGAGGGCCTGTTTTTAAGTTTATGACCATGGGCAGCATCCAGAACACCACGGGTGCGAAGAGCGACCGGGTGAAGATGGCCTCCACCAAGAAGGGAATCGAGAATTTCCTGACGGGCTCGCTGCTGGAGATACGCCCCATGACCATCGAGAAATTACAGGGCCGGCGCGACCGTGTGGCGACCGTGGACGAATGGCTCTCCTGCGACATCCGGGAAGACCCCATCGGCGCCATCGAGCAGGGCGCAGCCAAGAACGAAGATTATCTCATCGTGGCGGCAAGCTCGGAGGGTACTGTCCGAAACGGCTGCGGCGACACCATCAAAATGGAGTTGATGGAGATCCTGAAGGGCGAGTATGTCAACCCGCATGTCTCCATCTTCTATTACAAGCTGGACTCTATCGACGAAGTAGGCAAGCCGGAAATGTGGCTGAAGGCGAACCCGAACCTCGGGCAGACTGTGAGCTATGAGACTTATCAGCTGGATGTGGAGCGCGCGGAAAACTCGCCCGGTGCACGGAATGATATTCTGGCCAAGCGCTTCAACCTGCCGATGGAAGGCTACACCTACTTCTTTACTTATGAGGAGACCCTGCGGCACCGACACCGGGACTTCTGGCAGTTGCCCTGTGCCATGGGCGCCGACCTTTCGCTGGGCGACGATTTCTGCTCGTTTACCTTCCTGTTCCCGCTGGAGAACGGATATTTCGGGGTGAAAACACGGGACTACATCACCAGTTACACCCTCTCACAGCTTCCGCTGGCGATGCGGCAGAAGTACGAGGAGTTTATGAACGAAGGCACTTTGCAGGTGTTCGACGGGACTGTGCTGGACATGATGCAGGTTTACGACGACCTCGACGCCTACATCCTGCAGAGCGAGTACGACGTGCGGGCCTTTGGCTACGACCCCTACAACGCGAAGGAATTCGTGGAGCGGTGGGCGCAGGAGAACGGCCCGTTTGGCATCGAGAAGGTCATTCAGGGCGCAAGGACAGAGAGCGTGCCGCTGGGCGAACTGAAGAAGCTGAGCGAACAGAGAAAGCTGCTGTTCGACGAGGCACTTATGGAGTTTGCCATGGGAAACTGCATCACGCTGGAGGACACTAACGGGAACCGGAAGCTCTATAAGCAGCGGCACGATAAGAAGATCGACGCCGTGGCGGCGCTGATGGATGCCTACGTGGCGTGGAAGCTGAACCGGGATGCATTTGAGTGAGGTTTGATAAACCGACTATTCTATGATAAAACAAGTCATGAAGCAGGAGGTGGGAAGCGATATGTGCAAGGTCGGATAAGGCCAAAGAAACCGAAAAATAGAACGCCAGTGTATTGTGCTGATGTATGATACGCTGGCGTTTTTTTTTTTGTTATTCACTGCCCGGGTCTTTTCTGACCTGATAGCTTTGCTTGTGAGGGTTTCGGAAAGTTTGATTCTCGTCTAAATTTATATTCAATTCATCGGCAGCTTTTCTTTTTTCTGGTGAAGCGTGACGATTGGTCATATTTACAATAATAAGATCGAGGTCTTTTTGGATGGTGTCATAATTATCCGGATCTCGAGGAGCGTATTTTCGAGGTTCGTTAGATGTCTCAGATGCCTCAGATGCCAACGAATTTTCGGATGATGCACCCGGAGAAGAAGAATCGGCGGTCGTTTCACAATCCTGAGAGGTGGTATTCGAGGTCATATCCAGAGTTGGGGAAGTCTCGGGAGAGGCCGACAATTCATCAACTTTATCTTTGATAAGATCAGCGAGGACCAAGACCGTAACGGTAACCAGCATGGCTCTTCCACAAATTTTAGCCGCCTTGACAACTTTGGGATGTACGACTTCAAATCCTTCCCAACCACCGGGGTGTAAATTGCCTTCTGTATCTTCATACTCGGCTGTGAAGGTGTTCTTGCATTTCGAGCATTTAACGGATTTGGGTGTAAAAACTTTAAGCGTTATTTCATTGCCGCAATTCGGGCAGACAAGCGTTGCCATAAGAACTCCTCTTCTTTAGGAAAATATTCGTTGAGAAGAGTATAGCACAGTACGCAAACGCTGTAAATCGCGGAAAGAGGTGATAAGTTCAAAATGGATTACTGGAAGTTCATGGAGCACGGGCTATTCGGGAAGGGCAGTGCGCGGAAGAACCACAAGTATTACCAGCGGGTCGAAGTAGGCACGGACCGGAACGGCAACACGGAATATTACTACTTCTATAGTAAGGAAGCATACGACAACTACCGGAGAAGCCGGGCGATCAGCAGAGGCGAGGACCTCGACAGGAATCCGACCCGCGCCCAACAGAAAGAGTGGGACAAGCAGAAGACTCTGAACGGCAAAGCCCGCCTTACCGGGGCATACCGTCGGGAAAGGCACCCGAACGGGCGTGGTGCGTGGGTGGCCACCGAGGAGTACGAGGACAAGGACGGCAAGCTGAAGCTGCGCAAGAAGTACATCTCGGGAGACGAGGTGACGAGACTGCGGAACAACATGTACCGAAAAAAGCGGGCCGAGGCAGAGACTGGCAAGGAAAAGAAAGCCCGCATGAAAGCCGCTAAGAAGCGGTACAACAAGAAAATGTCGGCGGCACGCCGGAAACGGGCAGTACAGAAGGGCGCACAGAGAGTGGCGCGGCTGCTGGGGCGGAAGCTGACATTGCAGGGAAAGTGAGGTGATAGTAAAGTGCAGACCTACAAAAATGAACTCTATCACTGGGGCATCAAGGGCATGAAGTGGGGTGTGCGGCGTTACCAGAACAAAGACGGCACCCTGACTGCGGCCGGAAAGAAGCACTACAACGGAGACGGGAATGCAGGTGAGGAAGCTGAACAGGTCGAGTACGCGCCGAAGCGGACTGGAAAAGATGCCAGTGCATACACGGATGAAGAGCTTCGTGCCAGAATCCAGCGTATGCAGATGGAAGACCAGTACCGTACCCTGATGGGCAAGACCGACATCCGGGTAGATGACCCGAATCGCGAATTGAAGCTCGAGAAAGAGCGGTTGCAGCTCCAGAAGGATGTGAAACAACTCCGGCATGATGTTTACGTTGGAGAAAGTTTCATTAAAGATGTTATGAAAGACGCTGGTAAGAAAGCTCTGACAGATGCGACAGCAAAGGCTTTGGGAGTCGGCGGACATACGCTGGTCGAAAAAGGATTCCATAACCCTGACCTCGCGAACATCATGTTTCCATTGAAAGATAACGGACAGAAGAAGGACGATAAAAAAGACAGTTGAAGTCTGGAGAAAATCAAAATGGTGACGAACTGAGCGCCGCCAGCGGCGGAAACAGCGAAGTGAGGAACTGGCCGGGGTCAGCAGGATGCGAACGGATGTGAGCAGACGCTGGGCACCCCAACTCGGGTTCCTTAGAAAGGATAAAGATGCCTAATACCTTTGGCTCCAGGCTGAAACACGCCTGGAACGCATTTCTGAACCGGGACCCTCCCCGGGTGTACGGAGGGGGCTACAGCTACCGGCCCGACCGGCCAAGGCTGAACCGGACGACCGACCGAACCATCCTGACGGCAATTTACGCCCGGATGGCGCAGGACGCCACAGCGATCACCATAAACCACGTAAGGCTCGACGAAAACGACCGCTTCGATGCGGTGTTGGACTCGGGCCTTAATTCATGCCTGAACCTTTCGGCCAACAAGGACCAGACGGGCAGGGCTCTGCGGTACGACATCTATCTCTCCCTGCTGGACGAAGGCGTCATCGCCATCGTGCCGGTGGACATCGACGAGGACCCGGTGACGGGGGAGACAGAGATCCGGTCGATGCGGGTGGGCAAGGTGAAGGAGTGGTACCCGGGCGATGTACGGGTGGAGCTTTACAACGACAGGACCGGGCAGAAGGAAGAAGTCATCCTGCCGAAAGAGCGGGCGGCTATCGTGGAGAACCCCTTCTATTCTGTCATGAACGAGCCCAACAGCACCGTCCAGCGGCTCATCAGCAAGCTGCGCATCATGGACGCCGTGGACGAGCAGGCCGGAAGCGGAAAGCTCGACCTCATCATCCAGCTGCCCTACACCGTGAAAAGCCCTGCCCGGAAAGAACAGGCGCAGGAGCGGCGGAAGACACTGGAAGAGCAGCTGGCGGGCAGCCGATACGGCATCGGCTACATCGACGCCACGGAGCATATCACCCAGCTGAACCGGAGCCTCGAGAACAACCTGCTGAAAAGCATCGAGTACCTGACCAACATGGCTTACAGCCAGCTGGGGCTGACGCCGGAGATCATGAACGGCACAGCGGACGACACTGTCATGACCAATTACGAGAACCGAGTCATCGAGCCCCTTGTGGCGGCTGTGGTGGACGAGCTGAAACGGAAGTTCCTGAGCCGCGAAGACCTCAAGGCTAAGCAGAGCATCATGTACTTCCGCGACCCGTTCAAGCTGGCACCCGTCTCGATGGTGGCAGAGATGGCCGACAAGTTCACCCGTAACGAGATCATGACGTCGAATGAGTTCCGTCAGATCATCGGAATGAAACCCTCGAAAGACCCCAAGGCAGACCAGCTGCTGAACAAGAATCTTTCTCCCAACGCGGGACAGGCGGCACAGATTGGCAGTGACCCCGCCACAAGAGGGCGAGAGGCTGTGGAGCAGATGGTAAATGAATCTTAAAAGAAAGGAGAAATCAAAATGGTGAATTTTGACTACGATTGCAGCGGCTGGGCGACGAAGGCGAACACGAAGTGTTACGACGGGCTGACCATTGCAGAAGACGCATTCAAGGGCTGTAGTGGCCAGACTGTGCCGATGGTGTACAACCACGACCACTCGAGCCTTGACAATGTCATCGGCCATGCACTGCTGGAAAACCGCAAGGGCGGGGTCTACGCTTACGCCAAGTTCAACGACACGCCCACCGGCCAGACGGCCAAGAAGTGCGTGGAGAACGGCGACCTGAACGCTTTTTCCATCTGGGCCAACGGTCTGCAGAAGGCCGGACAGGTGGTGAAACACGGCGTCATCCGGGAACTGAGCCTCGTATTGGCAGGCTGCAACCCCGGCGCGCTCATTCAGGAAGTGGTAAAGCACAGCGCTGACAATATGGACGATGAGGGCTGCGAAGCCTTTATCTTTAACGACCCGGGCAGTCTGAGCCTCGAACATGGCATGGACCCGGAGGGCAACCCGCTGGAGGAGGCCGTACTGGCCCACTCCGACGACAACAAGGAGGACGGCAAGATGGCCGAGGAAACCAACGGTAAGACGCTCGAAGAGGTCTACAACAGCATGACCGACGAGCAGAAGGAATGCTGCCATGCACTGGTGGGTCTCGCTCTGGAAGAGCAGGACGGTGACGGCGGCGAAGACGAGGAGGATGAAAGCGACATGAAGCACAATGTTTTCGACAAGGATGCGGGCAAGCAGACCGTGCTGAAGCACAGCATCGACGACATCAACAGCATCATCAAGGGTGCAAAGACCAGCGGCACCCTGAAGGCGGCCTTCGACAACGCCGGCGTGGAGCAGGGCGAGATCGATGAGCTGAGCCACGGCATCGACAATATCGACTGGCTGTTCCCGGAAGACCACCTGCTGGATACTACGCCCCGCATCATCGACAAGCCCGACGACTGGGTGAGCGTAGTGATGGGAGGCGTGAAGCACATCCCGTTCAGCCGCTTCAAGAGCATGTTCGCAGACCTGACCCCCGAAGATGCCCGCGCCAAGGGTTATGTGAAGGGCAATTATAAAATCGAAGAGATCTTTGGCCTGCTGCGCCGCTCCACCGGCCCGACCACTGTGTACAAGAAGCAGAAGCTCGACCGCGACGACGTGAGCGACATCACCAGCTTCGACGTTGTGGCATGGCTGCACAACGAGATGCGCTACAAGCTGAACCGTGAGCTGGCGCTGGCCTATATCCTGGGCGATGGCCGTCAGGCGGCAAGCGAGGACAAGATCGACGAGAACTGCATGACCATCAACTCCACCCTCATCGAGGCTGCAAAGCTCAAGCTGCTGGAGGACAAGATCTACGGCACCGAGAACAGTGAGAGCACCCTGCCCACTCCGGACGAGGTCATCAAGCTGCTGGGCGGCGTTACCGAGGCAGCTTCCCCTAACGTGGGAGTCTGATAGGAAAGGACGATTAGAATGATCAAGAAAGTAATTCCGTACACCGACTTTGACGGCAATCCGCGCGTCGAAGAGTTCTGGTTCAATCTGACCAAAGCCGAGATGATGGACCTTGGCCTGAGCAAGGACGGCGGCTACGACAAGTACATGGAGCAGCTGATGCACAGCACCAAGGTGGGTGAGGCCATCGAGGTGTTCAAGAAGATCCTGCTGCTGGCTTACGGCAAGAAGAGCCTCGACGGCCGCAAGTTCGAGAAGAACCCTGAGATCACCGCAGACTTTGTGGCGACTCAGGCTTACTCCGACCTCTACGTGGAACTGGCAAGCGACCCGGACAAGGCCGCAGAGTTCATGAACGGTGTGATGGGCGCAGACGTCCGCAAGATGGTGGCCGAGAACGAGGCCAAGGCGAAGGCCGCCGAAGTTTCTGCCGCTGTGGCCGCAAACAACGCCCCGGCGCTGGCCGTGGCGGACCCGCAGTAAAACCTCTCAGTCTCGCTCCGCTCGACAGCTCCCCTAGTAGGGGGAGCCTTTGGCATATCGGGCCACTCTAAGCTGGATGAGAGAAGCCCAATAGGGCGTAAACGGCAGTGCGCTGCTACAGAGGGCGGGTTTCATAGAAACCTTATCTTGAAAGTGGAGCACTGCCGATTGCAAAACGAAGAACCCATATCAACTAAAAAACAAGCCTGACCGTCACGCCAGTGCCTCTCCTTTTGGGAGAGGTGGCTGCGCAGCAGACGGAGAGGGCTATGACAGGGAGAGTGACGAGATGCTGACCATCCAGATACCCGGTGAAGAATACTGGGATGCTGACCGGGAGGAATTCATCTGCCGGAAGGCCACAACGCTGGCGCTGGAGCACTCGCTGCTCTCTCTGTCTAAATGGGAAAGCAAGTGGCACGTGCCGTTTCTCGACGCAAAAAACGGGCTGACCCCGGAGCAGATGCAGGACTATGTGCGCTGCATGACCCTGAACAAAGGGGTTCCGGACGAAGCATACCGCCATCTGACGCAAGAGAACTGCACCGCTATTTATACATATATGAACGACCCGATGACCGCAACATGGTTCCGGGAAGACGAGAATACAAACAAAGCCGGACCCCGCTCAGGAAAAAGCACCGCAAGTGCCGTGACGAGCGAGGTCCTGTATTATGACATGGTGGAGCTGGGCATCCCGTTCGAGTGCGAAAAGTGGCACCTGAACCGGCTGCTGACCCTCATCCGTGTCTGCAACGAAAAACATAAGCCGCCCAAGAAGGTATCGAAGAGCGAACAGGCGGCCCTGAGAAAGGCGCTGAACGCCAAGCGAAAGAAAGAGCTTGGGACGAGAGGATAGCTGCTCTTTGTTTGAGCTGGACGAACAGAGTTCAATAGGGCGCGAAGGGGCTGGCACTGCTACAGAGAGAAGGTGGGTTCGTGTCCAAAGTTATTCTGTTCCGGCAGAAGGGCGGTTTCAAGAAGACGGAGCGCTTCCTGAAAGGTGTCAGCGCCGGAAGACTGGACGCTGTGCTGGCGGGATACGGTCAGAAAGGCGTGGAAGCGCTGGCGGCGGCAACGCCCAGGAAGACCGGAAAGACGGCTGCCAGCTGGAGCTACCGGGTGGAAAAGGGCAAAGACAGCATCACCATCATCTGGTCGAACTCGAACATCGTAGACGGAACGCCCATCGCCGTTATCCTGCAATACGGACACGGCACGAGAAACGGAGGGTACGTGGAAGGAGTTGACTACATCAACCCCGCCATGCGCCCTATTTTTGACGAGATAGCCAAGAGAGCATGGGAGGAGGTAAGGCGGGAGTGAGCCAGGAGATAGACCAGCGTGTGGTCGAAATGCGGTTTGACAACGCGCAGTTCGAGAAAAACAGCCGGGACACCATGCGGACGCTGGACAAGCTGAAAGAGAAGCTCAGCTTCAAAGGCGCGGCAAAGGGTCTCGAACAGGTGCAGGCCGCCAGCGAGAACGTGGACTTTTCCGGCATGGAGAAGGGACTGGACACGGTTCAGGCTAAGTTCAGCGCACTGGACGTCATCGCCTTTACAGCCTTGCAGCGCATCACGGACAAGGTGATAAGCACTGGCGAGCAGATGGTAAAAAACCTGTCGGTGGACCAGATCACCAGTGGATGGGATAAGTATAACGAGAAAACTTCCAACGTCCAGACCATCATGAACGCCACCGGCAAGAGCATCGACCAGGTGAACGGCTACCTGAACAAGCTGATGTGGTACTCGGACGAGACGAGCTACAGTTTCAGTGAGATGACCAGCGCGCTTTCGCAGATGACGGCGGCGGGCGGCAAGATCGACAAGATGATACCCATGATCATGGGCATCGCAAACGCCACGGCGGATGCGGGCAAGATAGGCTTTGCGTTCCAGAGCACCATCCGAAACCTGACCCAGAGCTACAGTGCAGGGCATTTGCAGTTACAGGACTGGAAGAGCCTGAACCTGATGGGTACGGCAACGAAAGCCCTGAAACAGGAGCTTATCGACACTGCGGTGGAGCTGGGCGTCATCAAAGAAGGCGAAGTGACCATCGCCAGTTTTGAGTCGAGCTTGCAGAAGAAATGGGCCAACACAAAGGTCATGGAAAAGACCTTCGCAAAATACGCTTCCATGATGGAAGCGGCCTACGAGCTGACCCAGAAGAACCCGGGCATGACCAGCTCGGAGGCGCTGGAACAGCTGAAGGGACAGTACGGGGAGCTGGCAGAACGCGCCGCTCTCGCCGCCCAGCAGGCTACCAGCTTTGCACAGGCCATCGACTCGACGAAAGACGCTGTCAGTTCAAAATGGATGTCCGTGTTCGAGACGATCTTTGGCAACAAGGAAGAGGCCACCGACACATGGACGGAGCTGGCGAACCGGCTGTACAACATCTTTGTGCCTTCCATTGACGCCCTGAATGACAGGATGAAAGAAGGCCTCGACAGCGGCTGGCAGCAGATGCGGGACGCTTTTGGCGACCAGGCAGACGCTTACACGACGGTGCTGGAAAAGCTGGCGCTGGCAAAGGGCGCTGTGACCGAAGAGGCCATTGAGAAAGAGGGGAGCTTTGCGAAAGCTTTGCAGAAAGGCAAAGTGAACGCCGAACTCCTGACGACCAGTCTCAGCGACACCATCAAGACCTATGCAGAGCTGCTGGAAACGATGGATGAAGCCGACCCGAGATCTTCAACATGATGGACGCGGCACGGTATCAGGGCAATATCGACTGGGACGCCGTGAAAGCGTCCGGGAAGGTGGACTGTGTCCTGCTCAAGACCGTATCCACCAACTCGAAGCTCAGCAAGCGGAAGGACGGCCTCTACATCGACCCGACCTTTGAGCGGAACTATGCCGAGTGCAAGCGGGTGGGCCTGCCGGTGGGGGTCTACTATTACACATACGCTACCACGAAGGCCATGGCGGATGCGGAGCTGGCTGTGCTGAAAACTGCGCTGGCAGGGAAGACCTTTGAAATGCCTGTCTGTGTGGATGTGGAAGACAACAAGCTCGTCAAGCTGAACAAGGGCAGTCTGACCGCTCTCGTGGACTACGAGCTGAGGACGCTGGAAAGCTGGAGCGTCTACGCACTGCTTTATACGGGACTCAATTTCAGCCTGACCCGTCTCAACATGGCAAAGCTCAAAGCCTATGACGTCTGGGTGGCGGCCTACCGCAAGAGCATGAAAAAGCCCGCGACCAGCTACAAGTACGGCATCTGGCAGTATACGGACGAGGCCCGCATCCCGGGTGTACGCACGAATGCTGACATGAGCTATGCGTACAAGGATTATCCGGCCATTATCGAGCGGGCGGGACTGAGCCGGGTGAAGGGGGCGTGAAGCTGACGGAGACGTTTATTCTGGAACACGTCGGCGATCTGGCGTTCACGCTTCTGGGTGCGGCCGTGGGCTTTTTGTGGAAGAAGCTCATGGACATGGTGAAGGAGCAGAAGTATCTGCACGACGGCGTCCTTGCCATGCTGCACGATCGGCTCTACCTGATTTGCACACATTATATCAAAATGGGATACATCGACACGGACGGTCTGGACAATGTGGGCATCATCTACCAGGCCTACCACGGACTGAAGGGGAACGGGACGGGAACGAACCTGTACAAGAGGGTCTGTGCTCTTCCCATCAAGGAGGGGGACGAGCCGCGGCTCGAGCTCCCTTAAAATTCAAAATGGAGGCTGCAATGAGCAAGTTCAAAGATATTTCTCTGGCGACCATCGTGCGGACGCTGTGTCTGGCGTTTGCACTGTTCAATCAGGTGCTGAGCGCCTGCGGGCATCCGATGATCCCGCTGGACAACGCGCAGATGGAGCAGTTCCTGACCAGCGTTATCACGGTCATCGCGGCACTGGTGAGCTGGTGGAAGAACAACTCGTTTACGAAAGAAGCCATTGAGGCGGACAAGGTATACGACAAGCTGGTGGCGAGCAGGAAGCGCGGAGACTGATATTTTTTGTCGTGACACGGCAGAACAAAGCATTGATATTTTACAGTGTGCATCGAGGGTCGTTCGTTCCGCCGTGACGAATACAGCACACGAGGGAAGCTGAGCCGGCTTGGCATCAAAATGGAGTCCTGACTGTGTGCGGGAAAAGTCTCATTGATATTTTTGCCCGGGTGGGCGAGGATTTCAGGGACTTTTCTTTTTTGAATTCTATCGCAAGGCATAGTGGCGGACTAAACTGACCGGCATATCTGCGATACGCAATCCAACGATGTTGCCTTTTACGTTGAAAAAGTTGGATTGCATGTATTCTAGATTAGAAGGAATTTTTCAAAACGACCCATTACTCATGCCTGAAACGAGAAAAAGCAGGACGCACACGCCCATTTTTGCCTGTAATATCCTTTTGCAAAGACTTTTATAAAGAAAAGAGGTTTACGGCATGAAAGAAGTTCCGGTATGGGAGAAAACGACCCTTACATTGGAAGAAGCCGCGGCTTATACGGGAATAGGCGAGAACCGGCTGCGGGACATCACCAACGACGAGCAGAACCTTGTGCTCTGGGTGGGAACCAAACGGCTCATCAAGCGCAGGGCGCTGGAGAAGTACATCGACCGGACCTATTCCGTGTGAGATGGCTGGCATCCGGGGCTTTGGTGTGGTATACTCGGGGTGTCACATCAGAGCTTCTTATAATGTAAGGAGTTCTACTATGAAACGAAGAAAAGACAACAATGGAAGAGTGCTGAAGGAAGGGGAGAGCCAGAGGAAGGACGGGAGGTATCAGTACAGGTGGACGGATCGGCGAGGCGAAAGGCACATCCTTTACGCGATGGACCTGAAAACCCTGCGGGACAAAGAGGACGAAGTGGAGGAGATGCGGCGCAGCGGCATCAATGTGCTTTCCGCTAACATGACGGTGCTGGAACTGATGTTGAAATTTGCGGAGATACGAAAGCTATCTATAAGGAAAAACACGAGGGCGAACGCCAAGTGTATCATCTCGGTTCTCAAGGAGTACCCAATCGCGGACAGAGATATTTCGTCCGTTACCAGGAGTGAAGGAAAGATGTTTGTAATAGGCCTGTACGAAGACGGCTATGCTTACGGCACAATAGAGAATTTCAAGGTCGCACTGCTTCAGGCGTTTGGGTCTGCCTGTGAGGACAAGCTTATCGCTGAAAATCCTTTCCGATTCACGCTATCCAAGGTGATCCCAAAAGAAGAAAAAGAAAAAGCGATCCTGACGGAGGAACAATACGAAAGACTGATCGACTTTTGCCGCGAAAACAGAAGATTGACAAAGCATCTCGATGAGGTAATAATATTACATGAGACCGGGCTGCGCGTAAGTGAATTCTGCGGGTTGACCGTGGATGACGTGGATTTCGAGAGAAATGTTGTGCGAGTGGAGCATCAGTTGCTCTATTACGCCGGGAAATTATTCATTGAAGACCCCAAAACAAAGCAGGGGGTGCGAACGATCCCAATGTCTGCGAAGGCAAAAGAAGCTTTCGAGCATATGATCGCGATTCGACCTCGGCTGGATAAGGAACCGGTTGTGGATGGGTACAGCGGATTTTTTCAGATAACGCCATACGGCAAGCCAAGGCGAACACCGAGTGTCGAAGCCAACCTGAAAAAAATCATAATGAAATACAATGAGTCTCATCCTCAGGATACCTTACCGCTCATCACCCCGCATTCACTCCGACATATGTTTTGTACCAGACTTGTGCTATCAGGAATGAATCTGAAAGCCATACAGTATATTATGGGGCATAAGAAGATGGAGATGACCCTTGAACTCTACAGTCACATGAACGAGAAAAACGCTATCAAAGCGTTTCGGCACTATATGGCTTCTGACACCAATTTTGACACCAATTCCTATAAAAATATGTAGAGTTATAAGGAAATACGTGGATACAGGAAATGGAGGAAGAAAAACCAACAACATGAAAAATGACTGTATTTCGTCGTAAAATACGATGGGTTGGTATTTTTTGAGGCATCTTGAAGATGCTGTATTTTTGTGAAAAAGGGTAGTAAAATTATGGAAACAAGTTATTTGAAAACGCTGGAACTGGACAAGATCATTGCTCGGGCGGCGGAGGGCTGTGTGTGCAAAGAGTCCCGCGAAAAGCTCCTTGCCATCGAGCCTCAGTGCGACCCCGATGAAGTGCGGTATGCGCTGGAACAGACCGATGCCATCAATTCACTGCTCATCAAGAATGGCTCGCCCCGCTTCGGTGGAGTAGAGGGCGTCAGTCAGCTGGCCGCCCGCGCCGTCAAGGGCGGTGTCCTTTCAATGGGTGAACTGCTGATGGTGGCCGGTGCGCTTCGCAACTTTCAGAACCTCGTCAGCTGGTATGGTTCTTCGGAACACGATGCACTTCCGACGGACGACTTATTCTATGCACTGGCTCCTCAGCCGGGCCTCGAGCAGCAGATCTCGAGTGCCATCCTTGCGCCGGATGCAATGGCAGATACGGCATCGCACACCCTGAACGACCTGCGCAAGAAGATCCGTGCGACTGAAAACAGCATCCGTGACCGTCTGGAAAGCATGGTCCGGAATATGGACACCTCCAAGTACTTACAGGAGAGCGTCGTCTCCATCCGAAATGGCCGGTATGTCGTTCCTGTCAAAAGCGAGTATCGCGGAGAGGTGAGCGGTATCATCCATGACGTCTCGTCTACCGGTGCGACCGTCTTCGTCGAGCCTCAGGCTGTTGTGGAGGCAAATGCACGCATCCTTCAGTACCGCGCACAGGAAGCCCAGGAGATCGAGCGTATCCTGGTAGCATTTACCGGTCAGGTCGCAGCCATTGAGCCGCAGTTCCAGTACAGCTATAAGGCCATGCTGGAAATCGACGTCCTGCTTGCAAAAGCCCGCCTTGCACTGGATATGAAGGCGTTCAAACCCACTGTCCGGACGGATACGTCGTTCTCGCTCATCCGGGCGCGTCATCCGCTCATCGACGCAAAGAAGTGCGTTCCTGTCGATATTTCGCTGGGCAGGGAATATGATTCGCTCATCATCACTGGCCCCAACACCGGCGGTAAGACCGTCACTCTGAAAACGGCCGGTCTGCTTTGCGCAATGGCACAGTGCGGCTTCCTCATCCCGGCGGATGAGCGCAGTGAGATCTGTGTCTTCGACGAATTCCTCGTGGACATCGGCGATGAGCAGAGCATCGAGCAGAGCCTGTCCACCTTTTCCGGTCATATGAAGAAGATCACCGGCATCCTTGAGCTTGCCATGCCCCACACGCTGGTGCTTCTGGATGAGCTTGGCGCCGGTACCGACCCGGCGGAGGGTGCGGCACTGGCTGTTGCCATCATCGAAGAGCTGCGCCGCCGCGGTGTGCTCCTGATGGCCACAACGCACTATGCAGAATTGAAGGTGTTCGCTCTCGAGACAAAGGGCGTCGTCAACGCCAGCTGCGAGTTCGATTTGGAGACGCTGCGCCCCACCTATAAGCTCAGCGTCGGCGTTCCGGGCAAGTCCAACGCTTTCCTTATCAGCGAAAAGCTTGGCATCCCGGAGCGGGTCATTGAGGCGGCACAGCAGCATCTATCCGCAGAAGACAAGCGTCTGGACGCTGTTCTGGGCCAGCTGGATGATTTGAAGCTCCAGCTCAAAGCCAGTCAGGACGAGGTGGAAGGCCTGAAAAACGAGGCTGCCCACCAACTGGATGCAGCCCGTCAGAAGCGCGATGAGCTTATCCAGCAGGGCGAGAATGAGCTGGAAGCTGCCCGCGCCAAGGCTCGCGCACTGGCGCAGGAGGTCGAGAGCAAGGCTTACGCTCTGACGGATGAGCTGCGCCAGATCCAGAAAGACGAGCGGATGAGCACCCAGCAGAAGGCCCAGCGCGCCCGTGAGATCGCCAAGAAAGAGTCCGAAAAGCTCTTTATGGGGACTGAAGTGGTACACAACCCGGTCAAGGAGTTCGTTTCGCTGAAGGAAGTCAAGGTAGGGCAGGAGGTCTGCATCGCAGAGCTGAACCAGCTGGCTACCGTGCTCTCTCTGCCGGATAAAAACGGCGATGTTCTCGTACGGGCCGGCATCATCAAGACGAAAGTGCCGCTCAAAGGCCTCAAGCAGCCGGAAAAGCTGGTCAAGGAGACGAAGCCTCAGACCAAGGCACAGCAGCGTTACTCCCGCCTGACCGGCGACGCCAACCGGCCCAACGGCAGGGTAGAGCGCGTACAGCGTACGGCAAAGATGGAATGCAACCTGCTGGGTCTTACCGTAGACGAGGCGCTGCCGGAGGTGGATTCCTTCATCGACCGTGCGATTTTGAACGGCCAGACTGTGGTATATCTCATCCACGGCAATGGTACCGGCGCACTGCGCACTGCTATCCATAAGCATCTGCGGGGAAACCGAATGGTCAAGAGCTTCCGTCTGGGCCGTTACGGCGAGGGCGAGAGCGGCGTGACCGTCGTCGAGCTGAAGTAAGCCGATGGCAGGACGTTCAAATCCAAGACACGCACGCCGGAGAAAACAGTGCGGCCCGTCCACTGCGACGGTCATCGGCCTTTTGGTGTGCGTCGTCTGCTTCAGTGCAGCATTTTTCCTTTGGAAAGCAGCGCTGTTCGGCTCCAGGCGAAATGAGAGCGGGGAAGAACCTTTCCGGCCTGTGGTGGGCGACCCGCCCTACCGGGTCTGCATTGATGCCGGCCACGGCGGAAGCGACCCGGGCGCAAGGGGAGTCGTCGAAGAAAAAGAGATGACGGCCCAGACCTCCGAGGCTCTGCTTGCGCTGCTGGAGGCCGACCCTAATTACATCCCGCTGCGTTCCCGTGAAAGCTATGATGTCACCGCAAAGCCCAGCGAGCGGGCAGAGGCCATCAATGCCAAAAGCCCGCAGCTGCTGCTGTCCATCCACGGAAACTCCGCGCCGGAGGGTTCTGCCGCTGCAGGCTTTGAGTGTTATCCGTCCGTTCCGGGCCGTACATGGCATCAGGAGAGCTATTACTTCGCGCAGCAGCTGGCGCAGGGAATGCAGGCCGCAGGCGCAAAGCTCCGCGGCCACGGCGGCATCCGGTACATTTATTATCAGGGCGAGGTAAAGCAGCTTGTAGAGAGCACCCATACCGAAGTAAGGGACGAGCGAAGCTTTACCTTGTTGGAAGATGTAAACTGTCCGGCGGTTCTGGCAGAACAGTGCTTTGTGACCAGCGAAGAGGACGTTGCACAGTTTGGCAGCGAAGAAGGCTGTAAGACAGTGGCGCGCGTTTACTATGAAGCTGTCTGCGCGTACTTCGGAACACAGCCGCTGGATACGCCGCTGTAAAGTCTGATGCAATGGACGCTCGCATGAAAGCGGTCTTATCCAGCTGTATTTTGCGATGCCTGCTTGGCAGGCGATCCACGCGTCCCAAACGAAATGATATAAAAGAACAGCAGAGACTCCCAAAACCTGCACCGATGACGGAACGTAGGAGAAGGGAGCCTCTGTTTTTGATTTTTATAATATTTCGTATAATGCAGGTTATACGAAATGCAGGGGAGTGAAAAAGCCCTCTTTTCCAGATTTCGGGCCTTTCCAGCGGCTTCTGAGCCTTCTGCGCTGGCTGGAGCGTTTTTTCGCATTTGGCACAGTTATGTTATTTAACGCAACCGCAATGCAGCATTTTATATGTTTCTTGCAGTCTTTATGATCGTCCGGTCTCTCGCAGAATCTTTTCCAGTTCTAATGTCCAACACTTCGCCGCTCGATTCGGATGCGGCATACTCACAACGAGTGTTTCTTTTTCCGAACGGACTGAACAGCTCGTGTAATACCATAATGCTGTCTGTCCATTGGGCTTGACCCACTCGGCGTCATCCGCAAGTATCTCATCGTGCAGAATGTTCGATACCAGCCCCCAGCCGCCGGTCAGGATGATGTCCGGTTCGTAGAGCTGTATCTGACGTTTCAGTCGGTCCGCATCCTGCCGGGCGGCCTGCCGTACCACCTTTGCGCTTGCATGGGCGCTGCCGGAACACTTTTTGAGGTTTATCACAGCGATATTTCTAACCATATCATCCAGAGCTGATTTTGGCACGAATTCCCAATATGTTCCATTAAAAACCATATTTATCCAGCGTGCGACATTATTCCACGTCCGGTAGTAAGTTTTGCTTCCGCCATGAGAAAGAAAATCCACAAGGCTTCCGCTCAGAGCATTCGTTTCCTTCAATAGAACAACGATATGCTTTCCGCCCGGGAGTGCCGCCCAGCGCTCATAGTCCACGATGCCGTCGGTGTTAAAGCGGCACGGCTGCACAGAGGACGCCGACCATTCTGCCATCATCGCAGCCTCATCGCGCCGAAGCTGCTGTATCTGCTCGGACGTCATCATTTGTCGGTGCTCTCCGTATCCGCAAGGCTAGAAACATCCACCCGGAAACCCTCCTGCGCGGCACCCTCAAAGGCCTCCATCGGGCCGCCCGGTTCATCATTTTCAGGCTCATCCGATGAAGGATCGGCAAATTTCCCTCTGCTCTCCCCTGTCTCCTTTGACATTGTATCCAAGCTTGCCTTCTTGACTTCACCCAGCGGATTCTGCTCAATCGCTGCACGCACCTGAAATTCCTGCAGGTGCGTATAGATTTGTGTCGTGCCGACACTGCTGTGGCCCAGAAGCCGTTTGAGGGTCAGAATATCCACGTTGCCAGTCTGATACATCAGCGTCGCGGCAGTATGGCGGAGCTTATGGGTGGAAAAACCACGCAGACCCGCTGCTTTCATAGCGCCGGTGACCAGCTGCTCTACCCTGCGGTTTGAGATTCGCTCCTTGCGCCGCCGGGTGATAAAGACCGCTCTTTCCTTGGGGCTCAGGCCCTCCATCGTGTTGCGCTTGTTCAGATAGATCTGCAATGCCTCCATGCAGGCATCATTCAGGTAGACCATCCGCTCTTTATGGCCTTTGCCGAACAGACGGATCTGTCTCTGTTCCATGTCGATGTCGCCGAGGTCCATGCCGACAAGCTCCGAAAGACGCATCCCGCAGTTCAGAAACAGCACGACCATGCAGTAATCCCGCTCCGGGAAATCGCTCTGGGTCTGGGTGCTTTCCAGAAGGTCCATGGATTGCTCTGCTGTCAGGTACTTGGGAAGGACCTTATCTTGTTTGGGTGGCTTGATGGATGCCGTCGGATTCTCTTTGAGCAAATCTACCTGATTGACCAGATAATCATAAAAGCCGTGGAGACTTGCCAGCCGCCGGGCCGTCGAAGACTTTTTGTTGCCGCACTCGCTGTTCAGAAAGTACAGATACTCATAAACGTCTTCCTTGGTCACACTGCCCCAGAAAGCCGTATCGAGCCCCTTGGGGTCGATGTCCTTTATCTCGGTATCGTCGGTTACAAAGCCGCGCCGGCGCTTCATAAAGCGGCTGAAATTGCGCAGGTCGCAGTAATAGCTGAAGGCCGTGTTGGGGCTTTTGCCTGCGATGACTTCCAGATAGCGCACATACGCGACGATGTCCGGCGAGGCATCATCAAAAGGCTTATGTTTTTCGGGATTTTTTTCATCCAGATAAATCGACATAGTTTCCTCTTTTTATGGTCACAGACGGTCAGATTTCAGGGCATGGATGGCATCCGAGATATAGGCGGCGCCGACAAGCTTCATGCCGGGATAATCGGCGGCATTCAGATGAGCAAGGCTGTGCTTTGGTACGACAGCGCGCTCAAAGCCGATACGTTCCGCTTCCCGCAGGCGCTGCTCCAGATTCGGCACGCTGCGCACCTCGCCGCCAAGGCCGACTTCACCGATGGCAATGAGCTTATCGCTCACGGGGCAGTCCAGAAGCGAAGACACCATGCTCAGACAGACGGCAAGGTCGCAGGCGGTATCCCGCAGGGTGATGCCGCTGACGATGTTGATATATACGTCCAGATTGCCGAAGAAATAGCCTGCACGCTTTTCCAGCACGGCAATGAGAAGGTTCATGCGGTTGTAGTCGTAACCGCTGCAGGCCCGCCGGGGTGCCGGGAAATTCGTCTTGGTCGCAAGGGCCTGTATCTCGCTCAGAATGGGGCGGCTGCCTTCCATGGTACAGGCGACGCAGTTCCCGGAAACGCCCAGCGGACGGCCTTCCAGGAGCATCTGGGACGGATTTTCGATTTCCTCAAGGCCCTGCCCTGTCATATCAAACATACCAAGCTCGTTGGTGGAGCCATAGCGATTTTTAGCCGCCCGCAGGATGCGGTATGGCAGCATTTTGTCTCCCTCAAAGTAAAGAACCGTATCCACGATGTGCTCCATGACCTTCGGGCCTGCGATAGCACCGTCCTTGTTGACATGGCCCACGATAAACATCGGGATCTCCTGCTTCTTGGCGACGGCCAGCAGGCGGGCCGCACTCTCTTTCACCTGACTGACCGTGCCGGACGAAGACGAGATGTCCATACACCGCATGGTCTGGATGGAGTCGATGACGACCAGTTCCGGCTTTTCCTTCTCGATGAGGCCGCAGATCTCGTCTACATCATTTTCTGCCGCCAGATAGATGTTATCCTGCGGGACTTTCAGGCGGGCCGCACGCAGCTTGACCTGACGGACGGACTCTTCGCCCGTGATATACAGCACCGTGTGCTGGTTGGAGATGGCACCGCAGAGCTGCAAAAGCATCGTAGATTTGCCCACGCCCGGCTCACCGCTCAGCAGTACGACACCGCCCAGTACGATGCCGCCGCCCAATACGCGGTCAAGCTCGGAAATGCCAGTCAGGATGCGGCTCTTTTCCTCCGTCGTGCTGATGTCGGCCAGACGCCTTGCCGTCAGCGAGGTGACGCCCTCCTGCCGGACGGGCGCAGCGGCTTTGCCGCCGGAAAGCCCGGCCTTGGGCGCTTCGGCGACCACATCCTCATTCATGGTGTTCCAACTGCCGCAGCTGGGGCAGCGGCCCATCCAGCGGGGGCTTGTCTCTCCGCAGTTGGAGCAGACGTATACGGTTTTCAGCTTCGGTTCTTTCATTCTGGACTCCCTGTTTTCATTTCATGAAAATCATTTTCTCTATCATACCACATCCGGCCCGAGGCCGCAAGAAAGCCGGGCGCTTATCCGGCCTGCATCAGACGATTTGCAAGACATACAAGGCCGGTGGCCGCACCGCAGAGCGGGCAGAGACAGACCGCCAGTAAGGCGAATTGCCCTACCAGGAGCCGTGCTCCTGCCGGATGGCTTCCCTTATCCCCTCTGCCAAAGGAGAAGGCGTGGATGCGGCTGCTGACCTGCAGAGCCGAGGCACCGAACAAACAGAGCGCACCCGCCGCCAGTGCCGTCGGCAGGCTGGCGGTGAGTAAAAAGAGAATGAGCTGCTTTGCCCCGAGGCCATCCAGAAGCTGCGCCGAGAGCAGGCCGGAGCCTGTCCCGTATAACATCGCAAACAGAAAGATGGGCAGCGGCCCCACTGCCGAAAGCCCCAGCAGGAGGAACACTGCCGCCGCCCCGAGGACGACAGCCAGCTCTGCCCCGAACAGCCCCACCGCCTGTACTGCACTGGACGCCGCGAACACTCCGCGCCAGCAGTCCAGATAATAGGCCAGCGTCTCCATCTCTTCAGCGTCGCACAGCGCCTGCAAAACGCCCGCCATCAGAGTACCGAAGAGATAGGCCGCCGCCAGCAGGATGCAGTCCCGGCTGGCTTGAAATGGCTTCCGCCGGGAAGCTTTCTGAGGCGGAAGCTCCGCCAACGGCTCGGAGACAGGCGTCATGGCTTCTTTTTCTGCCAGAGACTCGCCCGCTGTATCTTCCGGCAGCGTCGGCACAAGCGCCGCTGCATTTGTTTTCGTTTCCTGATAGACCCACATCGTGCTTTTTCCCTCCTGCTTTTGTTGTGTATGGCCGCTGTAGCGTGGACTGAGCATTCAGCGCCGCTTTCGCTCCGCGCGCAGCATTCCGAGGATCCCGCCCAGAACCCCCATCAGCAGGACAAGCCCTGCCCGGACGAACTGCATCGTTTCCCACTCGCTCTGGTACAGTGTACCCAGAATGAAAAGCAGGCCAGCAAAGAGCGCTCCTTCCGCTGCGCCCCAGACGAGTCCCTTGCCCTTTTGCAGAATGGCCATCAGCAGGCCGCTGAGAAAGCTGCCGAGACAGACTGCTGCCGTGGCCAGCGGAGCAGCGGCCTCCTGCGTCAGGCCCTGTTTGACCATCAGCCAGCCGAACCCTGTCAGGCTCACGGCTGCTGCCGCACTGCCCACTCCGAAAACGACCAGCAGCCCTATCGCCGGGAATTTCTTGGTATCAGACATAAAAACGCGCCTCCCTGCACCTACTGTATGCAGGGAGACGCGTTCAAAGCACGGATCCGGAAAAATATTACTTCTTGGGGGCGTTGTCCATGTTCAGCTTCTCGACAGAGCTGATGGCGTTCTTGGTGAAGCGGATCTTCACACGGTCAGCGCCAGTCTCCAGCACAAAGGTGTCGTCCTTGATGGCGACCACACGGCCGATGACGCCGCCGATGGTGGTGACCTGATCGCCGATCTCCAGAGAAGAGCGCATTGCAGCGTCCTTCTTCTCCTGCTTCTTCTGGGGACGGTAGATCATGAGGTAGAGCATCACCAGCATCAGAGCCAGAGTAAAGAAAAGGCTGATGTAGCTTTCAGTCGTAGTCAGAAATTGCATGGGGCAAAATCTCCTCTCAAATTCATATGAGCTTATTATACGCGCTTATCCGGCATGTTTCAAGGCTAAATCTCAAATTCGTGTGTCGAGCAGCTTGACATATCGGTCATGGAAGGCGGTAAAGGTGCCTGCATCCAGCTCATCGCGGATGCGCTCCATCAGGTGATTGTAGAACCAGAGGTTATGCATGACGGCCAGACGCATACCCAGCAGTTCCTCTGCCTTGAACAGGTGGCGGATATAGGCGCGGGAGTAGTTCCGGCAGGCCGGGCAGCCGCAGGCGGGGTCGATGGGGCGCTCGTCACGCTCGTACTTGGCGTTCTTGATGTTGATGATGCCGCCCCAGGTGTTCAGGTGGCCGTGGCGGGCGTTGCGGCTGGGCATGACGCAATCGAAGAGGTCCACGCCGCGGGAGACGGCCTCGATGATGTTGCCGGGAGTGCCTACGCCCATCAGGTAACGGATCTTATCCTTGGGCATATAGGGCTCGACCGCGCTGATCATCTCGTACATCACCTCAGTGGGCTCACCCACAGCGAGGCCGCCGATGGCGTAGCCGTCTAAGTCCAGGTCAGCGATCTGCTTCATGTGCTCCACGCGCAGGTCGGCGAAGGTGCAGCCCTGATTGATGCCGAAGAGCAGCTGGTCGGGGTTGACGGAGATGCCTTCATGCTTCAGGCGGGCCATCTCATCCTTGCAGCGCTTGAGCCAGCGGGTGGTGCGCTCGCAGCTGGCTTTGGAGTAATCGTGCTGGGCGGGGTTCTCGACGCACTCATCAAAGGCCATGGCGATGGTAGAGCCAAGGTTTGCCTGGATCTGCATACTTTCCTCAGGACCCATGAAGATGCGGTGGCCGTCGAGGTGAGAGGCAAAGGTCACGCCCTCCTCGGTGATCTTGCGCAGCTTTGCGAGGCTGAACACCTGAAATCCGCCGCTGTCGGTGAGGATGGGGCCGTTCCAGCGGGTAAACTTGTGCAGACCGCCCATCTCTGCCACCAGCTTGTCGCCGGGACGCAGATGCAGATGGTAGGTGTTGCAGAGCATGACCTGCGCACCGATGTCCTTCAGGTCATGGGCGGACAGGCCGCCCTTGATGGCGCCGGCGGTGGCAACATTCTGGAATGCGGGGGTCTGCACCGTGCCGTGTACGGTCTTGAACTCGCCCCGCCGGGCGTTGTGCTCCTGCTTGAGCAGCTTGTAGGTCGTCAAAGAAGGCATAATATTTTTTCCTTTCTGCGCACGGAAAACAGCCGTGCATCCTGCCGCAGGGGGCGTATGCTCTCGCTGCGGATACAGAGTCGGGATATTACAGCGGCGAAGCGCTATAATAGTTATATAATAGTTACAAGATCAGCATCGCATCGCCAAAGCTGAAGAACCGATATTTCTGCTCGACAGCCACCTTATAGGCGGCCATCGTCTTTTCGTAGCCGTATAGCGCCGACACCAGCATGATGAGGGTGCTTTCGGGCAGATGGAAGTTGGTGATAAGGCCGTCGATGCAGTTGAACTTGACACCGGGATAGAGGAAGATGTCGGTGTTGCCGCTGCAGGCTTTGATCTCGCCGTACTTGGCGGCGACGGCTTCCAGCGTGCGGCAGCTGGTGGTGCCTACGGCGATGACACGATGGCCTGCGGCCTTGGTGTCATGGATGAGCTTTGCAGTCTCCTCGCTGACGGAGTACCACTCGCTGTGCATCTTGTGGTCGGTGATCTCGTCTTCCTGCACGGGGCGGAAGGTACCGAGGCCGACATGGAGCGTCACCTCGGTGATGTTGACGCCCTTGGCGCGGATGGTATCCATCAGCTCTGGCGTGAAGTGGAGGCCGGCTGTGGGAGCGGCAGCGCTGCCCAGCTCCTTGGCATAGACGGTCTGATACTGGCTCTGGTCGTCCAGCTGCTTGGTGATATAGGGCGGCAGGGGCATCTTGCCGAACTCGTCCAGCTTCTCGTAGAGGGTCTCAGTGTCGTAGTAGAAGGTAACGAACTTGTTGCCGTCTTCCAGCGTCTCGTCCACGATGGCCGTCAGGCTGCCGTCGCCAAAGCTGACCTTGGTACCGGGCTGCATCCGCTTGCCGGGCTTTGCAAGGCACTCCCACTGGTCGCCCTTCACCTGCCGCAGGAGCAGCAGCTCGCAGACTGCGCCGGTGGGCTGCTTGATGCCTACGATGCGGGCGGGCAGGACCTTGGAGTTGTTGACTACCAGCAGATCGCCCGGTTCGAGGTATTCGGGCAGATCGTGGAAGATACGGTGCTGGATGCTGTCGTCTTTCTGGCTCAGGACCATCAGGCGGGCCGCATCACGGGGGGATGCAGGCTCCTGTGCAATGAGCTCTTTGGGTAAATCATACCAAAAATCTTTTTTTAACATAGTTAGCATTTGCCTTTCCGATGATTGACACGAATGCCGTATCAATGTTATCATAAAATCTGTATAGCGGTATCTATTATATTGCATAGACGTCTGCTTTGCAAGCGGAGTCTTATGCAAATTGGCTTTTTTGAAAGGAAAGGTGCTGGAAATGGATAAACAGTATAAAGTGGGCGTCGTCGGTGCCACCGGTATGGTAGGCCAGCGTTTTGTTACTCTGCTCGAAAATCATCCCTGGTTCAAGCTGACGACTCTGGCCGCTTCCGGCCGGAGCGCCGGCAAGACCTATGAGGAGGCTGTCGGTTCCCGCTGGGCCATGACCACCCCGATGCCGGAGAGCGTCAAGAAGATGGTGGTGCTGGATGCATCCAAGGTGGAGGAGGTCTCCTCTCAGGTGGACTTTATCTTCTGCGCCGTCAATATGCCGAAGGACGAGATCAAGGCTCTGGAAGAGGCTTACGCCAAGGCAGAATGCCCCGTCGTCTCCAACAACAGCGCAAACCGCTTCACTCCGGATGTGCCGATGGTCGTGCCTGAGATCAACGCCGACCACATCGACATCATCCCCGCTCAGCGCAAGCGCCTGGGTACCAAGCGCGGCTTCATCGCCGTCAAGTCCAACTGCAGCCTGCAGAGCTATGTCCCTGCCCTGCACCCCCTGATGAAGGATTTCGGCGTCAGCAAGGCTCTGGTCTGCACCTATCAGGCCATTTCCGGTGCCGGCAAGACCTTCGACCGGATGCCTGAGATCATCGACAATGTCATCCCCTACATCGGCGGCGAGGAAGAAAAGAGTGAGCGTGAGCCCCTCAAGCTGTGGGGCCACATCGAGGGCGACCACATCGTCAACGCCGAGAAGCCTGTCATTACCGCTCAGTGCTTCCGTGTGCCTGTCTCTGACGGTCACACCGCCGCTGTCTTCGTGAGCTTTGATAAGAAGCCCAGCAAGGAAGAGATCCTCAAGGCATGGGCCGAGTTCCGCGGCCCCGCACAGGAGCTGGACCTGCCCAGCGCACCCAAGCAGTTCCTCCACTACTTCGAGGAGAACGACCGTCCCCAGCCCAAGCTGGACCGCAACACCGAGCACAGCATGGCCGTCTGCATCGGCCGTCTGCGTGAGGACACCCTGTTTGATTACAAGTTCGCCTGCATGAGCCACAACACCCTGCGCGGCGCTGCTGGCGGCGCAGTGCTGCTGGCTGAGCTGCTGGCAGCCAAGGGCTATTTTGACTGATCTGCGCGCTTTTTGAACTTCAACGCGCTGCAAAGGAGTTTTTTGCTATGAAGAATCCTGTTTTTACTGGTGCGGGTGTTGCCATCATCACCCCGATGTATGAGGACGGCAGCATCAATTTCGATGAGCTGGGCCGCATCGTTGAGGATCAGATCGCCCGCGGCACCGACGCCATCGTCATCTGTGGCACCACCGGCGAGTGCTCTACCATGACCGACGAGGAGCAGCTGGCTGCCATCAAGTATACCGTGGACCTCGTGAACCATCGTGTGCCTGTCATCGCCGGTGCCGGTTCCAACGATACCGACCACGGCTGTGCTCTGGCTGCAAAGTCTGCCGCCTGCGGCGCAGACGCTCTGCTGCTGGTGACCCCCTACTACAACAAGACCTCTCAGGCTGGCCTTGTCGCCCACTTCACCGCAATGGCAGAGGCCGGCGGCATTCCGGTCATCCTGTATAACGTGCCTTCCCGCACCGGCCTGAACATCGCCCCCGAGACGGCCAGGGAGCTGAGCAAGCACCCGCTCATCAACGGCATCAAGGAAGCCTCCGGCAATATCGGCCAGGTGGCAAAGATCGCGGCCCTCTGCGGCGACGAGCTGAACATCTACTCCGGCAACGATGACCAGGTGATCCCCCTGCTGTCCCTGGGCGGCAAGGGCGTCATCAGCGTCGTCTCCAATGTCAAGCCTGAGCTTATTCACAACTGCTGCAAGGCATGGTTCGACGGTGATACCGCCAAGGCCCGCGAGCTGCAGCTGGAGATGCTGCCCCTGTGCGATGCGCTCTTCTGCGAGGTCAACCCCATCCCGGTCAAGTACGCTATGAATGTGCTGGGCTGGGAGGCCGGTGAGTGCCGGCTGCCCCTCGTGGAGCCCAGCGACGCACACAAGGAGCAGATCGAGCAGGCTCTGCAGGCTGCAGGTCTTATCAAGGAATAAACGATTTTATGTGCAAATGCCCGGCGAGACAGGTCTCCGGGCATTTGCCGTATGATAAAAAAGAGGATAATAACAATGACGGATATTATCATTCAGGGCATCGGCGGCCGGATGGGCCATGTGCTGTGCGAGATGATCGCCCAGCGTGAGGATTGCCGCGTCGTGGCCGGCATCGACATGAAGGACGGCGAGATGAACGGCATTCCCGTGTACGACAGTCTGGACAAGCTGGACGGCAAGGGCGACGTCGTCATCGACTTCAGCGCCCCGGCAGCGGTCGAGAAGGCTCTGCCCTACTGTGAGGCTCACAAGCTGCCCATCGTGGTTTGCACCACCGGCCTTTCCGAGGAACTGCAGCTGAAGATCGTCCAGCTCTCCCGCAGCATCCCGGTGTTCAAGAGCGCCAATATGTCCATGGGCATCAACGTCCTGTCCGAGCTGTGCAAACGTGCATCGGCCATTCTGGGCGCAAACTACGACATCGAGATCGTTGAGCAGCACCATCACAACAAACTGGACGCTCCCAGCGGCACGGCTCTGATGCTGGCTGACGCCATCAACGAAGAGAACGACGGCGCATACCACTATGTTTATGACCGTTCCGCTGTCCGCCAGAAGCGCGACCCCAAGGAGATCGGCATCAGCGCCGTGCGCGGCGGCAGCATCGTGGGCGACCATGAGGTACTGTTCTGCGGCCCGGATGAGGTCATCACCCTCCGCCATACGGCATATTCCCGCAATATTTTTGCAAATGGCGCAATAAATGCCGCCGTTTATCTTGCAAAAAAGGAGCCCGGCCTGTACAATATGAGTAACATGATCGCAGAGATGTAAGCTTTTCTGCGCATGGCATCATAAGGCACGGTATCGTGCGTCAGGAGACGAGCCTATGGCCAAGCACGCAGCCCCTCCCCGCCGTCGGCATTCCGCGCAAAAGCACACCTCACATAAGGGCGTCACCCTGTACACACTGGGGGTCCTGCTGGTAGCTGTATCGGTGCTGCTCTCTCTGCGCTTCTGTCCCCGCCGCATCGTGGATGCAGTTCCTCCGGCAGCGGAGGTGGAGTCCCCCGCTGTTTCGGAGGAGCTTGCCGTGCCTGAGCCGCAGCCTGTCGTCACGACATTGCGCTTCTCGGCTACAGGGGACAACCTCATTCATGAGCCCATCTATTCACAGGCCGCCCGGCGGGCTGCAGAGGGCGAAGGATACAGCTTCGATTACTGCTATATGAATCTGCTCGATTTCTATGCACAGCAGGACATCAACTGGATCAATCAGGAGACGCTCTGCAGCAAAGAGCTTGCGCCCTCTACCTATCCCTGCTTCTCGACCCCCGGCGAGTGCGCCGAAGCGCTTTACCGGGCAGGCTTCCGGGTGTTCAGTCTCTCGAACAATCACACCTACGATAAGGGAGCTGTGGGCATTGCCGCTACCCTCCGATTCTGGGAGACGATGCCTGAGGATGTGATCACCACCGGCCTGTGGAAGGGCGAGGCAGACTATGGCCGCATCCCCATCCAGACAGTAGACGGCATAAAGATCGCGTACCTTTCCTACACCGAGCACACCAACGGCATTCCCCGGAACAGCAAGATGACCGCAAACATCATCTACACCAGCCAGCAGGGTGTCATGGAACAGCAGGTGCGGGCGGCCCGGCAGGAGGCCGATTTTGTGGTAGTCGGCGTACACTGGGGCGTCGAGGACAGTCACAACATCACACAGGCGCAGCGCACCTTAGCTCAGTCTCTGGCCGACTGGGGCGCGGATGTGATCATCGGAACCCACCCGCACGTCCTGCAGGACGCCGAATGGCGCACCGCAGCCGATGGACGGAACGTATTTGTGGCCTATTCGCTGGGAAATTTCCTGAGCACCCAAAGCAAGCCTGACCAGCTTTTCGGCGCGATTCTGGCGTTGGATCTGGAGCAGACCACCGAGCCGGACGGCAGCGTCCATTGTGCAGTGCGCGGCCCGAAGCTCCATGTGACAGTGACCCACTATGACGCCGGAAAGTCTAACGTCCGCACGTATCTGTTCCGGGATTACACGCCGGAGCTTGCACAGGCCCATGGCGTCCGCGCCGCGTATCCTTCTTTTGGGTACGATTACATCCGCCAGACGGCACAGACCTACATCAACAGCGAATTTTTGGAGCTTGCATAAAGCTTGTATCAGAACGCCCGATGGGCAGAATGGAGTGTTTACTATGTACGGTGTATCCAAAATCAATATTGAGCCGAGCCTGATGATGATCAGTGTGCAGGATGCCGCGTTCAAGGGCAACACGATGGCACGTTATCTGCAGATCTTCGCCGACACTGGCGTCGTGGTGGATATGATCAGCCAGAGCGCTCCCCACGGCACCAGCATGGACTTCAGCTTCACGGCATCCAGCGGCGACCTGCCGCTGGTCATGAAGGCCATCTCTGCGGCAAATCTGGACAAGGATGCTAAGGCTTCTCCCCTCATCAGTGTGGGCTACTCCAAGCTGAATCTCTTCGGTGAGGAGATGGTCACCAGCTGTGGCGTCGCCGCCCGCGCCCTGAATGCTCTGGCGATGGCAGGCATCGAAGTTCTGCTCATCACCACCAGCGATTTGGACATTTCCCTTCTGGTCCGTTCGGAGAACGAGGACGCAGCCTATGAGGCCCTGAAAAAAGCTTACGAACTGTAACAAGTAACAACGATATTAAGCAGCACCCGTGTCTGATAAAACAGGCATGGGTGCTGCTGCAGCAAAAGACCCGGCGGGTCTCCCCTCTGCGGAGAGAAACCAGCCGGGTCTTTTTATTTTATCAGAAGATTTACAGGCTCACCTTGTGGTAGACCTTCTTGCCTTTCTTGATGACGATGCCCTTGGACAGCTGCTCAGCAGTGAAGCTGACCGTGGGAGCAGCGACCTTCTCGCCGTCCACCAGAACACCGCCCTGCACGACGAGACGGCGGGCCTCACCGTTGGAAGCAGCCAGACCAGCCTTGACCATCAGGGTCAGGATGCCGATGGAGCCGTCGGTCAGGTCAGCCTCGGTCAGCTGAGTGTTGGGCATATGCTCAGCATCACCGGAAGCACCGCTGAACAGGGCGCGGGCTGCATTCTGGGCCTTGGCGGCCTCTTCTTCGCCGTGGACCATCTTGGTCAGCTCGAAGGCGAGGATTTCCTTGGCCTCGTTGAGGCGCTGGTCCTTCCAGGTGCTCATCTCGTCGATCTGCTCCAGCGGCAGGAAGGTCAGCATACGGATGCACTTCATGACATCCGAATCGCCGACGTTGCGCCAGTACTGGTAGAACTCGAAGGGGCTGGTCTTGTTGGGGTCGAGCCAGACGGCGTTGCCAGCGGTCTTGCCCATCTTCTTGCCCTGAGAGTCGGTCAGCAGGGTGATGGTCATAGCATAAGCATCCTTGCCCAGCTTGCGGCGGATAAGCTCGGTGCCGCCCAGCATATTGCTCCACTGGTCATCGCCGCCGAACTGCATGTTGCAGCCGTAATGCTGGAACATGTAGTAGAAGTCGTAGCTCTGCATGATCATGTAGTTGAACTCGAGGAAGGACAGGCCCTTCTCCATGCGCTGCTCATAGCACTTGGCGCGCAGCATGTTGTTGACGGAGAAGCAGGCGCCCACGTCGCGCAGCAGTTCGACGTAGTTCAGATTCAGCAGCCAGTCGGCGTTGTTCAGCATCAGAGCCTTGCCGTCGGAGAAGTCGATGAACTTCTCCATCTGCTTCTTGAAGCAGGCGGCGTTGTGGGCGATGTCCTCCTTGGTCAGCATCTTGCGCATATCGGTGCGGCCGGAGGGGTCGCCGATCATGGTGGTGCCGCCGCCGATGAGGGCGATGGGCTTGTTGCCTGCCATCTGCAGACGCTTCATCAGGGTCAGGGCCATGAAGTGGCCGGCAGTCAGGCTGTCGGCGGTGCAGTCAAAGCCGATGTAGAAGGTGGCCTTGCCGTTGTTGATGACGTCGATGATCTCGTCATCGGTGATCTGAGCCACGAGGCCGCGGGCCTTGAGTTCTTCGTACAGAGTCATAAAAATTTCCTCCTGTTTGTCGGGCAGAGGGAAAATAAAACACCCTCTGCCAAAATAAATTTGGCAGAGGGCGATAAAATTCGCGGTACCACCTCTGTTTGCCGCCTCTTCACAGAGACGGCCTCACGAGTGCGCACCCCAGAGTAGAGCGACACTCCTGCGTTTGTAACGCTCGCACGCGGCACAGCCTACTATTCGTTCAGCCTGCGGCTCAGGGACGTATTTCGCCTGCGGCTCCGCAGCCCCTTTCACCAGCCGGGGCCTCTCTGGGCAGAGCGCATCAGGGTACTCGGTTCCCATCCTCGCCTTTCAACGAGATTCAGTTTAGCACATCCCTGCCGGAATGTCAAGCGCTGGCTTTTTTCTTATTTTTCTGCGTTCCGGCCCAGCATTTCCCGGGCATTGGCCAGCGAAAGCTCTGTGACATGGTCGCCGGAGATGAGGCGGGCCAGCGCCTCTACACGGCCATTCTCGTCCAGCGGGTGTATCTCAGTATAGGTACGCTCGTTCGTGATATTTTTCTGGATAAGCAGATGGCAGTCGGCCAGTGCAGCGATCTGCGCCGTATGAGTGATGCAGAGGATCTGATGGCCCTCGGCGCTCTGACGCAGTACCTCGCCGATACGGCTGGCAGCTTTGCCCGATACGCCGCTGTCGATCTCGTCGTAAATAACGGTCGGCACGGCGTCTTTATCAGCCATTGCGTTTTTAATGGCAAGGGTAATACGGCTCAACTCACCGCCCGAGGCGATCTTTGCCAGAGGCTTCGGAGCTTCGCCGGGGTTTGTGGAGATATAGAACTCGATGCTGTCCTGCCCATGGCTGGCCAGCGGGCCGCGCGAATGGCGAAGCGTCATCCGCACACCCGGCATGTTCAGGAAGTCCAGCGTGCCAGAAATACGCTTGTTCAGCTCATCAAAAGCTTTCAGACGGGTCTGGGTCAGAGCTTCGGCCTTTTCCCGCGCAAGGGTGTAGAGACGGCGCTGCTCTTTCTGCAAGTGCTCTACCCTCTCCTGCGAGGACTGTATCATCTCAAGTTCTTTCCGTGCCCGTTCGCCAAAGGCGAGGATGTCCTCTACGGTGTCTCCGTACTTCCGCCGGAGCTTATAGATAAGGTCGATGCGCTGCTCGATCTCGTCCAGCTCTGCGTCGTTGGTGTCGTAGGCGTCCAGACGGCCAATGAGGTCTGCGGCGACATCCTTCGCGGTGTAATAAAGGTCGAGCAGCTGGCCCGCACCGGCAGACAGCTCTCCGTCGAGCTGTGCCGCTGCGTCCACAGCGTTGGAGGCTTCGCCCAGAAGGTCAACAGCCCCCGGGGCCTCGTCGCCGCCGGAGAGCAACGCATAACACTGTGCGATACGGTCCCGGATGGTGGAAGCATTTGCCAGCACTTTGCGGCGGCTTTCCAGCGTCTGCTCCTCCCCTGCCGTCAGGCCGGCATCGTCGATCTCCTGCACCTGATAGCTCAGCAGATCGATACGGCGCTGCTTTTCGCTCTCGTCGGTTATCATGGCGTCCAGCGCCTTTTTGACGCGGACCAGTTCCCGGTAGATCGCATAATACGCCTGATACTCAGCGCTGTTCTGGGCGTAAGCATCCAGAATGCCTTCATGACGGGCCGGGTTTAGCAGACCCACGGAGTCGTGCTGACCGTTGATGTTGATAAGCCCGCCGCACAGCTCCCGCAGGACGGCAGCAGTAGCCGGCATCCCGTTGATACGGCAGGTGCTCTTGCCCTCGGCGGTGATCTCACGGCTGAGCAGCAGGGCCTCCGAGCGCTCATAGCCTGCCTTTTCGAGGCTGTCGAGAACAGCAGGCGGCACGTCCTCGAACGCAGCCCGGATGACGGCCTTAGCCGCGCCGGTGCGCACAAGATCCTTGGAAGTGCGGTTGCCCAGAATGGCGTTGATGGAGTCGATGAGGATGGATTTACCTGCGCCCGTCTCACCGGTCAGGACGTTGAGGCCCTTTTCGAAATGGACGTTTGCTTTCTGGATAACTGCAACATTTTCGATTTGCAGGCTGCTCAGCATAGTTTCACTCCCGCGTTTATTTCTGCCCGATATGACGGGTCAGTTCCGAACAGATGGTCTTTGCGTCCCGCTCCGAACGGGCTACGATAAGGAATGTATCATCGCCGGAAAGCGTACCGACGACATTCTTCCATTTCAAGGCGTCGAATACCTCACAGGCAGCGTTCGCCATGCCGGAGTAGCACTTCACCAGCACGACATGTCCGGCAAAATCCACCCCCAGCACCGACTCGTGGAATATCGTCTCAAATCGGCCCTGCATCTTGGGGTTGAGGCTTTCGTTGTGGCTGGAAACATAGCGGTAGCCGTCGGCGGTGGCAGCTTTGACGAGGCACAGCTCCCGGATGTCCCTGGAAATGGTAGCCTGTGTCACCTCGAAGCCCTCCTGGCGCAGATGCTCGAGAAGTACCTCCTGTCGGCTGATGGGATGTTCCTGAATGAGGCGGAGGATTGTCTGCTGACGTTCCGTCTTGCCTTTTGCCTCAGCTGGATTGTTTCGGCCCATATTCCTTGCCTCCTCTTGTTATTATCTCCGGCTGCGCAGCTTCTGGTCGATGGCCTGAAACTGGTCCGCCCTGCTAAAGGTGACGAGCTGTACGATCTGGTCAGAGAGGCGTATCTCCGCCGTCGAGCCGGCACTGAGCGGATATTCCGCTGCGCCGTCGCAGCTCAGGAACACTTCGTTGTCGATGACCTGCCCCACACAGATGTTTATTTTGCGCTCCTGAGCAAAGACCATCGCAGGGCTAGTCAGACTGTGGGGACAGATGGGAGTGACGACGATGCCCTTGGTCTGCGAGTCCAAGATCGGCCCGCCGGCCGCCAGCGAATAGGCTGTGGAGCCTGTAGGGGTTGCCACGATGACGCCGTCACCACGGTAATGCTCTACGAGGATGTCGTCGCAGTAGATGCTGAAGTCGATGGCCTGCTGCAGGCGGCCTTTCGTCACGACCACATCGTTGAGGGCATGGCCTTCCCAGCCATCCTCGCCCAGCACCCGCACATAGAGCAGCATCCGGCTGTCCAGCATATATTCTCCCCGCACCAGAGCGGCGAGTTTTTCTTCCATTTCATCCACCTCACAGGTGGCGAGGAAGCCGCAGCGTCCGATGTTAATGCCAAGGATGGGTTTTTGATATTGCAGCGTAAAATTTGCCTCATGCAGGATGGTTCCATCACCACCGATGGTCAGGATGACATCGGTGCGCGGAAGGCATTCTTCCAAAGGAAGGTACTGTACACCTTCCACGTAGCAGGACTCTTTCAGGTCATCCTGCATCAGGACGACAGCCCCCTGCATCAGCAGGAGCTGCGCTGCCCGGCGGGCGGTATCAGCAGCCTGTTCCTTTCCGGGGTTTGGCGAAATGTAAACAGTCATAGGGCGGTTTATTCCTCCGTCTCCCAGCAGATTTACTTGTCCAGAGAGCTGTGGCTTGCCGCTACGACCTGTTCGGCAACAGAATCATCCAGCACACCGGGATGTTCGCTCTTCTGGACGAACATCAGGTACTCAATGTTGCCCTCAGGGCCTTTGACGGGGCTGAAATCCAGTCCGCGCACGACGAAACCGTTTGCAGCGGCATAGCCCATCGCATTGTGGAGCACTTCGCGGTGGGTGGCAGGGTCGCGGACGACACCGTTTTTACCCACCTTCTCGCGGCCAGCCTCGAACTGAGGCTTGACAAGACAGACACCCATTGCGTCGGGCGTCGTGATAGCCTGCGCCACCGGGAAGATATGATGCAGCGAGATAAACGACACATCCACGCTGAAAAACTCAATAGGCTCTGCCAGCATGTCCAGCGTGACATTGCGGATGTTGGTGCGCTCCATGTTGACGACGCGCTCGTCAGTGCGCAGGCTCCATGCCAGCTGACCGTAGCCGACGTCCACGGCATAGACCTTGACTGCACCGTTCTGCAGCATACAATCGGTAAAGCCGCCGGTGGACGCACCGATGTCCATACAGACCTTGCCGTTCGGCGTCAGAGGAAAGCACTGCATTGCCTTTTCCAGTTTGAGGCCGCCGCGGCTGACATAGCCGATGTCATGGCCGCGCACCTCGACCTTGGCGTCTTCCTTTATCATCTCGCCGGCCTTGTCCACCTTCTGCTCGTTGACAAAAACGACACCGGCCATGATGAGGGCTTTGGCACGCTCACGGCTCTGGATCATGCCGTGCTGCACCAGATATTGGTCCAAACGAATTTTCAAAGTGTTTTCTCTCCTTTCGGGTCCGCTTCCCGCACAGCCTCGGCCAGATGTGCGGCATCCAGCCCAGTCGCCTGTTTGATTTGAGGAACCGTCGCATGAGGCAGGCACAGCTTCTTCACGGCACGGTGGATGTACCGGCCCTGCCAGCCAGCATCCTGCAGGGCGCGGGCAAGGTGTTCGCCGATGCCGCCGCAGGCCACGCACTCTTCGGCCATCAGAACGACGGGATAGGCTGAAAGGTCACGAATCAGTTCTTCCTCAAACGGGAAGATACGCACCAGCTTATAAACATCGCAGGAGATGCCCTCTTTGGCCAGCAGCTCTGCGGCAGCGAGAACATCTTCCACCTCATCGGCGTAGCTCACCAGTGCGGCCTTTGCACCCGGTGTGAAAATGAGTTTATCGTATTCCTTGCCCGAGCAGCCGTATTTTGCCAGAGCTTTGCTCTCTCCGCCGCGGGGGTAACGGATGGCCCGGGGACCCTGCATCTCATGGCTCAGCAGGATGGGAAGCCAATGCCGCAGTTCTTCGTAGTTTGAAGGCGAATAGATGGGCATTCCGGTCTGGCTGAGAAAAGCCGGGTCGTAGATGCCCTGGTGCGTCTCACCGTCTCCGGGGACGAAACCTGCACGGTCCACCGCGAAGATGACATTTTCATGCAGAAGGTTGACGTCATGGATGATCTGGTCGTAGCTGCGCTGCAGGAAGGTCGAATAAATGCAGACCACCGGCAGCATCCCCTTGCTGGCCAGACCAGCTGCAAAGGTCACGGCATGCTGTTCGGCCATGCCGACATCGAAGAAGCGCTCCGGATGGGCATGACTGAAAAACTGCAGACCTGTGCCGTATTTCATGGCGGCAGTAATGGCACAGAGGGTCTTGTCGGTGTTTCCGGCGGCGCTGAGCGTCCGGCCAAAGGCATTCGAGAACGACTCTGCCGGAGCGACCTCGGGGTCAGGGATGCCGGTCAGGTCGAATTTGGAAACGCCATGGTAATTGCCGGGGTTCGACTCAGCGGGCGCATAGCCCTTGCCCTTTTTCGTCACGACATGGAGCAATGTCGGCCCGGGCTGAGCACAGACAGTCTGGAAAATGCGTTCCAGTTCCGGCTCGTCGTGGCCGTCGATGAGTCCAAAATAGTGAAACCCCATATCCTCGAACATCGTGGAATGGTACATGGCCCGGCGAATTGCTTTTTTGCTGTTCTGAAGAGCGCTTTTGATGGGCGCTCCGATGACAGGCACACCGTTCAGGAAGCTGTTGACATTTTCCTTGGCCGTAAAATAGCCGCTTGTGGTGCGCAGATGGCCAAGATAGCTTGCCAACGCACCAACATTATGGGAAATGGACATTTTATTATCGTTAAGGATGACCAGGAGATTGTCCAGCTTTCCGATATTGTTCATCCCCTCGTAGACCATGCCGCCGGTGAACGCACCGTCGCCGATGATGGCCACCACATGGCCCGGCTCCCCTTTCAGCTTTTTGGCCCATGCGATGCCGATGGCAACAGAAAGAGCTGTATTGCCGTGTCCGGCGATAAAAGCGTCATGGGCGCTCTCATTGGGATTCGGAAAGCCCGAAAGGCCGTCCAGCTGCCGCAAGGTGCCAAAGCGCTTATACCTCCCGGTCAGGAGCTTATGGGTGTAGCACTGATGTCCTACGTCAAACACGAAAGCGTCCTGAGGGGTCTCAAAGACACGATGAAGTGCTACCGTCAACTCGACTGCACCGAGATTGGAAGCAAGATGTCCGCCTGTTTTGGATACGCTGTCCAGCAGAAACTGACGGATCTCGCCGCAGAGCTGCTGGATCTGCGCGCTGTTCAAGCGCTTCAGGTCACGAGGCTGTGAAATATTCTGAAGCAATGAAGGATGCATAAAATGACCGTCCTCCTCACATTTCAAATTCCTGATGTTTTTTTACTTAGACAAGGTGCATGGGATACAGGCAGCCGACCACGATGCCGACGACCATGCCGGCCATGACCTGCAGGGGCGTATGGCCGACCATCTCTTTCAGATGCATATTCTGCAAAAACGGAGAGTTCTTTTCGCTGATGTCGATCCACTCTTCGATCATCTGGTTGAGCACTTTGGCCTGCTCGCCCGTCTCGTGGCGCACACCCATTGCATCGTGCATGGTGATGATAGCGACCACACTGGCCACAGCAAAAATAGCCGAGCTGACTCCCTCGCTGCGGGCTGCGGCAATGACCATCGCGCAGACTGTCGCGCTGTGGGCACTGGGCATACCGCCGTCGCCCCACATCCTCTCGAGCTGGAACTTGCCCAGCAGGATAAAGTTGATGATGGTCTTGAGCACCTGTGCAACGAACCAGCCCACGATGGAAACAGTCAATATCTCGTTGACCGAGAACAATTCTTTGATAAATTGCATAGTTTGTTCACCTTCTTGAATTTTATCGCAACCCCACAGCCAACGTCTCAAAAAGCAGTGCATTTGCGATATGTAGTCCTGTGCGATTTCTGAGACGATTTCGGCGTAGAATGCGACTGGCTCAGCTGCGGCGGTTCAGCAGGGTGCGGGCCAGCTGCTCCAAAAACGCACTCTTTTCGCCGAATGCGTCGCGCAGCGCTGTGCAGGTCTCGTCATTCAGCTTTTCCGCCAGCTGCATGGCACCGTCAACGCCGAACAGGGTGACAAAAGTCGTTTTGCCATTTTCGCTGTCGCTGCCAATGGGTTTGCCCAGCTGCTCGGCGGTTCCGGTCACGTCCAGCACATCGTCCACGACCTGGAACACGAGACCGATGCCATAAGCATATGCTTTCAGCGCCTTACGCTGAACCTCATCGGCCTGTGCTGCAGCACCGCCCATCTGGATAGCTGCATTGATGAGTGCGCCGGTCTTGTGGCGGTGGATGAGACGGAGCTGTTCCTCGGTAGCGGCAAGCGCCTCATATTTCAAATCAAGTTCCTGACCGTACACCATGCCTCGGCTGCCTGCACCTGCGCCCAGCGCCTGTGCCGCGTGGACACAGACAGAAGCGGGAGCAGGCGCACCGGCGACTGCCTCGAAAGCCTCGGTCAGCAGGACGTCACCGGCCAGCATCGCGGTGGATTCACCGAATGCCTTGTGGCAGGAGGGCTTGCCGCGGCGCATATCGTCGTTATCCATGCAGGGCAGGTCATCATGGATGAGCGAATAGCAGTGCAGCATCTCGACTGCGGCTGCAAACTGCTCAGCTGCCTCGGCATTGCCGTGGAGCATATCACACACGGCCAGCACCAGCACAGCGCGAATGCGCTTGCCGCCGCCCAGCAGGCTGTAGCGCGCTGCGCGGCAGACGTCAGATTCCTCAGGCAGATAGCGCTCACACGCCTGGCTCAATGCCTTTTCTGCACGGGACAGATATTCGTCATACTGCTTTTTATACTCTGCGCTCTCCATAATGGTTCCTCCCTGCAAACTGTTTGCTTTTATTCTTCTGTTTCGGGTCCTGCCTTTTCGCTGCGGGAAGCATCGATCTCCTCCATTTGAAGCGATGCTTTTTCCAGCGCAGCATGGCAGTATTCCATCAGCGAAGCCGCTTCTGCGTAGAGTTTGACCGACTCGGAAAGGGTCGTCTCTTCGCTCTGCATCTGGCTCAGGATAGTTTCCAGACGGGCCATGCCGTCTTCAAAGCTTTTGGGTGCTCTCATTCAGTTCCTCCACGGACGTGACCGTACATTCTGCTGTGTGCGCTGCACCGCGCAGGGTGAGCTTATCACCGGTTGCAAGAACATCTGCACTGCACAGTCTTCCTTTGCTGTTATATACCATCGCATAGCCGCGCCCCAGTACCCGGTAGGGGCTGAGAGAATCAGTCAGTGCTGCGGCGTGGCGCAGCTGCGCCTGTCGCTTCTGAATACAGCTCTGCGCAGCCGCCTCGAGTTCTTTCTGCACTGCGGCAAGCTCTGCCTGCCCACCGGTCAGTTTCCGACGGGTCATGTCATAGGAAAACTGCTGCTCAGCCATCATCAGACGACCAGACGCTGCATCCAGACGGCGCTGCATCGCGCTCTGACAGCCCTGTTCCAGCTGGGACAGCGCCCGCAGAAGCTCTGCACGGTCCGGCACGGCTAGTTCTGCCGCAGCCGACGGGGTCGGCGCACGGCGGTCAGCCACAAAGTCTAAAATGGTAAAGTCTATCTCATGCCCAATAGCACTGATAAGCGGCACTTTGCAGCGGTAAGCTGCCCGGGCGATGACCTCGGCGTTGAAGACCCAGAGGTCTTCCCTGCTGCCGCCGCCCCGGGCTACGATAATTTCGTCTACCCGGCCGCTTTTGTCCAGCTTTCCGATAGCATCTGCGACCTGCTGCGCCGCCTCAAAGCCCTGCACATTGACCGGGCAGAGCAGGAGTTTCGCCGCAGGCCAGCGCCGACCAATGACATTGCGAATGTCCTGCAATGCCGCGCCGGTCTTGCTGGTGACGACGCCGATGCATTTGGGATACGTGGGCAGCGGCTTTTTGTGCTCTACCGCAAAAAGTCCCTCCTGCTCGAGTTTGGCTTTCAGCTGCTCAAAAGCAAGCTGCGCCGCACCAATGCCGTCCGGGAACATCTCGTTGACATAGATCTGGAACGCTCCGTCCCGCTCATAAAGAGTAGCACGACATCGCACGACTACCTTCATGCCCTCTTCCGGGCGGAAGCCCAGCCGCCGCGCATCTGAGCGGAACATCACCGCTTTGACACTGGCGCTGGCGTCCCGGAGAGAAAAATAACAGTGGCCGCTGCGGGCGTTCTGTACGAAGTTTGCGATCTCGCCCCGCAGCGCCAAATCGAACAGGATGTCATTTGCATCCAGCAGCGTCTTGACATACTGGTTCAGGGCCGAGACGGTGATCACTTCAGCCATAGCCCGGCCTCCCGTGCGGCGAGGATAGATACGCCGATGGCGTTGTCACTGGAATACTGGCCGGGTACGAAATACACCTGCGGGAGGCGCTGCTGCACCCAGCTGCGAATGATGTCACTGCTCATCACGCCGCCTGCACAGACCACAGCAAGCCCGGGATATTCCTTCTGAGCCGCTTTGGTCATCTTGACCACGGTATCTGCCACGCAGAGCAGGCAGTACTTACAGACATAGGCAGGGCTTTTGCCAGCTGTCAACAAAGCATTGCACTGGTTTTCCAGCCCGGAAAGGCTGCATTCCATGCCTCGGACACTGGATTTCGGTTTTATCGTCACATCACATTCCGCGGCCAGACGAGAGACTTCGACGCCAGCCGGGAATCCAAAGCCCAGCTTGACGCCCACACGGTCCACAGCCTGTCCGGCGTAGAGGTCGGAGCTGGTCCCCAGCGTCTCGATATGCTTCACTTCATCGCAAAGGAGCAGGTCAGTCGTGCCGCCGGAAATATGGAACAGCAGTGTTTTCTCGCGGAAGAACTCTTCACCCTTGGCCGCAAACAGTGCCGCCGCCGCATGGCCCTGCTGATGGGTCGTGCGGACGAGCGGGATGCCCCGGGCCAGCGCGAACGCCTCGGCAGCGCTGACGCCCGCCAGAAAACAGGGCATATAACTGCCCTCTACCGGACGGGGCTTTTCCGACACGCCTACGGCACTGATTTTGGTCAAATCGAATTCACCGCTCAGTTCTTTCAGCATCTCAGGCAGAGCGGCTGTGTGGTGAAAAAGGGCGTCGCTCTGGCGCAGCCCAAGCTGGCCCTCCTTCACCGGAAGGAAACGCTTTTTTGCGCAAACAACCTCTCCGGCTGTATCAAAGACAGCCAGAGAGGTTGCATAATTGCTGGTGTCGATGCCCAGCGTATAGCTGCTCACAGCTGCTCAGGCTCTGCGTCCAGACCCTGCTCGCGTGCCACCGTACCCAGCAGACCGTTGACGAACTGATAATCCTCGTCTGCGCCATACTTTTTGGTCAGCTCGACTGCCTCATTGATGACGACGCCAGGCTTTTTCTCGTCGCCGTACAGCATCTCGGCCAGACCCAGACGGAGCACCGTCAGGCTCACGCGGGGCAGACGCTCCATCGTCCAGTTGCGCAGATGGGCGCTGATGAGGTCGTCCACCTCTGCGGAATGCTCATAATAAGCCCGCAGCAGGCGCTGGCCAAAAACATCCACCGGATGCTCTTCATCACACTCGTGGTGGTTGTCCAGAGCCTCCTGCAGGGGAATGTCACCAAAGGTCTGAGAAAATGCCAGCAGAAATGCATTTTCGCGTGCTTCACGACGGGGCAAAATATTTTCCATAATGTTCCTCTCACAGCGGCAAGGCCCTCCCTTTTGCGGGAAGGCCGACCGCAATTCTCTTTTACGTTTTGTTTCTCGGCTCAGGCCTGCGGCTCAGCCGCCGGGGCCAGACCGGCAATGACAAGATCAACGCGGCTGACCGTGACATTGGTCATGTTCTGGACGGCAGACTTGACGTTTTCCTGCACCTTTTCAGCCACAGCCGGGATGCGCGCGCCAAAGGCTGCTACAATTTCCAGAGTGATCTCTGCCGTACCGTCCCGCATCTCTACGGTAACGGGCGACTGGACGTTGGCGCGCTCGAGAAGGTCTTTCACCTTCCGGTTCTGCTTGCCGCAGGACACTTCTGCCACGCCCTCGATCTCCAGCGCTGCACAGCGGGCGATCTTGCCGATGACCTCTGTGGAGATCTGCAGACTGCCGCCTTTAAGATCCATGTTCTGTAAATCCATTCTATGGCCCTCCATCCAAAATGAGCGAATGCCCATTTTATTTTATGCGTTCTATGCAAAGAGAGTCCCCCTTTGCAAAACCTTTGATGTCATTATACCATTTTCTCCGGTTTTATACAACACCTTACTTCACTTCCACCACAGTAATATTCTGCGCCGTCACCTCGCTCTTGCTGAGCACGATGTCCCGTATCTGGGCCACCTGTGCCGCCGTCAGCGCGTCGCCGGAGGTCATCACGGTCAGGTCAGCCCGGCCGGACTGTAAAAAGCAGAGGCAGTCGGCAAAGCCTTTCGCCTTGACCAGCGTTTCTATCTCATTTTCTGCGTTGAGGTCTTCGAGGTTGGAAGTCAGCTGCTGGGTATAACCTTTTTTCTCCTCGGCGGAAAGGCCCGAGGTCTTGAGGGTCTTCTGGATCGTGTCCATCGCTTCATCGTGAGCTTTCTGGCGCTTGAGACGGGCTTCCTCAAAGAATTTCGCTCCTGCGTCGTTGGCCACGCTGACGAGCTGGGCCTCCCCATAATTCTTGTTGGCACTGGATATCGCTTCGGCCTCCGTCATCAGCCCATCGGTAACGGGTGCTGCCACAGGCTCACCCTCCACAGCCACCGCCGAGACGTTGACAGCCTCTTCATCCACACCGATGCCGGTGCGGGCATACTGCCAGTTAAGGTATACCGCCACGACCAGCGCGGCCGCAAGGGTCAGCGCTGTGACCCTGCGTGTGTTTTTGGTGATAGCTCTCATTTGTGTCTCCTCCTTGCATAACTTATATTTCATCGCTGCAAAAAATCATTCCCGGCGCTGCTCTACGCAGATGCGGTTGGACGGAACATCCAGCAGCGCCCCCACCAGCTCGGTGATTCGAGCGGCGACCCGGACATCTCCCCCGCCCTCGCACACCACGGCCACCCCGCACACTCTGGGGGTGCAGACTGTCTGTGCCAGCGCGGTCCCGTCGTCCAGCAGCACATGGGTCTGCTGTTCCTGGGTCTGTCCCGAGAGCGTGTCCAGAGCATAGATGGTCTCCTCTCCGCTTTCCAGTGTTATCATCACGGTGGTCTTTCCCGCGCCCTCTACCTGCGCGATGAGGTCGGAAAGCTGCTGCTCGAGCTGCTGGCGGTAGACGTTGTCATCCGCCGGGGCGGCGCTTGCTGCGGCGGTCTTCTCTGAAGGGGTGAACAGCTCCGACAGCAGGATGAGCAGCATGGCCGCCGCGCCCAGCAAAACCGCCAGCCGGGCGCGGTTTTCCTTCTGCGCGAGGCCCTTCAGCCGCGAAAAAAGCTCGTTGTTCATAGCACATCCTCCCCGCTGGGGCTGTTCCATTTGACGCATTCCGGTCCCAGTTGAAGCTGTCCTTCCAGCAGCGCTTCTATTGCCCGCTTCTGCGAGGCAGTGACGGCGTCCTGAGGGACGATCTGTACCTCAGCCGCTTCCACGCCCTCAGCGGTCTGGCTCAGAATGATATTCAGCCTGAGCGAAACGCCCGCCTCGCTGAGACAGCGTTCTTCGAGCGTACGGGAGAGTTCTTCTGCCGTCTGTGCCAGAACAGCACCCTCCAGACTGCCTACCGAGACCATCGGCACCTGCGGCAGTTCCAATGCGGTAAACTGTGCCTTTGCGCCGGGCAGAGCATCCGCAAAGACTACTAGAATATATAGCCCTGCCACCGCTTTTATGCACTTCTGCCCCCAGCCCTGCCCGACAAAGCGGGAGAGCAGCTCGGCGCAGATACAGGCCGTACAGAAGACTGCTGCTGCCCGTTCCAGTGCCTGCATCATGAACCACCTCCTACGATGAACAGCAGAGCCACCCCTGCCGCCGCCAGTCCGAAGAAAAGCGCCACCACCGCTGCCATACAGCGCACCGCCTCGGCAAAACAGTCGAATAATGCGCGGCAGCGGGAGATTCCAGTGAGACTGCAGAGCAGACTGCATCCCATCAGAAGAGCCAGCTGTATCATCAGCCCCAGATAGAGTGGCACGAACTCCGCGCCCAGCACCGACAGAGCTGCCAGCCCCAGCCCGCTCTTGAGGAGCTGTATCCCCGCGAGGATGGATTCCGATGCACTGCTGAGAGTCTGCCCGATGATGGGAACGCTCCCCGCCAAAAGCTGGCCGGTACGGAGCGAAAAGCGGTCCAGCTGGAATGCTGCAGCCCTCTGCAGGCCCAGCAGTGCCACCAGAATCTTCCCGGCCCAGCCCAGCGCCTGACGGAGCGCACTGCCGACGCCCTTGCAGAAAACGCCGAGGGCTGGTTCAGAGCTGACACAGCAGGCCATGCTGAGCATCAGATAGCAGTGGAGCAGCGGCTGAACGAAGCCCGCTGCCAGCTGAGCCAGAAAGCAGAGTGCCGTCAGCAGCGCTCCACTGGCCGCACTGCCTGCTGCTCCTTCCCCTCCCATCGTGAGGACACCGGCATAGACGGGAAGAAACCCCAACAGAAAGCTGCGCCAGCTCTCCACCTGTTCACAAAGCTTCTGGGCTTCTTCCAGCAGACTCCCCCAGAGCAGGACGCCGCAGCCGCCTGCCGCCACCAGATCCAGCAAGGCCCCATCGGTGCATTCCCCGGCAAGAAGCCCCAGCACCGCTGTCAGCGTCAGGAACAGGAGCACTGACGTATAGCGACTTGCCGTCTGGCGCACCAGTGCGCCGAAGGATCGGGGCAGAAAGCTTTTCAGTGTTTCCCACGGTGAGGATGCCGCCTTTTCGAGGTCGATGCGGCTCTGCTGCAAATAGGGCTCCCAGAGAGAACTGCCCGGCAGAGCTGTGCTCGAAGCGGCTATCGCCGCCGGGGCCGCGAGTGCAAAGCTCGTCCACAAGAACAGTATTGCCAGACTCAAACGGAAAAGCTTGTCTCTTTTCATCCTGCGATGCTCCCTATCTTCTGGCCGATCTCTTCCAGCAGGGGCCACGCTGCCGCAAGCACCAGCACCCGGCCGGCCAGTGCCGTACACCACGCCAGCGATTCAGCCCCCGCCTCCTCGCAGAGCGAGTGGGCGTAATCGGCCAGCAGGATGACGCCCGTACACCGCAGCAGACAGGAAAAGGCGTCACCGCCTGCCCGCTGTTCCAGTTTTGTCAGCCCGGAAAGCACGGTCTGCGCCGCTGCGCTGATTTTCCACAGCACAAGGACAACGGTTCCCATTGAGATGAACAGCCCGAAAGCCGGGGCGCTTTTCTGGAACAGGGTGTACAGCACAGCCCCCATCACCGCAAGTCCTAGCATCGTGAGGGCGCTCATAGCGCAAAGAGGGACTTGATGGTGACAAAAAGCACGCTGATCTGCTTGACCAGGATGGACAGCACCACCACCAGCCCCGCCAGTGTGGTCATCATGGCCTGGTCTTCCCGGCCTGAGCGGATGAGCAGCTGGTTGAGCACCGCCACGATGATGCCGATGGCCGCGATCTTGAAAATCAGGTCGATGTCCATACACATTCCCCCTATCTTTCATCAGAGGCAGAGGATGGCCGCCGCCAGTCCGGCAGCAAATCCCAGCTTGTGACTCAATTCCAGCTGCGGGCGGGCGTGTTCCTGTGCCTGCTGCAAAAACAGCGTGAACCGCTCTTGATAAAATGCCAGCCGCTGGCACTCCTGCCCTGCCTCCATCCGGCCAAGGCTCGAGAAGCACTCGATGAAACAGTCGCGTTCCGGGCGCGTCAGACCGGGCAGTGGACAAAGGCCCCGGAAGCTTTCGCCCGTGACAAGCCCCTCCTGTTTCAGTCTGCAGAAAAGCAGGGTGAGGTCCGTGTGACGATAGTTTATCTCCTGCCGGACGCGCTGCAAAAGCAAAAGCGTCTTTTCCAACGCCGCCAGATGCCGCCGCGTATTCTGGCAGGCCGCATCTCCTGCGCACCAGCCGCAGCCCAGCCAGAACAGCGCACAGACGACTCGAAGCATTTTCACGATACTCGCACCTCTTTCAGCTGCCCCGGCGCAGTGCGGCCTTTCAGAAGCACTGCCACATGGAGCGCACTGCACTTTTGCAGATACTGCACCTGCGGGCGGCGGGCAGCTTCTTCCCAGCTGGCAGCATGAAGTGTGGCGATAAATTCCACCCCGCTGAAAAGTCCCTGCTCCAGCGCGTAAAGCTCGTCCATCCCGCCCAGCTCGTCCAATAAGATGACCTGCGGCGAGAGGGTGCGCAGCGCCATCTGCACCGCCTGTCCCTTGGGTATGCCGCTGAGGATGTCGAGCGGAAGCACCGCGCTTTCCTCCGAGGGAAATATCTCTCTCCGCTCGTCGATGACGGCCACGGCCCTGTTCTGTTTTGCAAGTTCCCGGGCGATACCTCGCAGAAGGGTCGTTTTGCCGCTGTCGGGTTCCCCCATCAGGAGCATCCCGATAAATCGCTGCTGCAGAATGTCCCGGAGTTTTTGTGGCAGAGGAAATTCCCGGTTCCGGGCAACGCGGATATTCACCGAGCGCAGCTCCTGCAAGACGGCGCTCTGCCCCGGTGCGCAGTAAAACTGTCCGGCCAGCCCGGCGCGGCACCCACAGCTGAGCGTGACATAGCCCGCCGCAATTTCTGTCTCGTGGCTGTGTACCGACCCGCCGCAGAGGGTAACGAATATCTCTTCCATCTGCAAGGGCGTCAGCCGGAGCTTCTGCAAAGCAGGTAGTTCCGCCGGGCAGCAGGGCTTTCCGCCGATGGTCAGCTGTACTCCGCAGCCGACCCGGAGGCGTATCTCATGTACCTGTTCTGCAGTGTCCGGTGGCAGGGCGCTCAAAGGCCGCGCCAGCCATGCAGGCAGAGCCCGAACAGCGCGGTAATACTCGTCCATCTTGTTTCTCCTTCGGTCTCGTCATTTTGGTTTCCTGCTCCTACTGTATGCGGCGGCAGAGTTTTTAGAACGCAAAAAAGGCCCACACAGCGGGGACACCCACTGCATGAGCCTTTTGAGTCTATTCTATTTAAGCTTCCGGTTCATCCCGCAGCATGGCAAGGAATTCTTCCTCCGTCAGCACAGGTACGCCGAGGGCCTGTGCCTTGGTCAGTTTGGAGCCTGCTGCTGTGCCGGCCACAACGTAAGCTGTCTTTTTGGAGACTGAGCCGCTGGCTTTGCCGCCGTTTTTGACGATGAGAGCCTCTGCCTCATTGCGGGAGAGCGTCTCGAGGGTGCCGGTGACGACCAGCGTCATTCCCGCCAGCTTGTCGCCCTTCGGTTCGCCCTTCCAGGTCATGTTCACCCCGGCGTCGGCCAGACGATGGATAAGGTCTGTGGTGCCGTCCTTGGCGAAGAACTCTACCACGCTCTGGCCCATCACGCCTCCGAAACCGTCGATCTCGCTGATTTTTTCAATATCTGCCTCCCGGATGGCTTCCAGCGTGCCAAAGTGCTCAGCCAGCAATGCAGCGGCCTTGTCGCCGATGTTGCGGATGCCGAAGCCGAACAGCAGCTTGTCAAGATTGTTCTGCTTGGAATTTTCGATGGCGTGGAGGAGATTCGTTGCGCTCTTCTCCTTGAACTTTTCCAGTGTCAGCAGCTGCTCGAGCGTCAAATCATAAAGGTCTGCCGCCGAGTGGACGAGGTCCTTTTCCACCAGCTGTGTCGCTACGGCAGTTCCCAAGCCGTCGATGTCCATCGCATCGCGGGAGGCAAAATGGATGATGTTGCGCAGAGACTGGGCCGGGCATTCCGGGTTGACACAGCGCAGGGCAGCTTCATCCTCGAGATGGACGACCGGTGCGCCGCAGGACGGACAGACTGTCGGCATCTGGTAAGGCTCCGCGTTCTCTGGGTGATGGACGACGCCGATGACCTCCGGGATGATGTCACCGGCTTTCCGCACCTGAATGGTATCGCCGATGCAGAGGCCGAACTGGCGGATGAAATCCTCGTTGTGGAGGGTCGCGCGGGCCACCGTCGTACCGGCGAGGAAGACCGGGTCGAAGCAGGCGGTCGGGGTCAGCACACCGGTGCGGCCCACAGCGACCTCGATGCTGCGCAAGGTCGTCTCCTTGACTTCGGGCGGATACTTGAACGCGATGGCCCAGCGGGGGAACTTGTTGGTAGAGCCCATCCGATCGCGCTGGGCGAAGTCATTGACCTTGATGACCGCACCATCCATGTCGAAATCGAGCTTTGAGCGGTTCTGCCCGATCTGCTCGATCTCCTTGATCGCGTCCTCAATGTCGTGGACGATGTGGTAGCGGGGAGAGACCGGCAGGCCGAGACTTTTGAGGTAATCGAGGCTTTCCGCGTGGGTAGTCAGCTCCTTGCCACGCACCTGCTGGACGTTGAAAACAAAAATCGAAAGGCCGCGGCTCCCGGTGATCCTGGCGTCCTTCTGGCGCAGCGAACCGGCGGCGGCGTTGCGGGGATTCTTGAAGGGTGCCGCGCCCTGCAGCTCCTGCTCGGCGCAGAGGTGCTGGAACGCCTCATGGGGCATATAAACCTCGCCGCGCACCTCGAGAAACTCAGGGGCATTCTTCAGCTTTTTCGGTATCTTTTTGATAGCCCGGACATTGGCGGTGACGTCCTCGCCTACGACACCGTCGCCGCGGGTAGAAGCACGGACCAGTTCACCGTTCTCGTACTCAAGGCTGCAAGAAAGACCGTCGATCTTGATTTCGACGACATACTCCGGCTCGATACCCGCGTCACGCACTCTGCGGTCGAAATCACGCAGTTCATCGTAGGAAAATGCATCCAGCAAGCTTTCCATCTTGACGGCATGTGTCACTTTTGCGAAGCGCCCGCTGGGGGTGCCGCCGACGTGCTGGGTGGGCGAAGCCGGAGTGACCAGCTCCGGGTACTGCGCTTCCAGCTCCTTCAATTCCCGCGTCAGGGCGTCGTATTCAAAGTCCTCGAGTTCGGGGGCATCCTGGTCGTAATAAAGGCGGTTATTCTTCTCGATAACAGCGCGCAGTTCCTCTACGCGCTTCTTGGCTTGTTCCAGTTCCACAGTTCCACTCTCCTGCCTGACGCGGGACAGAGCGCCGCGTCTTGATTCTCTTGCGATAGTATACCACAAAACGGTGTTTTTCGTAAACAAAAAAAGCAGAGCTGCTTTCCCCCTTTTTTCTGAGAAATACAGCTCTGCGCTATGTTCAAAAACTCAAATCGAGATCGTATTGCAAACGTCCACGAGGACCGGGTCGATGCTCTTGGTCATCTCGAGGGCCTCATCTACGGGGTAATCCACCAGCTCCTCACCCTTCATGCCGACGATGCGGTTATACTTGCCCTGCTCGAGCAGGCAGACGGCGTGGTAACCCATAGCAGAGGCGTTCACACGGTCACGCAGCGTGGGAGAGCCGCCGCGCTGGACGTGGCCCAGAATAGTGGCACGGGTGTCGATGCCGGTGCGGGCCTGGATCTCGTTGGCGATCTCCTGGGAGTGGCCGATGCCCTCTGCGACGATGACGATGAAGTGACGCTTGCCGGTGCGCTGGGTCTCGACGATCTTATCGAGGATATCGCGCTGCATATCGAACTCCTTCTCGGGCAGCAGTACGGCCATAGCGCCGGAGGCGATGGCGACGTTCAGAGCAATGTAACCAGCGTTGCGGCCCATGACCTCGACGACGCTGCAGCGGTCATGGCTCTGGGTGGTGTCGCGCAGCTTGTCGATCATCTCCAGAGCAGTATTCATAGCGGTATCGTAACCGATGGTGTAGTCGGTGCAGGCAATATCGTTGTCGATGGTGCCGGGCAGGCCGATCATCGGGATGCCGCGGTGTGCCAGCTCACGGGCGCCGCGGTAAGAACCGTCGCCGCCAATGACCACCAGCGCGTCGATGCCCAGCTCACGGCACTTGGCTGCGCCTTTGTCCTGGCCCTCTTTGGTCTTGAACTCAAGGCAGCGTGCGGTGTAAAGGATGGTGCCGCCGGCAGAGATGATGTTCGAGACACTGCGCAGGTTCATTTCGAAGCACTCGCCGTTCAGCAGACCGTTATAGCCGCGCTGGATGCCAATCATGCGGAAACCCTTGTGCAGGCCGGTACGGACCACGGCACGGACAGCTGCGTTCATGCCAGGGGCGTCGCCGCCGCTGGTGAGAACACCGATCGTCTTGATTTGCTTTTCCATAGAGAGATTCCCTCCAATTTGTTTCTTCACATACCACTCGGGGCGCGCGCATCCCCTTCTTCCACAGATGCGGCCCGACTCGATGCAACATATTTGCTATGGCTTGCCTTAGACAAGTATATCACAAAGTTAATCATTTGAAAACAGCGCAGGCATAATGATTGATGCACAGAAATGTCATTTTGTTGCAACATTGGTTTCACCAAGCAGACGTTTCAGCTCCTGGAACAGCAGTGGATGGCCCGAAGCATAGAGTCTCCGGGGCGCGGCGAGCTTCTGCTTGACATCCTCGAGATAGAAAATGACGGGCATATCGCCGTCGAATATCTCAAGGAGATTGATGACCTTTGCATACTCGGGGCAGCTGCGGGACGGCAGGCGGACATAGAGCCGCTGGGCAGCATCCCGCATGAGGTTGGGACGGTTGGTCTGCGGGTGCTTGGGGTCGTAGCCCTCGATGGGAGAGATGCTCTCAGCCATCAGCTTGGAAGGCTCATCTTCACGCACGGAGAGGCGTCCCTCGATGACCACGACGGCATTCTCCTTGAGCGCATCGCGGAAAGTATCCAGTACCCGTGGGAAGACGATGACCTCCATCGTACCGGTCAGATCCTCCACGCTGGCGAAGGCCATCATCGTGTTGGATTTGGTGGTCATCATCCGGTTTTTGACGATGGTACACACGATACGGACATGATTGCCGTCCAGCTTGTGAGCGTCCTCGCCGGTGAGTTCCTTGATGCTGTTGGACGCAAAGCGTGCCGACTGTTCCCGATAGGCATCCAGCGGGTGGCCGGACAGATAGAGGCCGCTGACCTCTTTCTCCTGCTGGAGCAGTTCGGTGTGGCTGTACTCCGGGAAGGGCTTTATCTCGTAGCTGTCAGTGTCGGAAGTCTGAGATTCGCCGCTCATCACCGAGAACAGGTCCAGTTGTCCCTCGAGATTGCGGCGGGAGTCGCTCTCCACGCTCTTGATGATGCCGTCCACGGCTTCCACAAGGCTGTGGCGGTTGACGCCCATACTGTCGAAGGCACCCGCCTTGATAAGGCATTCCACGGCCCGGCGGTTCAGCTCAGTGCCGTGCATCCGCTTACAGAAATCGTAGAGGCTCGAATATGGCTTCTCTTTTCTCTCTTCCACGACTCGCTCGATGAGGTTGCGGCCCACATTCTTGACCGCATTCAGGCCGAAACGGATCTTGCCGTTGTCTGCCGTGAAGCCGCCGTTCGAGATATTGACGTCCGGCGGAAGCACCTTGATGCCCAGGCGGGCGCACTCGCCCGAATACTCGATGACTTTGTCGGTATTGTCAAGCACACTGGTGAGCAATGCGGCCATAAACTCGCTGGGGTAATGACACTTGAGATAAGCCGTCTGGAATGCGACGTAAGCGTAGCAGGCCGCATGGCTTTTATTGAAGGCGTAGGACGCAAAACTTGACATTTCATCGTAAATTTCGTTGGCAACTTTCTCGGAGATGCCATTGGCGACACAGCCCGGGCATTCGTGACCCGGCTCGGTGCAGCCGTGGACAAAATGCTCGCGTTCTGCCTCCATCACCGCGTGCTTCTTTTTGCTCATGGCACGGCGGACGTTATCTGCCTGTCCGAACGAGAAACCGGCCAGCTCACGGAATATCTGCATGACCTGTTCCTGGTAGACGATGCAGCCGTTGGTGACGTCAAGGATGTGGGCCAGCTGAGGGGTCTTATAGCTGATTTTATCCGGCTCGTGGCGGTTGCGCAGGTAGGTCGGGATAGAGTCCATCGGGCCGGGGCGGTAAAGACTGATAAGAGCGATGACATCTTCAAGGTTCTGCGGCTGCAGACCCACGAGTACCTGTTTCATACCCGAGGATTCGAGCTGGAACACGCCCTCCGTTTCACCCTGACCCAGCATCTTATAAGTCGCGGCATCGTCATAATCCAGCTTTCGGATGGAGAAAGACGGGTCTTTTTTCTGGATGGCAGCCTCCGCGTCCCGGATGACCGTCAGGGTGCGCAGGCCGAGGAAGTCCATTTTCAGCAGGCCCAGCTCTTCGATCTCGGTCATATTGAACTGGGTGACAGGCAGGCCGTCGTTGGTGGCCAGGGGCAGATAATAGTCTGTCGGTTCCGGGGTAATGACGACGCCGGCTGCATGGGTGGAGGCGTGGCGGGGCATACCTTCAACTTTCAGCGCAGTGTCGATAAGTTCTGTGACCTGCGGGTCGCTGTCGTACATCCGCTTGAGCTCCGGTGAGACCTCCAAGGCGCGTTTCAGCGTCATTTTCAGCTCCATCGGTACCTGCTTTGCCACCACATCCACGCTCTGATAGGGCATACCCATCACACGGCCCACATCGCGGATGGCGTTGCGGGCGGCCATGGTGCCAAAGGTGACGATCTGGGCCACATGGTCTGCGCCGTACTTCCGGTTGACGTAGTCGATGACCTCCTGACGGCGCTCATAGCAGAAATCGACGTCAAAATCGGGCATGCTGACGCGCTCGGGGTTCAGGAATCGCTCGAAGATGAGGTTGTAGCGGATGGGGTCGATGTCGGTGATGCCTACACAGTAAGCCGCGATGCTGCCCGCGCCCGAGCCACGGCCCGGGCCTACCGGAATGCCCTGACTCTTGGCGTAGTTGATATAATCCCAGACAATGAGGTAGTAGTTGGTATAGCCCATCGACTTGACCACGCCGATCTCATAGGTCAGGCGGTCCTTATTGGACTGTGGGACGTCCGAGCCGTAGCGGCGCTCGAGGCCGTCCCAGCAGAGCTTCTCGAAAAACTCCTGATTGTCCATCCCGTTCGGGGCTTTGTAATATGGAATTTTGGTGTGTCCAAAGTCGAAGTCAAAATTGCACTGGTCCGCAATTTTCTGGGTGTTGGCACAGGCTTCCGGCACCATTGCGAACAAATCATACATTTCATCCGTCGTTTTGACGTAAAATTCGTCGGTCTGGAACTCCATCCGGTCGGCATCCTGAATGGTCTTGCCTGTCTGGATGCAGAGCAGGATGCTCTGCATCTTGGCGTCATCCTTCCGCAGATAGTGGGAGTCGTTGGTGGCTGCCATCGGGATGCCGGTCTCCCGCGCCAGTTTGATGAGCTGGGGCAGGACGATAGTATCCTCTTCGAGGCCGTGGTCCTGCAGTTCGATGTAGTAATTGCCCTTGCCGAACAGTTCCTGATACCACAGGGCCGTGGCCTTTGCCCTCTCGTAGTCTCCCGCCAGAATGGCCTGTGGGATCTCGCCTGCGAGGCAGGCAGACAGGCAGATAAGCCCCTCATGATACTGCTCGAGAAGCTGCTTGTCTACACGGGGCTTGGAATAAAAGCCCTCCACGAAGGCAGCGGACACCATCTTGATGAGGTTCTTATAGCCTGTCTCATTCTTGCAGAGCAGGATAAGATGGTTGTTGCCGTCGATTTTGTTGACTTTATCGAAGCGGGTGCGGGTGGCCACATAGACCTCACAGCCGATGATAGGCTTGATGCCTGCCTTTTTTGCGGCCTTATAGAACTGGACACAGCCGTACATGACGCCGTGGTCCGTGATGGCGATGGCGCTTTGGCCGCACTCCTTGACGCGGTCCATAAGCTGGTCGATACGGCAGGCACCGTCCAGCAGGCTGTATTCGGTATGGATGTGGAGATGAACGAAGTCTCTCCCCTGACGGTTCCCTTCGGTCACATCGCTCATGCTCCTTCCTCCTCTGTTTCAGTGTGTTCTTCGAGCCGCTGACGCAGGGCGTCGGCCAGCGCTTCCAGCTTTTTCATCCGGTGAGAAAGGCCCGATTTGCTCATGGGCGGGTCAAAGCATCCGCAGAGCGCCGCCAGCGATAAATCAGGATATTCCAGCCGCCGGGCTGCTGCCTGCTGCAGCGCCTCGGGCAGCGTTTTCAGCGCCCCCTGCTCTTCCAGAAAGCGGATGGCTTTGAGAGTCTGGGCGTTGGCACGGGCCGTCTTGCCCAGGTTTGCGGTATCGCAGTTTGTGTGGCGGTTGATTTGGTTGCGCATCTGCTTGACAGCCTTCTGGGCGCTGAGCTGGGCCGATGCCTCTGCCGCCCCCATAAAGGAAAGGATGCGCTCTACGTTGTCGCAGCTCTTGACGTAAACAAGGTTCACGCCGTTGCGGCGGGTGCGGTGGGGTGCAAACTCGTGCTCCGCCAGCAGGGCTTCGAAGTCGCGCGCAAGGTTCGTGCGGCTGGTGAGAAACTCGATGTTATACTCCTTTTGCGGGTCAGTAACCGTGCCGCTGCACAAAAAAGCTGCCCCGATGTACGCGCTGACGCACGTCTGGCAGCGAATCAGTCTGGGGTCTATCTGCAGGCTCGTCTCGGTGCCGGTGGTGCCGAAAAGCTCGTGCATCCGCGCCACCTGCCCCGGTGCGCGGATGCTGAACTCATAGACCACCCCGCTGGGACGCTGCTTCTCGATGATGTCACCCTGTACGCCGCAGCGCGCAAACAGCTGGGAAGCCACCTGCGTCGTCAGCTCCTGTTCCGTCTGCAGCACCAGCCCGCTGGCGTCGAAGTACTTGGCGAAGCAGGCAATTCCATAGGCAGCAGCGCGGACGCAGCAGTCCTTCTGCAAACTGCGCCGGGCGATCTCCTCCCTTGCCTGAGATGCAAAACTCATGATGTGTTTATCCTTTCAACGGACAGAATCGCGGTGCTGGATGCCGGGCTTGTAGCCAAGCTTTTCGCAGTATTCCGCGATTTTCCGCGCAAATGTGATGGAACGATGCTTGCCGCCGGTGCAGCCCACTGCGATGGTGAGCTGGCTTTTGCCTTCCTTGACATAGAGCGGAAGAGCATATTCCAGAAACGATTCATAGCGCTTCAAAAGCTCCTGCGCCTCCGGGTGGCTCATGACAAAATCGACGACCTCTTCATCAAGACCTGTTTTATGCTTCAGTTCCGGGACATAAAAAGGGTTGGGCAGACAGCGGACATCCAAAACAAGATCCGCCTCCGGTGGGATGCCGAACTTGAAGCCGAAGGACATGACTGTCAGACGCATGGCGCTCTTCGCGCCGCCGTTCTGGTTGAACAGGTCGCAGATGCGCTCTTTGTTCTGCGAGGTGGAGAGCAGGCCGGTATTGATGGTATAATCTGCCCGGTCTTTGAGGGGCTGCAAGATCTCGCGCTCCCTGCGGAAGGCTTCCCGGGTGGAAAGGCCGTCGGAAATGCTCATCGGATGGCGGCGGCGCGTCTCACTGTAGCGGCGCATCAGCACATCGTCCGGGGCATCAAGAAACAAGATCTCATATTCTATCCTCTGCGCATCCAACTGAGAAAGAGCTTCTTCGATCTCTTCCGGCGTGCGGCAGCCGCGGATGTCCATGCAGAGAGCCACCCGCTTGAGCTGGTTGTCACCCGCTTTTGAAAACGCCGTGATGCTGGGCAGCAGTGCCGCCGGGATGTTATCAATGCAGAAAAAGCCGATGTCTTCCAGTGCATTCATGGCGACAGATTTGCCTGCACCGGAAAGGCCGCTGACGATGAGAAGATTCATTTTGCACGCCTCTTTCTTTTATGCTTCCACCACACGAATTTCTTTTTCGAGGTCGTAGCCGGTCTTTTCTTTCACGATGGCACGCACCTCATCGCACAGAGCCAGCACATCTGCACAGGTTGCTCCACCCAGATTGACCACAAAGCCGCAGTGCTTGTCACTGACGGCTGCGCCGCCATGGCGGTAGCCCCGCAGACCGCACTGGTCGATGAGGGCTGCCGCAAATGCGCCCACCGGCCGCTTGAAGGTGCTGCCGGCGCTGGGCTTGTCGAGAGGCTGTTTGTCTTTGCGACGGGCCATCAGGTCGTTCATCCTGGCGCGGATGTCGGCGGCATTGCCTCTTGCAAGGTGGAACTTTGCCGAGAGGATGCAGCCGCCGTTTTCTTCGAAAATGCTGTGGCGGTATCTGAGGTCGAGCTGTTCTGCCGGTATCTCAACGGTCTCCCCTTCTGCGGTCAGATACCGCACGGAGACCAGCACGTCCTTCATCTCGCCGCCGTAAGCTCCGGCGTTCATGTAGACAGCACCGCCCACCGTACCCGGGATGCCGTAGGCGAACTCAAGACCGGTGAGGCTGTTTTCCAGCGCCGTCATGCAGAGCGACGAGAGCATCTTGTCCGCACCGACAACGACAGCATCGTAAGTCAGGGCCGGATCTTTGCCCGGGAAACAGATGTTTTCAAGAATACCGATCGCGCTCTTCATGGCCGATACATTGATGACAGCTCCCCGGTAGCCCGCATCCTCAAACAGGATGTTGCTGCCGTTGCCAAGCAGATAATATTTGACGTTCGCTTCCTTCGCCAGCTTGATGGCGGCGCAGAGCTGCGCCTCATTTTCCGGCAGGATAAAGACATCTGCCGGGCCGCCGATGCGGAAAGTGCAGTGCGCGCTGAGCGGCTCATTTTCTTTGTATGCAATGCCCGCAGCGGACAAAGCCTGTTTCAATCGTTCCATTCGTTCTTCCTCTATCGGTAGAAAATCAGTCCATCGTGTCGTTCAGGCCCAGACGGATGAGCAGCTCCTTGGCGGCGTTATAGCCCATCTTCTTCTGGCGGTTATTGATAGCTGCCGTTTCCAGCACGACTGCGAGGTTGCGTCCGGGCGAAACGGGGATGATGGTGCTAGGGATGTTGACGCCCAGAATGTCATAATACTCGCTTTCCAAACCGGTGCGCTGATAGTTTTTGGTGGGGTCCCATGCTTCCAGCTGGACGACGAGGTCGAGGCTTTCACTCACCTTGACCGCGCCCACGCCGAACACGCGGGCCACGTTGACGATGCCGACGCCGCGCAGCTCAATGAAGTGGCGGATGTTTTCCGGCGCAGTACCCATGATCTGACGGTTGGAGACCTTGCGCAGCTCCACGGCATCGTCGGCGACGAGGCGGTGACCGCGCTTGACCAGCTCGATGGCCAGCTCGCTCTTGCCGATGCCGCTGTCGCCGAGAATGAGGATGCCTTCACCGTAAACTTCCACCAGCACGCCGTGGCGGGTGATGCGGGGAGCCAGTTCAAGGTTCAGCACGCTGATGAGGCTGCCCATCATGGTGCAGGTCGTCTCGTTGGAGCGCAGCAGGGCTACCCCGTGCTGCTTTGCAAGCTCCTGCATCTCCGGGAAGGGTTCCAATTCCTCGTTGCGGCAGAGGATGACGGCCGGAGGCTGCTGGCGGAACAGCTGGTCAAGGCGCTCACGGCGCTTTTCCGCCGTAAGACCGGCCAGAAAGTTCATCTCCGCAAGGCCCATGATCTGTAAGCGCAGCTTATCGAAATAATCGTAGTAACCGGCCAGAAACAGACCGGGACGATTGACCTCTGCGATCTCGACGCTGATCTTGTCCAAATCGCAGGGCGTATAGATAACCTCGAGGCTGACCTTCTCGACCAGCCGCTTGAGCGAAACAGCGAAATTCCCCATTCGTTTTTCCTCCTGCATCCTCTGTGCTCTGCCATACCAAAAGGCAGCACAGTTTATCCTTCTTTATATTATAATCGAGACGGGCGGCAAAAACAACAATTCTTTCAGGAATCTTTTCTGGTTTTGCGCCAGCGCTTGCATCCGGGGGCCAAAACCATATAATAGGAGGCAGGGATAGAGTTTACTTTACATGAGTTTTACATTTCGCCGGTTTCCGATTTTACATTCCGCTCGTATACTCATAATCAGGGATAGGACCGGTGAAATCCAGTGCAGGTCGTGTAAAAAATTAAGACATGATCCTGCACGGGTTCTCTACGGCCGCTGTCGATGTATAAACGCAAGCTTCAACAAGTGAGGAGTAAAACATGACTCTATTCAATGTCTTTTCTCTGCTGGGCGGTCTGGCTCTGTTCCTGTTCGGCATGGACATCATGGGCAAAGCCCTTGAGAAACAGGCCGGCGGCCATCTGCAGAAGATCCTGAGCAAACTGACGGATAACCCCTTTAAGGGCTTCTTCCTCGGTCTGTGCGTGACCGCCATCATCCAGAGTTCCAGTGCTACCACCGTCATGGTGGTCGGCTTCGTCAACAGCGGCATCATGGAGCTGCATCAGGCCATCGGCATCATTATGGGCAGCAATGTGGGTACCACTGTCACCAGCTGGCTGCTGAGCCTTTCCGGCCTGCAGGGCGACAGCATCTGGATCCAGATGCTCAAGCCCACCTCTTTCAGCCCCATACTCGCCTTCATCGGCATCCTGCTCTATATGGGCAAGAATGAGAAGAAAAAGGGCATCGGCACCATCCTCATCGGCTTTGCCATCCTGATGACCGGCATGACTACCATGTCCAATGCCGTTGAGCCCCTGCAGGGTGAGGCATGGTTCACCAACCTCTTCGTCCGCTTCTCCAATCCCATCCTCGGCGTTCTGGTGGGCGCACTGGTCACCGGCATCATCCAGAGTTCCAGCGCCAGCGTTGGCATCCTGCAGGCGCTGAGCGCTACCGGCGTCATCACTTACGGCAGCGCTATCCCCATCATCATGGGTCAGAATATCGGCACCTGTGTCACCGCGCTGATCTCTTCTGTGGGCGCAAATAAGAATGCCCGCCGTGCCGCCATGGTCCACCTCTACTTCAACATCATCGGTGTCACGGTCTTTCTGGCCGGTTTCTACGGTCTGAACGCCGTGGTCCACTTTGATTTTGTGAACGAGACCATCGCCGCCTGGGGCATTGCTGTGGTCCACTCCGCCTTCAACATCGCGGCCACCCTCATCCTTCTCCCCTTCGCAAATGGTCTGGAAAAGCTGGCCATCCTCACCATCCCCGACGACGCCGAAAAAGAGAGCTTTGCTCTGCTGGATGAGCGTCTGCTGAACACCCCGGCTGTGGCCGTGGCCCGCGCCCGCTCTGCTACAGCTGACATGGCCGAGCTGGCCCGTGTGGGCGTCATGCAGGCCATGAGCCTGACCCACACCTGGGATGATACGCTGGCCCAGAAAGTCCGGGATGAGGAGAGCAAAGTTGACCAGTACGAAGATGCTCTTGGCACCTATCTGGTCAAGCTGTCCAGCCGTGAGCTGAACCATGCGGACAGCCAAAGCGTGAATACTCTGCTCCACACCATCAGCGATTTCGAGCGCATCAGTGACCATTCCGTGAACCTTCTGGAATCCGCACAGGAGATGCACACCAAGGAAATCAACTTCTCCACCGACGCCCGCGAAGAGCTGCAGGTGCTTGAGGACGCCGTGCAGGACGTGCTGAACCGCACCACCGACGCCTTCCGCAAAGATGACCTGCATCTGGCAAGCAAGGTCGAGCCTCTGGAGACCGTCGTGGACGAGCTGGTGCGTGCCATCAAGGCACGGCACGTCGCCCGCCTGCAGGCCGGCAGCTGTTCCATCGAGTATGGCTTCGTGCTGGAAGACCTGCTGACCAACTACGAGCGCGTCTGCGACCACTGCAGCAACGTGGCAGTTGCCCAGATCGAGGTGGCACAGGACAGCTTCGACACCCACGCCTACCTCAACGACCTGCGCAGCGGCCATGCCTCCACCAAGGAGAGCGAGCAGTTCCAGCGCCGCCTGAACCGCTACCGTGAGCGCTATCTCTTCCCCGACGAAAACGTCACCGAAACGGAGGACAAACAGGCATGATCTATATCGTAGAAGACGATTCAGCCATCCGTGAATTAGAGCAGTATGCATTACAGTCCAACGGCTACGAGGCCGTGGGCTTCGAGTCCTCGGAGCCGTTCTGGCAGGCCGTCCACACCACGCCGCCGGAACTGGTCATCCTGGACGTGATGCTCCCCGGTGAGGACGGCTTCTCCATCCTGAAAAAGCTCCGCGCCGCCCCTTCCCTGCGGCGTCTGCCCATCATCATGATAACAGCCAAGTCCAGCGAGCTGGACACCGTGCGTGGCCTCGACTGCGGCGCAGACGACTACATCACCAAGCCCTTTGGCATCATGGAGTTCCTGAGCCGGGTGCGGGCAGCCCTCCGCCGGGCAGAGCCCGAGGCACGGCCCAATGTCTACAGCTTCCGGGAGATCCTGCTGGACAATGCCCGCCACAGCGTCACTGTCAGCGGCGCACCGGTGGAGCTGACTTACAAAGAATACAGCCTGCTCCGCCTGCTGCTGGAAAACACCAACCTTGTCGTCACCCGCGAGACCATTTTGCAGGTGGTGTGGGGTACTGACATCTCGGTGGAGAGCCGGACCGTGGATATGCACATCCGTACCCTGCGCAAAAAGCTGGGCGACGCCGGAAAGTACATCTGCACAGTACGGAAAGTGGGCTACAAGCTGACGGACAGCGAGGAGGAGCTCGAGCAATGAAACCACGCAGCATGGAAGAAAAAATAAGTTATCTGCTGTTTCTGATGGGATTTGCGGGGCTGGTGTGTACCGCTGCACTCTGCATCTTTGTGTTCCACAAGGCGTTCCGGGAGCAGGCCTGGACAGCCCTCGAGCGGGAAGCCGACCTTGTGGCTGCCGGCTGTGCGCAGGTGGACTCCCCCAGCCAGCTGGAAACTTATGTGAACGGCTCGCTGCGCATCACTCTCATCGCCTCGGACGGCAGTGTGCTTTTTGAGTCGGCTACCAACCAGCCGATGGAAAACCATCTGAGCCGCCCCGAGATACAGCAGGCCATGAAGAGCGGTGTGGGCCGCGACTGCCGCGACTCCCAGACGCTGGGCTATGAGACTTATTATTACGCCATGCTGCTGACGAACGGAGACATCCTCCGGGTGGCGCAGGACTCTGAGACTATCTGGTCGATTTATGACGCCGCTCTGCCTGCCATCGTGCTGAGCTGTTTCCTGATGATGGGCGCAGCCGCTATCATTGCCGGACTGCTGACCAAGAGCCTTGTCCAGCCTGTGCTCAAGATGACCGATGACCTCGACCACATCCAGGAGAATGTCCCCTACAAGGAGCTTATCCCCTTTGCCGAGAGCATCCACTCCGACCGGATGCTGCGGGAAAATAACGAGAAAATGCGGCAGGAGTTCACGGCCAATGTCAGCCACGAGCTGAAAACGCCTCTGACCAGCATCTCCGGTTATGCAGAGCTCATCGAGACCGGCATTGCAAAACCCGAGGATACGCCAGGTTTTGCCCGCAAGATCCATGTAGAGGCCAGCCGGATGATACAGCTGGTCAACGATATTCTGCAGCTCTCCCACCTCGACAATGTGAGCGAGACGGGTGCTGCGCCTGCAATGGAAACGGTCGATCTGTTGGATGTGGCCCGCGAGTGCGTGGAGCGCCAGAAGGTCAACGCCCGGCACTCCTATATCTCCCTGACCTACCTCGGCGAAAGCGCCCCTGTGACAGGCAGCCGCGTCCTGCTGGATGAGCTGTGCCAGAACCTCTGCGACAACGCCATCCGCTACAACCGCCCCGGTGGAAAAGTCCAGATCATCACGGCCTGCACCCGGGACGGTCACTGCACCCTGACCGTGAAGGACAACGGCATCGGTATCCCGAAAGAGGCGCAGACCAGCGTGTTCGAGCGCTTCTACCGAGTGGACAAGAGCCGCAGCAAAGCCACTGGCGGCACCGGTCTGGGTCTGGCTATCGTCAAACACATCGCCCGCATCCACAACGCCCGCATCAAGCTGGACAGCGTTGTGGACGAGGGTACCACCATCACCGTGATCTTCGAAACGGCTTCTTAACATTTCATGAGTTTCACGTCTGCCCGAATTTCCGGGCAGACGTTTTTTGTTGTGAGCGCAAAGTGACCGTCACGCAGTGCCTGATGCGCACCGAGTCCGGAGATGTCCAGCCCCAGCGTCCAGCAGCGGCGGACGGTGTCCGCACAGAGGGCTTCCAGTTCTGCTTCGGCGTCGGCGGGCAGCGCATTGCGTGAGAGTGCGTTCACCCGGAGCAGGAAGCTCTCCCCTTCCTGCTCCACGCCGCAGAAAGCCCGGCGCAGGCGGAGCGGCCCGGCTTCCAGCGCAAAGCGATGCTCCCCTGTATCCGTCCAGCTTTTGCCCTGCAATAAGAGTGCCATTTCCGTCTGGGACTCGGTCAGCTGGCCGGTCTGTTCCGGGGTGACGATGAGGGCTTCGGGCCTGCAATGTGTATCCTCGTCTTCCAGCTCCACGACAGGCAGGATGAAGCCGCTGCTCTGCTCATAGAGCCGGGGCGCGGCCGGGGCAGCGTTTTTAATGCATTGCAGGAAATTTTCAGGCAGGACATCTGATTCATCGGTCCGCTCTTTCAGTATCTCTACCGAAAAACTTCCCCCGAATACCCGGGACGCCAGCCGCCCGTAGGGTCGATGGAGAAACAGTTCTTCACAGGCAGACAGCGTCTGTCGCACCGAATCCTGCCCGGCCAGAAGGTATTCGCAGAGCCGCCAGTCCGCCCGCTGAGGCAGGGCTTCCTCAGCGGCAGAAATGGCAGAAGAAAGCTCGGGGCCTCGGCCAATACAGAGGCGGATGGCGGCTTCAGCCTCGGAGGAATCGGCGGAAGCTTCCGGGAACTGGTACAGCAGACCCACTGTCCAGCTGTCGCCGTTCGTCTCGACGAGAAGGGCGCGTATCATGCTTTTTTCGGTGTTGTCCCAATGCAAAAAGAGGCAGAGCCAGACGACGAGGACGCCTGCGGCCATCAGCCGCAGCCAGCCCCGGCGGGTCATCGTGCAGCCTCCGCATTTACAGGCCCTTCGGCAAGGCGCTCACAGAGCAGCCGGACGGCACGGACGATAAAGCCGAAGCGGAAAATCGCCGCCGCCAGCCAGAGGAGCAGGAACGCAGCATCAAAGCGGGAGATGCCGCCGAAGCTCCACGCCCGCAGCAGCTCATAGCCCGGGTAAGCCTGCGGTGCGCCGAAAAGAAGGGCCAGCCCCAGCGCATAACCTGAGGAAATGACGGCAGCGATGATTGGAAGCCATACGATAGGCTTTTTACTGATTTTCGCATTATTTTTACTCATACAGAGAAGCGGAAAGGAGAAATATTCCGGGTAAAAAGTGGCATCCGGAAGAACAAACGAATGTGCCGTCTCACCTGTCACGAGCACCTGCCATTGCAGCTGTCCGGCCAGCCCCAGCACACAGAACACGATGCCCAGCACTACGAGCCACCCGAGGACGGAGGCCATCCGGTCGTACAGCTCACAGCCGAGGCTCCACCCTGCCCAGAGAAAGAACGGCAGCAGACCGATGAAGGCCATAGACGCAAACTGTTCCCAGCAGGCTTGTTGGAGCATTGCAGCCGTCCGGACAAGTTCGAAGAGATACCAGAGCAGAAAGACGGCACAGATGCACTTTCCTGCAAAGCCCGGGCGGTTCAGACGGGAGGCGTTGACCGAGGCAAGCGCTGCAAGGAGCACGAAGGCCGCTGCCGCCAGTACATTGCTCAGCAGGACGGCACGGACGGAGCCGGTCTGCCCTGCCCCGAAGATGGCGCGACCCAGCTCTGCCGCCGCGATGCTGAGTGTCAGCGTCCGGGCCGAGAATGTCTGTTTTTGCTGCATTCAGGAACCCCTCCTTTTCCAAATGGTGAATGGGCGGCGGGACAGCGCCCGATAGTTGCGGCGGACGACGCCGTCACCCGAAAAGACTGCGCCCGAAAGATAGGGTACCCCCATCGCGGAGATGGACGTCAGTGCGGCCAACACGCCCAAAGCCGCACACACCAGACCTACCGGACCAGCCAGACCGGCGGCCAGCGTAACGCCCAATCGCAGCAATGTGGCCGGTTCGTACAGCGAGGGCGTCACAAAGACCGAGATGGCCGTGATGCTGGCTACGAGGATGACCGGCGTGCTCAGCAGTCCGGCCCCGATGGCGGCGTCACCGATGATGAGCGCCGCGACGAGGCTTACCGAGTGGCCCAGCGTCTGGGGCATCCGAAGCCCGGCCTCCCGGATGATCTCCAATAAGATGATGACCAGCAGCATCTCGGCAAAGAGCGGCAGAGGCGTCGCCTTTTCTGCCGCCGCGATTTTGAATAATAACTGCGGTGGGATGAGCTCGGGCAGATAGACCGCCAGACAGACAAAAACGCCCGGCAGAAAGATGCTGAGATAAAATGAGCCATATTTCAGGACGCGCAGGAACGACGAAAAAACTGCCGTGGTGGCGTAGTCGTCGAGGCAGTCGAAGTTCTCGCAGAAAAGGGACGGCAGCACCAACGCCGAGGGGCTGCCGTTGACAAGGATGATGATTTTCCCCTCACAGAGCTTTGCGGCGGCGGAAGCCGGGCGCTCTGTATAGCTCACTGGGGCGAACAGCCGCCACCTGGCCGGGAAAAGCCACGGTACAAAGTAGCTGGAATCCAGCAGGCCCTCCGGCTTTGCCTCCTGGAGCGTCCGGCGCACCCGCGCCACCGCCGTCTTGCTGGCCTTGTCTTTGCAGTAGCAGATGGCATATTCGGTCTTCATGGCACAGTCGGCCTGTGCTGTCTCCATCACGAGAGTGTCGGTACGGATGAGGCGGCGCAGTAAACTCAGGTTGACCCGCAGCAGGTCGGCAAAGCCCTCCCGGGAGCCACGGAGGTTTCCTTCCCCGGAGGGCTCTTCCACCGAGCGCGATTTCAGCCCCTGAACCGAGAAGACAAGCCCCTTTTTGCACCCGTCCAGCAGAAGCACGGCCATGCCAGCGGTCATGCGGCGGATGAGGTCGTCCATGTCCTTGACCGGGCTGTCCTCGGCGGGCAGACCGGAGTGATGCATCAGAAGCTCATACACCTGCGTACCGCTGTGAGGCATCCGCTCCGGTTCGAGGCTGGGCGTATGCCGGGTAGCGGCGTCCAGTAAAAGCGACCAGAGTGACTCGAGGCTGGCCATATTGTCGAAAAGGACGATGGCCCCCGGGCAGTGATAAAGCTCGATGCGCTTGGCATAAAAATCCGCCGAAGCGCCAAACCTAGCGTTGAGCGCCGCCAGATTCTCTTCCAGCGACGAAGAAAGCTGCAGCATACGGTATCCCCCCTTTGCCTGCCAGTATTCCCGCGCCGGCGGCGCTTATTCAACCCACAAGGAGGGCCTTCTCGTGAAGCTTCTGATTTTCCGCACCCTGCTCATCTATCTCTGCGTTCTGTTCGCCATGCGGCTGATGGGCAAGCGTCAGTTGGGCGAACTGCAGCCCGAAGAGCTGGTATCCACCATCCTCATCTCAAATCTGGCGTCCATCTCCATCGAGTCGGAAGAAGTACCGGTGACGGCCAGCCTCATTCCCCTCTTCCTCATCGCGGCTTTGGAGCTGCTGGGGTCGGCGCTGAGCTTCCGCAGCCAGAAATTTTTCAACCTGATGTCGGGCCGCCCCAAGACGGTCATCTTAGACGGACAAATCGACCAGAACGCTCTGCGCACTCTCCGGCTGACGACTGCTGATTTGATGGAAGCGCTGCGTGGCAAAAACATCTTCGATCCCCGGGACGTCTCCTACGCCGTAGTGGAGACGAATGGCAGTCTTTCGGCGGCACTGCGCCCCGAAAAAGAGACCGCTACCCTCGCCGACTTACAGCTGAAAGTGGAGCACAGCCATGCGACCATCCCTTTCGTGCTGGATGGGCAGGTGCTCGAGGAAAATCTGCACTGGTGCGGCAAAGACCAGGACTGGCTCGAGCGGACAGCGCAGGCCAATACCCTGCTGCCGGAGGAAATCCTGCTTTTAGTGGGCAACGAGACAGAAGACTATTTTCTGCTGAAAAAAGAGAGCCGCCGCAAGGGCAGCTCCCGGTGAGAGGTGTAGGATGAAGCGAATTTATGCGTGTCTGTGCATCGTGGCAGTGCTGCTGGGTGTGGCCTTTTACAGCAGTTGGCGGGTGCAGAAGTTTGCAGAGGATATTTCGGACGACATCGACGACGCCATGGAGGCTATCCGGGACGAGGACCTCCCTTCCGCGCGGCAGGCACTGGCCGAGGGCGCTGAACTCTGCGACAAAATGCGGGAAGGGATGAATCACCTGCTCCGCACACAGGACTTCACGGAACTGGAAGCCGCCCTCCGCGCCGCGGACGGACATCTCGAACTGAGCGCCCCCGAGGAAGCATTTGGTGAACTGCGCCGGGCGCAGGTTCAGGTGGAGACGCTGGAATGGCTGTCGCGGAGGCTTGTATAATTAAATCGTTCAGGCGTGGTTATATTTCGTGTAATCCATATTATTCGAAATTATGCCGTCTCGTCCCGGCGCAAGATAAGTCTTATAAAAGGGATTCATCTATAAGGTCGTCTGGTATTTCCATTGCATTATCATTGTTTTGCTCTTCAGCAATTCTATTTGTGCGAAACTGCTATTAAGTGTCCCTGGCTATATGAAATCTTATATGACCCATATTTCAGCGTATCTTCCGAAAGATGCAGACCTTATAGAAAGGGCTATTTTCCCGTGTCCAAGAGGCACAAAAAATCACCCCATCCCCTGCCCTGCGGCAGAGAATGGGGTGCTCGTGCTTTTTACACTTTACTTCTTACGGTCGCCCATCAGCTTTTTCAGCTCATTGAAGAAGCTCTCGACGTCCGCGAACTGCTGATAGACCGAGGCAAAGCGGACATAGGCCACCTCGTCGATTTTTTTCAGTTCCTGCATGGTCAGCTCACCGATGCGCACACTCGTCACCTCGCGGTCGTAGGTGCTCATCAGGGTCTGCTCGATGCTGCTGACGGCGCGTTCCAGAGACTCGTAGCTCACCGGACGCTTGGCGCAGGCCCGAAGCATCGCGTTGAGCAGCTTCTGCCGGTCGAACGGCTCACGGGAGTTATCCTTTTTGATGACGATGAGCGGCACCGTTTCCACGACCTCGTAGGTCGTGAACCGCATATGGCAGTTCAGGCACTCCCGGCGGCGGCGGATGCGCTCGCTGTCTTCGGTAGGGCGGGAGTCGATGACTTTGGATTCCTCAGCGCCACAATAGGGGCATTTCATGGTCGTTCCTCCTAGATTCAGGACAGATTTGCGTCAGGATAGAAGCTCAGTTTTTCTTTGCGCCCTTGCGCTCACTCCAAGTCACCCATGCGGAAGTGGAGACACACAGCGAAGTATACACGCCGCTGAGCATGCCCATCATCAGGGGGAAAGCAAAGGTGAAGATACTGTCCAGACCGTACAGCTTGGAGACGATGCACATCACACCCAGAGCCATCACCGTGGTGACGGTGGTGATGATCGTGCGGCGGGCAGACTGGTTGACGGAATGGTTGACCAGCTCTTCGAAGCTGGCCTTCTTGCCCAGCAGGCCGCGGTTCTCACGGATACGGTCGTAGACGACGACGGTATCGTTGATGGAGTAGCCGAGGATGGTGAGCATGGCGGCGATGAAGTTGCCGTCCAGCGGGGCGCGCAGCAGCACGAAGGTGCCGAACACCACCATCAGGTCATTGAGCAGGGCCAGAACAGCCATCATGCCGCCGGTAAGGCCGCCGATATTCTTGAAGCGGTAGGCGATGTAGGCGAGGATGAGCACCAGTGCGAACACCACGGCCACCAGACTCTTCTGGAGGAATTTGGTACCCATTGCGGCGCTGACATTGCTCAGAGAGAGCTGTGCAAAGGAGTTATCCGGGTAGCTCTCATTCAGGGAGTCCAGCAGGGTCTGCACTTCGTCGGTGGTGACAGTCTCGGTGCCGGGCATCGAAATTTTCAGGGTCTGCTCCCCTGTCGCGACGTTCTCGCCGGTCTGCAGGGTCAGGCCGTTGCTGCCCAGCGCTTCGGAGGCGGTCTTCTGGACGGCAGACATCTCAAAGCTGTTCTCGTAGCTCAGAGTGATCATCGCACCGCCGGTGAACTCGGTGTCCAGATGGACGCCCAGCACCACAGCGCAGAGGACGATAGCTGCCATCAGGCAGGCGGAGAAGGTCAGGAAGCGCTTGCGCAGGCCGACGAAGTTGACCTGCTTCTTCTCTGCCGGGATCTTGCCGGGAGCATCGGCACCGTAGAGGCGGGGGTCACGCAGAGCCTTGATAGCGGCAGCGCCCCGGATCATGGTACGGGTGGCGAAGATACCGAACACGAAGTTGAGCAGCACACCGGTGAGCAGCGTGTAACCGAAGGCGTAGATGGTGCCTGCGGTCGAGGGGCCGAAGGCGAAGAAGACGAAGTGCAGGGCCTTGGCGAAGAAGCCGTCAGACGGGCCGAAGGCACCCATCAGTACGATGGCGACGATGACGATGGTCACGTTGCCGTCGATGATGGGAGTCAGGCCGCGGGCGAAGCCGCTCTTGAGAGCGCCGTCGAGGCTCTTGCCGCTGCGCAGCTCTTCCTTGATGCGCTCGGCAGTGATGACGTTGGCGTCAACGCCCATGCCGATGGCAAGGATGATGCCGGCGATGCCGGGCAGGGTCAGGGTGAAGCTCTCAAACACCGGGAAGTAACCGGAGACGAAGGCCAGCGTAGCCGCCACCTGACCAGCCAGAGCGATGCAGGCCAGGAAGCCGGGCAGACGATACAGAGCCGTCATCAGCACCACGATGAGGGCGAAGGCGATGACGCCGGCCAGCACCATGGCACTCAGGCTGTTCTCGCCCAGACTCGGGCTGATGGTGGAGTAGCTGTCCACCGTCAGCGCAAAGGGCAGAGAGCCGGAGTTGATCTGGCGGGCCATCTTGACGACGTCCTCCTGCGTGAAGGGGTTCGACGCAGAACTGGTGATGATGGCAGAGCCATCGGTGATGGCGGCGTTGACGCTGGCGGTGCTGACATTCTCGTCATCCAGCCAGATGCTGATGGTGCCGCCGGTCTGATACAGGCGGGTGGTCGCGTCGCCGAATGCCTTGGCGCCCTCATCGGTAAACTTGAGCGCCACATAGTACTCGGAGCTGCTGCCGTTGACGGGGCCGTACTGGGCAGCTGCGCTCTCTACCATCGAGCCGTCGAGGACGAGCTCACCGTCTGCACTGCTCCCCTCGCGGAAGGTCAGATAGGCGGTGGTGCCGATCTCCTCAATGGCGGCTTCGGGGTCGAACTCCGTCTCGCCCGACTGCCACGGGAACTCGAGGATGAGGCTGTCGGAGTTATTGTCCACATACAGCTCATAGTCGGTCACGTTGAGGGCGACCAGACGGTTCTCGATGACCAGCTGAGCTGCCTCGAGCTGGTCGTCGGTGGCGTCGTAGCCGTCAGAGGGGACGAAGGTGACGTTGACGCCGCCCTTGATGTCCACACCGAAGCGGATGTCTTTCGCGCCCTTGATGTAGGTGGTGGTCACATCACCGTACTTGACTGCGACGCCAAAGAATGCCGTATAGACGAACGCCGCGATCAAAAGCACAGTGAGGACAAGTTGCCATGCTTTGCCTTTAGTTTTCATATGAATCGGGAAACCTCCAAATATAATAAGAAGCTGTCTTCATAACCATTGCACACCGCCTGAACTGCCTTTTGGCGCACTCTGGCTATGAAAACAACTTCCAAATCCCCGCTGCGCAGTCAGAACGGCAGCACAGCGGGGATCTTGTGCGATGAATCAGGCGTTCTCAGCCAGCAGCTTCTCGACTGCGGCCAGACGGACGCAGACACAGAGCAGGTCGGACGCAGTCTCCACTTCGTCCAGGCTGGGATAAGTGGGCGCGATGCGCAGATGGGCATCGGCCGGGTCCTTGTGGTAGGGGTAAGCGGAGCCTGCGCCGGTGAGGGTCAGACCGCAGTCCTTGCACAGCTGGGCCACACGCTTGGCGCAGCCGGGCATGACGTAGAGGCTGATGAAGTAGCCGCCCTTGGGGTTCGTCCAGTGGGCGATGTCTCCGCAGGGAGTCAGCTCCTCGTTGAAGGCCGTCTTGACGGCATCAAAGCAGGGTACCAGACGGCGGCGGTGCTTTGCCATGTGGGCCAGAACGCCTTCCTTGTTCTTGAGGAAGCGGACATGGCGCAGCTGGTTCATCTTATCATAGCTGATGATCATGACCGAGAAGCGCTTGCAGATGTACTTCATCATAGCTTCGCTGCAGGCCAGCGCAGAAACGCCTGCGCCCGGGAAGGTGATCTTACTGGTAGAGGTGAACATGAAGACGCGGTCCTCAGTGCCGTACTTCTTGCACTCGTTCAGAAGGACAGGAGTCTCGATGATCTCGTCCGTCAGGTGGTGGACGATGTAAGCCTCATCCCAGAAAATTTTGAAGTCGGGAGCAGCGGTCTTCATCTTGGCGAAGCGGTCGATGGTCTCGTCACTGTAGGTGTAGCCGTCGGGGTTGGAATACTGAGGCACACACCAGATGCCCTTGATGGTATCATCCTCAGCTACCAGCTTCTCAACAACGTCCATATCAGGGCCGGTCGGGGTCATGGGAACGCTGATGAGCTCGAAGCCGAATTCCTCGGTGATGGCGAAGTGGCGGTCATAGCCGGGTACCGGGCAGAGGAACTTGCGCTTCTCTACCTGAGACCAGGGGCAGGGAGACTCGGGGAAGCCGAAGCAGTAGCCCATGGAAATGAGGTTATACATAATTTGCAGGCTGGAGTTGCCGCCCACAAAGACTTCCTCGGGCTTGACGCCCATCACGTCGCCGAACAGCTCACGGGCCTCGTGCAGGCCCTCAAGGTCGCCGTAGTTGCGGGCATCGGTGCCGGCGTCGGTTGTGTAATCGGTCATCTGCAGCAGACCCATTGCCAGGTCCATCTGGTGAGGGCCGGGCTTGCCGCGGGCCATATTCAGCTTCAGGCCCATTGCCTGAAATTTCTTGTACTCTTCTTCCAGAGCTTCCTTTTCAGCAGTCAGTTCGTCGCGAGTCATCTCAAAATAATTTGCCATAACACACACTCCTTTATCGTACTTTCTGTTTCCCACAAAATGTCCGGCGCTTCCATCCGCAGAGCAGTCCCATGCCAGTGGGCCGTCCCGGTATTCCCCCTGCAGTTCCAGACTTTTATAGTTTACTACAATTTGGTCTCGGAAACAAGTCAGATGGCACAAAAAAGCCCCGCCAAAAAGCAAAAAGCTTTCAGCGGGGCTGCTCTTCCCTGCTGTGCGCTGACGCTCAGCTCAGGGAAGTCTGACTCTTATAGCGCTTGCGCACCGCACCGTACTCCATGTGCGCTTCGCCGCCCTCCACGGTGTCCTCGTCGATGGTGACGCGGATGATGGTGGGGTCGTTCGGCACATCGTACATGATGGGCATGAGGATGTTCTCCATCACGCTGCGCAGGCCGCGGGCGCCGGTCTTGCGCTCAATGGTCTTGCGGGCGATGGCATGGAGAGCCTCGTCGGTGATGTCCAGCTCCACATTGTCCATCGACAGCAGTTCTTTATACTGCTTGACCAGACTGTTGCGGGGCTCCTTCAGCACGCGCACCAGCGCATCTTCGTCCAGGTCGTCCAGCACGGTGATGACCGGCAGACGGCCGATAAGCTCGGGGATGAGGCCGAACTTGACGAGGTCGTGGGGTTCGACCTTCCGCAGCAAGGCCTTTTCAGCCTCGCTGGAGTTATCCTTCAGCGCACTGCCAAAGCCCAGTGCGGACTTGTCGGTGCGGCGGAGGATATACTTATCCAGACCGTCGAACGCACCGCCGCAGATGAAGAGGATGTTGGTGGTGTCGATTTGGATGAACTCCTGCTGGGGGTGCTTGCGGCCGCCCTGCGGGGGGACATTGCTGACGGTGCCTTCCAAGATCTTCAGCAGAGCCTGCTGAACACCCTCACCGCCCACGTCGCGGGTGATGGAGGGATTCTCACTCTTGCGGGTGATCTTGTCGATCTCATCAATATAGATGATGCCGATCTGAGCCTTCTGGACGTCGAAGTCTGCGGCCTGAATGAGCTTGAGCAGGATGTTCTCGACGTCCTCGCCCACATAGCCGGCCTCCGTCAGGGTGGTAGCGTCTGCGATGGCGAAGGGAACGCCCAGCATCTTGGCCAGCGTCTGGGCCAGCAGGGTCTTGCCAACACCAGAGGGTCCCAGCAGCAGGACGTTGGACTTCTGCAGCTCAACGTCTGCGCCCTTGCCGCTCAGGATGCGCTTATAGTGGTTGTAGACCGAGACGGCCAGCACACGCTTAGCCTCATCCTGACCGATGACGTACTGGTCCAGACCTTCCTTGATCTCTGCGGGGGTCTTGATGTTGATGGCGAGATCATCTGCGGGCTGGATACGCGCCCGGCTGGCGCTGCCGCGGCTGGGGCGGGAGCTGTTGCTGCCCGGATGATCCGGCTTGTCCGAGAGCAGGTCGGCGCAGAGGCCGATGCATTCGCTGCAGATGTTCACGCCGGGCCCAATGATCATCCGCTCCACTTCGTCCTGATGTTTGCCGCAGAAGCTGCAGACCAGATCCTTTTCGTTTTTATCTCTGCCGGAATTGTTATTAGCCATAACCGTTTTTCCTTATCCTGAGTGTATTGCTTTCTGCCGCTCAGCGGTGGGTGATGACCTCATCAATGAGGCCGTATTCCTTGGCCTCCTGTGCAGAAAGGAAGTTGTCGCGCTCGGTATCCTGCTCCACCTTTTCCAGCGGCTGGCCGGTGTACTCGCTGAGCAGCCGGTTCATCTTAGCGCGGGTGCGGATGATGTGGTCCGCATGGATCTTGATGTCGGTAGCCTGTCCGGACAGACCGCCGCCCTGACCGCCTGCGATCAGCGGCTGGTGGATCATGATCTCAGCGTTGGGCAGAGCGAAGCGCTTGCCCTTGGTGCCGCTGGCCAGCAGGAATGCGCCCATCGAGGCAGCCATGCCCATGCAGATGGTGGAGACATCGCACTTGATATACTGGATGGTATCGTGGATGGCCATACCCGCGCTGATGGAGCCGCCGGGGCTGTTGATATACAGGCTGATGTCCTTATCGGGGTCCTGCCCTTCCAGATACAGCAGCTGTGCCACGACAAGGCTGGCAGAGGTGTCGTTGACATCCTCGCTCAGCACAATGATGCGGTCGTTCAGCAGACGGGAGAAAATATCGTAGGAACGCTCCCCGTGCGCCGACTGCTCGACAACGTAAGGAACAAAACTCATAGGGTTCGCCTCCTGAATGAAAATTATTGTATTTGCAAAATTGACCGATACGGCAAGCGCACATGGGCCGTAGCCGTATCGGTCAATTTTAACAACCTTAGCTTACAGAGCCGGGATCACTCCCTGCCCTGTGTGACCTTATGCGCCAGAATTACTGAGCGTCCTCGGTCTTCTCGGCCTCAGCGGCCTTCTCCACGACGTTAGCGTGGCTCTTGATGAAGTCGATAGCCTTGTTGATGGCCAGGTCGTGCTTCACCTCATCGACATTGATGAGCTCGCGGACCTTGTCCTCTTCCATCTTGTACTGGTCAGCGATACGCTTGACCTCTGCGTTCAGCTCGTCCTCAGAAGCCTCGATGTTCTCAGCAGCTGCGACAGCCTCCAGAGCCAGACGGATCTTGACCTGCTTCTCAGCCTGTGGCATGAAGGAAGCACGGAACTGGTCGACGGACTGGCCCATATACTTCAGGTAGTCCTCGAGGCGCAGGCCCTGCTGCTCCATGCGGAAAGCAAAGTCGTTGACCAGCTCGTCCATGCGGACATCGTACATAGCCTGGGGGATCTCAGCCTCCATGCCGTCGATGACCTGATCGACCAGAGCGTTCTCGACAGCCAGGTCATCCTGCTTGTCCAGCTGCTCCTGGTTGTTCTTGCGGATGGAAGCCTTGAACTCGTCCAGAGTGTCGTACTCGGAGCAGTCCTTAGCCAGCTCGTCGTCCAGAGCGGGCAGCTCCTTGTACTTGACCTCGTGCAGCTTGATCTTGAAGACAGCGGGCTTGCCAGCCAGCTCAGCAGCCTGGTACTGCTCGGGGAAGGTGACGTTGACGTCGAACTCCTCGCCAGCAGCGTGGCCGACGATCTGGTCCTCGAAGCCGGGGATGAAGCTGCCGCTGCCCAGGGTCAGGCTGTAGTGCTCAGCCTTGCCGCCCTCGAATGCGACGCCATCCACAAAGCCCTCGAAGTCGATGTCCACGATGTCGCCGTTCTCAGCAGCACCCTCGCGGGTCAGCTCACGGGCGTTGCGCTCCTGCACACGCTTCAGCTCGGCCTCAACAGCCTCGTCAGAAACAGTATGGACAGTCTTCTCAACGGTCAGACCATTGTATGCGCCGATCTTGACTTCAGGCTTGACAGCGACCTTGACGGTCAGGGTAGCGCCCTCAGCCTCGCTGGCGGAGTCAACGCTGACCTCAGGACGGCCGACCGGCTCGATGCCGGCAGCCTTGACAGCCTCTTCGTAAGCTGCGGGGAACAGCTCGTTGATGGCGTCGTAGGTAAAGACATCAGCGCCGTACATCTTCTCGATGAGAGCCTTGGGAGCCTTGCCCTTGCGGAAGCCCTGAACAGGGTACTTCTTGCCCTCCTTCTTGAAAACATCGGCAACTGCAGCCTTGAAAGCCTCAGCGTCGATGGAGAACTGCAGCTCTGCCATGCTCTTCTCGAGCTTTTCGCACTTGATGAAATTCATTTGTGTATCCTCCACTCAAATATTCTATTGCGTTGGGGCAGCGGGAAAACTGCCGCCTGCAACCGCGCACCGCGTCCTTGCTGTTTGCGAAATGCGGGGACGCGCGCGCTCAAATTGGGTGCAACAATCGCGTCACAACCTATTATAGCACGGTCGTGATAGAATTGCCACCCCAAATTTTGACTTTTTGTCATTTCTGCTGTTTTGGTCTCTGCCTCAGTTGATGCGGTAGGGGCAGAACCGCAGACCATCAGCGCTGACAAGCTTGTAGCGGATGCCGTCTACATCGCCCTGCACCGCATAGCGGATGGCATTGCCGTGCAGATGGCCGTAGTAGCAGGTCCTGATGCCGTAGGCTCTCAGTGTCGCCACGATCTCGGGGGCGCTGGTGCCGGTGTAGACCGGGGGGTAATGCAGGAACACCAGCTTTTCCAGCCCGGGTTCTGCGGCGTCGAGGCTCATCTTCAAGCGGCCTATTTCCCGGTTCATCACCTTTTCGTCGTGAGGCTCCCCCACATCAAACAGCCAGCCCCGGGTGCCGCAGATGGCGTAGCCCTCCACAGAGTAGGAGTTGTTGTGCAGGATGTGGAGCGTATCGAAGCCCTCGGCTTTCAGGTAGGCGTTCATCTTGTTGGCGGTGGTCCACCAATAGTCGTGATTGCCCTTCATGATGAGCTTCTGGCCGGGCAGCTGTTGCAGAAATTCGAAATCCCTGCGGGTATCGGTGAGACGCATGGCCCAGCTGATGTCGCCTGCAAGGACAATGGTATCCTCGGGTTTTACGAGCTTGCGCCAGTTGGCCTCCAGCCGTTCCACATAGCCGTTCCAGCCGGGGAAAACGTCCATCGGCTTGGAGCCGCCCAGGGAAAGGTGGGTATCGCCAAGCACAAAAAGTGCCATAGTTTATTTACTCCTGTTCTGGTTTTCGTCATGCCTGACAGCCCAGTGCCACCTCCGCGATCTGAGCCGGGTCGATGACGGTGGTGAACCGCTCGGCCTTCTGCCGCAGGACGGCGAGACTTGCGGGAGCGGTGCGGCCGGTAGCCTCTTCCAGCGCCTGCATGGCCTCAAAGTCGTTCTCGGGGGCAGTGTGGCCCAGCGCTTCCAGCACGCTGCGCGGGAACTTGAAGGGCGAGGCAGTGGAAAGTACCACCATCGGCACGCCGTCCCGCTTCTTCTGAGCCGCAACATGGAAAGCCACCGCCGTATGGGTGTCGCAGAGGTAGCCGTCCTTCTCGTAGCGGGCGCGGATCTCCCCTGCCACCTGTTCCTCACTGCTCCAGCCGCAGTCGAAGCTCTCCTGAATGGCCTTCAGCGTCTCGGGACGGACGGTGTAGCGGCCCGTCTCGTTCAGACTCTTCATCAGGCCGGCCACTTCGGCATCGCTGCCAGTGACGTGGTAGAGCAGGCGCTCAAGGTTCGAGGACACGAGAATGTCCATGCTGGGCGAAGTAGTCTTGTAGAACTCCCGCTTTGCAGTGTATGTGCCGGTGGAGAGGAAGTCGGTCAGGACGTTGTTCTGGTTGGAGGCGCAAACCAGCTTGCCGACGGGCAGGCCCATCTGCTTGGCGTAATAGCCGGCCAGAATGTCGCCGAAGTTGCCGGTGGGGACGCAGAAATCGACCTTGTCGCCGAAGGTGATCTTTCCCGCCTTGAGCAGCTGGGCATAAGCGGCGAAGTAATAGACGATCTGCGGCACGAGGCGGCCCCAGTTGATGGAATTGGCGCTGGAAAGACGGATGTTCCGCTCGGCCAGTCTGGCCGCAATGGCTTTATCACCGAAGACCTTCTTCACGCCGGTCTGGGCGTCGTCGAAGTTGCCGCGCACGGCATAAACGGCGACATTTGCGCCCTCCTGCGTGGCCATCTGCAGACGCTGGATCTCGCTGGTGCCGCCCGTGGGGTAGAACACGGCGATCTCGACGCCCGGGATGTCGTGGTAGCCGTCCAGCGCGGCCTTGCCGGTGTCGCCGCTGGTCGCCACGAGGATGAGGGTCTTTTCGGTGCGGGAGAGGTTCTTCTTTGCCTCCACGAGGAGTTTCGGCATCAGCTGAAGGGCATAATCCTTGAAGGCGCAGGTCGGGCCGTGCCACAGCTCAAGGGCATAGGTATCGCCCTCCACCGGGGCCAGATGACCGGCCTTGCCGCCGAAGGCCTCACCATAAGTCGTACGAGTGGCCTCAGCGAGGAAGTCTTTCGAGTAATCGGTCAGATATTCGCTGACGACGGCAGCTGCCAGCTCCGGATAATCCAGCTGGCACAATGCCTCCACGTCCACCTGCGGAAAACTTTCCGGGACGAACAGGCCGCCCTCATCCGACAGGCCCTGTGCGATTGCCTGAGAGGCGGTCACAATGCGGGAATGGTCTCTCGTGCTGAAAAATTCCATCGTTATCGCTCCTTTTTGCCAGAAGGCCCATCACTTGGCCTCGTCGTGCGGCAGCGGCCCAGAGCCGTTTTCTGCCTTTTCCCACCGGCACTTCCTGCTATTTCGCGCAAAAAGCACCCTTTATAATATGTACCATCCAGCGCCCGCTGTCAAGAGGGACGACTTCGGCCACGTCGAAACGCACCGGCTCGTCGCTCTGATGGGTGCTTTGGAGATACCATGCGGCGGATGCGATGATACGGCGCTGCTTGGCGGCGTTGACCGCCGCAGCGGGGGTATCCAGAGAGTCTTTGGCGCGGGTCTTTACCTCGCAGAACACCAGTGTTCCGTCCGGTTCCCGCAGGATGAGGTCTATCTCCCCCATCCGGGTGTGATAATTGTGGGTGATGAGGGCCGCGCCCTGTTTCTCGTAGAAACGCGCGGCGGCTGCCTCTCCCCTGCGGCCAGTCCCGGCCCGGTCCATCACTTGCCCTCGGGCCAGTAGCCCTGCTTTTTGAGGAAGCTGCGGCGGTAGAACGGCTGAATGCCGTACTGGGCAATGAGCTCGTAGTGGAGCTTGGTGCCGTAACCCTTGTGCTTTGCCAGCTGATACTGGGGATACTGCTTGTCCAGCTCCAGCATATAGCGGTCACGACTGACTTTGGCCAGAATGGACGCTGCGCCGATGCTGGCGCTGGTGGCGTCGCCCTTCACCACCGGCTGTGCGGGCATGGTCAGCCCGTCCGGGATGCGGTTGCCGTCCACAAGGACGAGGTTCGGCACGATGTCCAGCCCTTCCACGGCCTGACGCATCCCGCCCATGGTGGCATTCAGGATATTGTCGCGGTCGATGATGTCGGGGCCGACGAAGACGATCTTGTAAGCCAATGCCTTTTCAACGATTTGGTCGAAAAGAGCCTCCCGCTTTTTCTCGCTCAGCTTCTTGGAGTCGTTGATGCCGTAGACCGGATTCTCAGGGTCAAGGATGCAGGCGGCCACACAGACCGGGCCGCACAGCGGGCCGCGGCCTGCCTCGTCTACGCCCGCAAAGCAGCCATACTGCGCCCGGATGTCGGCATCGTAGGCGTAGAGCGGCGCGGAGATCTCCTCATCCGTCCGGTGCTTCATTCCTCGTCCTCCTCGGCAAAGTCGGCCATGTCGTCCCGCTGGGGCGGGCGCTCAAGGGAGATGCGGCCCCACTTGCAGGCGCGGAACTCATCCACCAGCATCACGGCACAGCGCTCGGTGTTCACCTCGCCGCCCCGCACCAGCAGACCTCGCTTGCGGCCGATGGCCTCCATCAGCTCGTAGGGCGGCAGAGCCAGCGTCTCGGCGTCCAGCTTGTAGCGCTGGGCCACGAGGTCGGGATAGTTGCGGCGCACCTCATCCAAAAGGTTCATGGCCAGCTCCTCGACATCAAGGATGTCATCCTTGATGGAGCCGATGAAGGCCAGATTTGAGGCGATGGTCTTAGAATCGAACTTCTTCCAGAGCACACCGGGCATATCCAGCAGGTCGAACTTTTCGGTGCTGACCCACTGCTTGCCCTTGGTCACACCGGGACGGTCAGCTGCCTTGGCGCGGGCAGAGCCTGCGAAGGTATTGATGAAGGTGGATTTGCCCACATTAGGGATGCCGCAGAGCATGACCTGCGTCTTGGCACCGGCCATGCCGCGGTTCTGGCGGCGTGCCAGCAGGCCGGACAGTTCCTTTTCGATCGCAGCCTTGACGGCGTTCGCGCCGCCTTTCTGCTTGGCGCTGATGGCGACACAGCCCGCATCCGCCTCGTGGAAGTAGCGTATCCACTCTTCCGTCACGGCGGGGTCGGCGAGGTCCGCTTTGTTCAGCGCATAGAGCTTGGGCTTGCGGGCCGTGATGCGCTCGATCTCCGGGTTGAGGCTGGACAGCGGGATGCGGGCGTCCAGCAGTACAAGGCTGGCGTCAACATGCTGGATCTCCTGCTCCATCATCCGCAGAGTCTTGGCCATATGGCCCGGGAACCACTGGATGGCATATTGGTTTGCAAACCGGGTGTCCTGATTGTTCATTTTACTACTCCAAAATCCGAAATGGGCAAAAAGCAGAGCAGCACTTTGCCCAGTATATCCTGTTCGTCGATGCAGCCGACATAGCTCGAGCGGCTGTCCAGCGAGGCGTTGCGGTTGTCTCCCATCACGAACACCGTCCCCTCAGGCACAGTGTACGGGAACTCCACATCATAGCCCAGATAGGTCGGCTCTGCGATGTAATCCTCTTCCAGCACCTTTCCATTGACCTCTACCGTTCCGGTGGCATAGTCGATGGAGATGGTGTCGCCGCCTTTGGCGATGACACGCTTGACCAGGGGGCGGCCATAGCTGGTGTAGCTGTCCACGATGACCACATCGCCCCGCTGAGGCTCATAGCCTGCGCCCCAGACGACGAGTTTATCGCCGTTTTCCAGCGTAGGCACCATCGACTCGCCGTCCACCTGAATGATACGGAAGAAAAAGGAAAACACCAGCACCAGCACCAGCGCCGCCGAAATAAGCGCTTCGTACCATTCCAGCAGGCCCTGACCACGGACAGCAGGCTGTGACTGTTCCATATCCGATGCACCCCTTTATCCGGGCTTCTGCCCGTTTTTATTTTCTCTGTCTCTGCTCCAAAAGCGCCGTATAACAGAAAAAAGGGGACAAACGAGTTGTCCCCTTTTCTCCCGCTTTGAAACGGGGAATCATCAAATATCGCTCTTGACCTTGGCAGCCTTGCCGGTACGACCACGCAGGTAGAACAGCTTTGCGCGGCGGACCTTGCCCTTACGGACAACAGTGACCTTCTCGACGAAGGGGCTGTTGATGGGGAAGACACGCTCGATGCCGACGCCGTAGGAAACGCGACGAACGGTAAAGGTCTCTGCGACGCCGCCGTGCTTCTTAGCAATGACGGTACCCTCGAAAGCCTGGATACGCTCGCGCTCGCCTTCCTTGATACGAACATCAACGCGGACGGTATCGCCGACGTTGAACTGGGGCTTCTCAGCCTTGATGCTGCCTTCAGAAATAATCTTCAGTGCGTCCATTTTGAATTCCTCCATTTGTTTTTAGACGTTCATACACGGCGAACTGCCGTCAGAGGACCGCCCGTTTAATGATATGTGTCATTAACCCCGCTGTGGTCTCAGCGGACACTAACGCCCTAATAGGATAGCACAAACCGCCCGCAAAAGCAAGCGTTTCGGGCAAATTTATGCAAAAATTTTCGCTCTGGCTTTGATAGACCGTTCTTACTCGAACTTCCGCTTATCTGCCGTCAGAAATTCGGTGCGCAGGATAGAGGCGTTCGCCGCCGGGACCCCGAATTTTGCTTCCAGCGCCGCCGTCAGCAGCGAGGGATTCAGGTTCAGGTCCTGCGAGGCGGGCAGGCAGACCGCAAAGCTTACGCTCTCCCCTTCCGTCTCAAGCTCGAGAGTGGGGACATATTCCTTCATCTCGACCATCCTGACGCCGCGCTTGCTCTTTTTCTCCACCGGCACACTGTCGAGGGTGTTATACTGTGCAAGCTTTTCCGCGGCGTCCGCCGGGTAGCGGATGCGATAGCAGGCGTAGGCAATGGCGTCAGCCTTCATCTTCACCGGCTCCACGCAGTAGACCTCGATTCCGGCAGGCATGATGGCGTTCAGCGCCGTCTTCCACTGGGCAAAATCGGGGTTTTCGGCCTCGGTCTTGACATCCACGCACTCGCACTGGCTCTCCTGCCCCAGCGAGAGCGGGCAGGCAAAGGTCATATAAATGTGGGGATTGAAGCCCAGCGTATGCCACACCGGCAGGCCGCTGCGCTTGAGCACCCGCTGCATCACCCGCTGCATATCCAGCAGGGAGATGTAGGAGGCTTCGTTCATCTTCTTAAACGAGATCCTTACTGTAATCAAAGCACGGTCCTCCTAACAGATGGTTTGCGCCGCAGCCGTGGCAGGCACGGTTGCAGGGCTGAGTGGTCTGGGCCGCGAGGGCCTTGTTGTACTCCCGCACCAGATATTCGTGGGTGACGCCGTAGTCCATGTGGCTCCACGGGGTCACTTCGTCCAGACCGATCGCGCGCTGGCAGTAGAATTTGGGATCAACGCCCATATCCTCAAAGACCTTCATCCAGGTGTCGTACTTGAAGCACTCTTCCCAGCCGTCAAAATAGCAGCCGCGCTTGTAGGCCTCGAGGATGACGGGAGCCAAGCGGCGGTCGCCCTTGGCAAAGACGCCCTCGAGGAAGCTGGTGGTGCTGTCGTGGTAGTTGACCTTGATCTTGCGGCTGTGGACGCTTTCGAGCAGGTGCTTCTGCTTGGCCTGCAGCATCTCTTCGGTATCCATCGGGACGAACTGGAAAGGGGTGTGGGGCTTCGGCACGAAGCAGGCGCAGCTGATGGTCACCTGAACGCCGCGGCCCTTGGCGTGCTTGGGATTGGAGTAGAACAAATCGACCACTTTCTGAGCGGTCTCGGCGATGCCCTCGATGTCCTCCATCGTCTCGGTGGGCAGGCCCATCATGAAGTAGAGCTTGACGGAGGTGTAGCCGTTGGCGAAGGCCAGCGAGCAGGTCTTTTCGATCTCATCCCAGGTGACGTTCTTATTGATGACGTCGCGCAGGCGCTGGGTCCCGGCCTCAGCGGCAAAGGTCAGGCCGCTCTTGCGCACCTTGGTGGTTTTTTCAATGAGGCTCTGGGAGAAGTTGTCCATCCGCAGAGAGGGCAGCGACAGGCTGACGTGCTCTTTCGGCGCCCACTCGTTCAAATCGTCCAGCAGCTCTTCGAGCTGGCTGTGGTCAGAGGTGGACAAGCTGGAAAGACTCAGCTCCTCGTAGCCGGTGTTGGCGCAGAGGTCCTGTGCGGCCTTGTTCAGCAGGCTGGCGTCGCGCTGGCGCATGGGGCGGTAGAGGAAGCCTGCCTGACAGAACCGGCAGCCGCGCACACAGCCGCGCAGTACCTCGACACTGGCGCGGTCCTGGATGGCGCCCACCATCGGGACGACGAAGTTGGTCGGAGGCGCAAAGTCGTTCAGGTTCTTGATGATGGCCTTGGTGATGACCGCCGGGATGCCCGGCTCGTTGGGAGTGATGGACTTAACGCGGCCATCCTCGTAGTATTCGATGTCGTAGAAAGCCGGGATATAGACGCCGGGGATCCTGGCAATGCGGAGCAGCAGCTCTTTCTTGGAGACGCCGCCCTCTTTCTTGGCCTTTTCGATTTCGGCGCAGATGCCGGGCAGCTGGTTTTCGCCCTCGCCCAGCTGGACGACGTCGAAGAAGTCGGCGATGGGCTCGGAGTTGCAGGCACAGGGGCCGCCCGCCACGATGAGGGGCCAGCTCTCGTCGCGGTCTTTCGAATAGAACGGGATGCCCGCCAGATCCAGCATGGCGAGGATGTTGGTGTAGGACAGCTCATATTGGAGCGTAAAGCCCACAGCGTCGAAAGCCGTGAGGGGGTCTTTGCTCTCCATCGTGTAGAGGGGCAGGCTCAGGCGCTCCATCTCAGCCTTCATATCCAGCCACGGCATAAAGGCGCGCTCACACCACCAGTTTTCGTGGCTGTTCAGCAGCTCGTAGAGTATCTTTTCGCCCAGAAAGGACATGCCTACTTCGTAGGTGTCCGGGAAGCAGAACGCGAAGCGGACGTCTACCTCGTCTTTATTTTTATAGACGCTGCCCGGTTCGCCGCCGGTGTAACGGCCCGGCTTCTGCACCCGGGACAGCGCTTCTTTCAGTTTCGGATCAAACATCAAGTTCCTCCATTTAACAACACGGATTGCATATTTATATATTTTACCCTATTTGGGCGAAGATTGCAACAGACATCTCAGCATTTGAGCTCCATCCAGCGGTGGGACAGGCAGAAGGTTGAACGCCCCGGTGAGCAGATTGGCCGCAAGGAACGCACTGCCCCGGATGGTGGCACACTGCTCCATCCTCATTGCCCAGATGGCGGCCAAGAGGCCATTCATGCCCGGCCCGGCGGCAGCGAGCAGAAAGGTCTGCCCCCGGGTGAGGGTCTGACCCCGGGTCCGCATACAGAAACCGGTCATGGTCACTTCGATAACGGGAAATCGCCGGAACAGGAGCAGATAGACAAAGATATGACCCATTTCGTGGAGGATGGCGGCGCACAGACCAATGCGCAGGAAGCCGCTGGCATCGAACCAGAGCAGCAGATACAGCGCTCCGCAGAGCAGCAGCGGGTCACGGAACACCAGCGGCCCCAGCCGGACGAGCCGTCTCATGGCAGGCCCAGCAGAGCCCCCGCATCATAGCGGACGCCCTGTTCCAGAAGCTCAAAATGAAGGTGCGCCCCGGTGGAGCGGCCCGTCTCCCCCGCTGTCCCCAGCGGCTGACCTGCCTGCACCACCTCTCCGGCCCGAACGAAGAGGTATTGCAGATGGGCGTAAAGCGTCTCCTGCCCGCCGCTGTGGCTCAGGCAGAGGTAGTTGCCGTAGGTCGCGCTCCGCCGGGCGGCAATGACGACGCCATCCATCGCGGCCAGCACCAGCGTACCTTCCGAACATGCAAGGTCAGTGCCGCGATGGAACGTCTCTTCGCCGGTGATGGGGTCGGTGCGCCAACCGTAGGCGTCCGAGACCCGCCATGCCGTCGTACCCAGCGGAAAGCAGGCCGTCTGCGCGGGTCTTATCCGTTTCAGCGAACAGCCCTCGGGCGCGGCTTTTGCGGCACAGGCCCGCAGAGCGGCCACACAGAACAGGACAACGCAGAACACCGTAAAAATCACCCATCCTTTTGTTTTATGCTGTCTTGTCCCCATCGGCGTCCCTCCTGTTTCCTGTACTGTATGCGGCAGGACAATATAAAATGCCGCCAGCCTTGCAGGCCAGCGGCATCGGGGATTATTTCAGGAAGTGCTCGAGCAGGCGGCTCAGCAGGCCGGTGCGTCGGGGGCGGCTCTCGGTGACGACGATGGGCATCGGGGCGGGAGCGGCCTTTTCCGGCTGTGCTGGCTGTTTTTCCAGTTCTACGGGCTGAGGTGCCGCCTTTGCCGGTGCGGCAGGCTTTTCCAGAGCCTTGACGGGCTGGGGCTTCGGCGTCTCGACGACAGAGGCCGGTGCAGGCGCTTTGTCGCGGGCCGTCCAGTCGTCGCGGAGAAGGTCGTACATTCCCATCTGGCTGTTCACCAGCGGCTCGCCGGGGGCGGGCTTGACTTTCTGGTAGCTGCCGTCCGGCTGCATCTCACGGGCGTTGACGTTGTCGCTGAGCTGGAGGCGGAGGATACTGTCCAGCTTCTCCTTCAGCACGGGGTCTTCCACCCGGACGCCGACTTCCACGCGGCACTCGGTGTTGCGGGTGAGAAAGTCGCCGGATGCGATATAGATGCGGGTGTTCACGCCGTCATAGAAGCTGTAGATTCGGCCATGCTCGAGGTAGCGGCCCACGAGGCTGCGGATGTGGAGGTTTTCGGTCTTGCCCGGCACACCGGCGCGGACGCAGCAGATGCCGCGGACGATCATGTCGATGCGGACACCGGCACAGCTGGCTTCCTCAAGCTTTAAGATGATGTCACGGTCAGAGATGGAGTTGTTCTTCAAAATCATGGAAGCCGGGCGGCCCAGACGGGCAGCGTTGATGACCCGGTCCATCTCATCCAGCAGCACGCTCTTGAAGCGGAGGGGTGCTACCAGCATCTTTTCGCTCTCTTCCGTCAGTTTCTGCACGGCAAGGTTCTGGAAGACGTTGGACGCTTCCTCGCCGATGCCGAGGTCGGCGGTGATGAAGGAGTAGTCGGTATAAAGCTCACTGGTCTTCTCGTTGTAGTTGCCGGTACCGATCTGGGTGATGTAGGAGTAGCCGTGGGCGCTCTTTTTGGTGATGAGAGTCAGCTTGGAGTGGACTTTGTAGTCGTCAAAGCCATAGATGACCGTACATCCGGCTTCTTCAAGGTGCTTCGACCAGTCGATGTTGTTCTGTTCGTCAAAGCGTGCGCGCAGCTCCACCAGCGCCACGACTTCCTTGCCGTTCTCGGCGGCTTCCACGAGGGCCTGTACGATTTGAGACTCGCGGGCCATGCGGTAGAGCGTCATCTTGATGGAGATGACATCGGGGTCCTGTGCGGCCTTTTTCAGCATCGCAATAAAGGGGCGGATGGACTGGTACGGATAACTCAACAACACATCGTGCTTTTCCACCTCGGCGGCAAGGTCATAGTCCTGCGGTGGCAGCATAGGCCGGGCAGGCGTATAGAACAGCTCGGGGTGGCCGTCGGATTCCATGCGGGAGGTGAGCTTGTAGAAGAAACTCAGGTCAAGAGGACTCTTCTGGACGAAGACCCGCTTGTGGGTCAGCTCGAGACGACTGCAGAGCAGCTGAGCGACCTGCGGTGCGGCGGGGATGACCTGCAGACGGACGGCGGCCAGCTTGCGGCGGCGCTTGAGCAGATCGGCCATGATCTCGCGGTAGTCGATGTCATGGTCCATCATGCCCTCTTTCACGTCGATGTCGGCGTTGCGGGTGACCCGGAAGAGGCACTTTTCCTGCACATTTTCCTTTCCGAAGATGAGGGCCGCATAATGGAGCACCAGCTCCTCCGTCAGGGCAAAGCAGGTCTCATTGTCCTTCCGGACGAAATGCATCCGCTCCATCTGGCTTGAGATGGGTACGATGCCGAGGGTGTGCTCCGAGGTGTGTTTTTCGTGAAGGAGAACGCCAAGATAGATCTCCTTATTGCGCAGGAACGGGAACGGGTGGCGGCTGTCCACGATCTGAGGACTGAGGATGGGGAAAAGCTCGCTCTGGAAATACTTCTTCCAGAAGTGCTCGTCCTCTTTGCTCAGCTTATCGAAATCCACCTTGCGGTAGCCGCAGGCGGCCAGATTTTCCAGCGCTTTGGCGTAGTATTTGTCGCAGTCCTCCTGGAGCTGAGCGGTCTTGGGCATGATGGCGGCAAGCTGCTCTTCCGCCGTCATGTTCGTCTTGTTTTCCCGCTTTTCCTTCTTGCCGCGCATGAGGTTGGCGCGCTCCTGGAGCGAGCCGACGCGCACCATGAAGAACTCGTCCAGATTGGAGCCGTAGATGGCCAGAAACTTGAGCTGTTCGGCCAGCGGGACATTTTTATCCTTGCCCAGCACCAGCACGCGGCGGTTGAAGTCCAGCCAGCTCAATTCCCGGTTGATAAAAATGCTCTCTTCACTCATGATAACTCCTTTTTCCCGAGAAGGTCTCCCCTCTCAGCTCACATAGGCGAGGCCCTGCCATTCGTCTATCATATCCTGCGTAACGCCCGGCACCTGTGCCACCTCATCGAGGCTCTGGAACCGGCCATGGGCAAGACGATATTCCAGAATAGCTCTCGCTTTCTTCTCCCCGAGGCCGGGCAGTGTGGTCATAGCGTCCACCCCGGCGGTGTTGAGATCCACGCGGAAGGACTCCCGCAGAGGCTCGACCACCACTGACGAAGCCTGCGCCGGGGATGGCGGCACGGCATACCAGAACGCCAGACTGACAATGCAGACCGCCGCTGCTGCCGCCAGTGCCAGAAAGCGGCGCTCACCAGGGCTTAACATAGTTTCTCTCATTGTACTCGAAATCCTTCCAAAAAGAAAGTCTCCTGCGGAAAATTTGCAGGAGACTTTACACAATCTTTACGATGCGGCTTCGGCACTTCGCACAAGGCCATAGAAAAACTCTGCGGCTGCGCCGGTGTCGTGGTCGGTCAGGGTCGTCTGGCTGGCAGCAAGGCGCAGCTCCACCGGGGCATCTGCCGGAACAACGCTCTGCTTGGCCTGACGGACCAGCTCGAGCATCTGGCTGCACCCGGCGGCGACGGTGAGCTGGTCAGCCGTGCAGTTGACGGGCAGGCAGACCGCACCCAGCATTGCTTCCGCCGAGACGACACCCGGTGTCAGCACCATGACATCCATGCCGGTGCGCTCCGAGCGCAGCATGGCGGCATTGTCCCCCAGTGCCTTTTCCAGAAGGGCCTGAATGGGCAACTGCTGACGGTCCTGATAGAGCAGGATGCGCAGCACGTCCTCGCCCTTGACGTCGGCGGGACTGCACAGCGTAAAGGGGGTGAACTCCCGGCGCAGATGGCGCTCGAGGGCGGTGCTCATCCGCAGCACACGGGTAGAGCCGTCGGCCATCTGCAGCGCAATGCCGAGGCCCACAGCTGCGGGCAGCTTTTTGAAGATAGACTCCTCACAGCCCGCGAAGCTGCACAGCGGCTGGCCGCTGCCCTCCGAGAACCGGTAGGCCAGCGTACCGCCGCAGGTGAGCGC